>Ga0208496_1000046_pt1 | contig 35295 bp, 31 predicted proteins | sample CryBogmetaGMA2M_FD_184552 | JGI IMG/M metagenome (GOLD analysis project Ga0208496, IMG submission 184552) | Freshwater microbial communities from Crystal Bog, Wisconsin, USA - MA2M (SPAdes) | ecosystem: Environmental > Aquatic > Freshwater > Lake | place: Crystal Bog, Wisconsin, USA | collected... | reverse complement strand
GCTGGTGGGTTCGTCGAGAAACAGGATTTCCGGTTCGTGCAGCAGGGCTGCCGCCATTGCCAATCGCTGTTTATATCCGCCCGGCAGTTGTTCGCTGGGTAACTTGGCTAGTTCCGAAAGCTCAAAATTTTGCAAAGCCCAATCGATACGGTCACGTTTGCGCCGTCCCCGCAAGCCATAAGCACTGGCGAAAAACTCTAGGTTTTCGATAACCGACAACTGGCCGTAAAGCGCGAATTTCTGCGCAACGTAGCCAATACGCTGCCTGGCGGATGCGCGTGCGACACGAAGATCTTCTCCCGCGACTCGCAACGTGCCGGACGTGGCCGCCAAAAGACCGCACAACATGCGGAAAGTCGTCGTCTTACCCGCTCCGTTTGGCCCGAGCAAGCCGAAGATTTCACCGCGACCAACCTCAAAGCTAACATGGTCGACGGCAGTGAAAGCCCCAAATTTTTTCACTAGGTCATGAACTTCGATGATGGTTTCGCGACGGTCTTTATTAGCCAGAGGGGTCTGCCACACAGTGCTGGGTGAAACTGATTCGGCCTTATTTCCCTGCTGGTGCAACAGCAACATGAAGCCATCCTCAAACCGGGCTGGTGTGGGTTGGATGTCCAGCCCTGCGGTAAGGTACCCAATCGAACCCAATGACGATTTATTTCCAGGCATCAGGACAACGCGGACTAGCCCACCCTCAGGCACGGCATCAGCGATGCCCGGCGCATCAAAGCATTGGGCTTGGATATTTCGGGCCGGTTGTCCATCTGGCGGTTCGACTAGAAACACCCGTCCGTTGGCTAGTTTTTTCACTTCGCCGGGTGGCCCTTGCACTAACACCTTGCCTTGCTGAAGGACAACCACATGACTACAGCGCTCGGCTTCATCCAAGTATGCCGTACTCAACAGCACCGAAAGATTTTCTTCCCTAACGAGACGGAGTATGATTTCCCACAACTCTTGCCTGGATAATGGATCGACACCGACTGTCGGTTCATCCAGCAGAAGCAACTCTGGAGACCGGACCAATGTGCAGGCAAGCCCCAATTTCTGCTTCATGCCCCCTGAAAGGCGACCTGCCAAGCGGTTAGCAAAAGAACCAAGATCGGTCATTTGCATCAACTGGGCATAGCGAAGTCTTTTCGCATCGGGTGTCACGCAATGCAAGTCTGCATAAAGGTCAAAGTTCTCTTGGACGCTTAAATCTTCATAGAGACCGAATTTTTGCGGCATGTAACTGATGCGCGATTGTATTTGTTGCGGGTCTACGGTGACATCAATCCCAAGCACCTCTAGCTTGCCAGAATCCGGCGCAATCAATCCCGCCGCCATGCGTAGCAAAGTAGTCTTGCCGGCCCCGTCGGGACCGACCAATGCAGCCAAAGTGCCATGGTGAATATTGAGCGAAACTTGTTCCAAGGCTTGAATATTTTCTCCACTAGTGCGGCGGAAAGCTTTACATAGGGCTATGCCGGATAACGCCTGTTCTTTATCTGGCACTTCGGACTTCAATGTCGGGCCTCGGATTTGGGCTGGGACTCAATCCCACCCAAAGGAAAGTGGACCGTCGCGGGCATTCCCAACTTTAACTCGTCCTTCTCGTCGCTGACAAACGCACGGACCTCATAAACAAGGTTAGGGCGCAATTCGACAGTTTCAACGGTTTTAGGCGTAAATTCGGCGACGGGTGAAATGAAGCCGATCCACCCGTCAAACCGGCGATTTTCAAAGCTATCGACAGTGATTGAAACCCGCATTCCCGAATGCAGCTTGCCCAGATCGGTTTCCGAGACGTAGGCCCGAACCCATTTCGGATCAATGATGGCTAAGGAAAACACCGGTTTTTGTGGAGATGCCATCTCACCCGGTTCCATGATACGAGTCCTAACCACAGCATCACTAGGGGCCAACAGCTCCGCATCCGCCAACTGCCTGCGCAACAGCGCAAGTTGAGCCGTGTTGGTCTGCAATTGCCATTCCGCTTGTTTAATATCCTCTTGCCGTGGTCCGATCACCAATAACTCGAGTGCCTTTTGCAGGGCTTTGAGCCTGGCCCTTGTTCCATTCAAGGCGAAGCGGGCATTGTCAAAATCTTGCCGACTAACGGCACGTCCACTGGAATCCTTGGACAGTGAATCGAGACGGTGGAATTGAAATTCGCTGTAGGCCGCATCCGCCTCGGCAGCATCGACATTAGCCCTTGCTTGGGCGATTTCTTCTGGCCGGCTTCCGTGATGGAACCGTTCGACAACTTGTTTTTGGGCTTCCACCTCTGCCTCGGCCTTATTGACTTGTGGTAACAACCGACTAGTGTCTAGACGCGCCAAAACCTGTCCCTTTTTTACCCTTTCGCCTTCTTGCGCTAATACTTCGACGATACGCTCGCTGTTATTAAACGCTAGGGCGACCTCCCGCAAATCCACGTTGCCGAAAAGCACTAGTTCATTGGCATGGTCATCCGTATGAAAATAGTGCCATAGAGGTTCCGCACTAATGGCAACTGCGGCAAGAATTAGGAGGATTAGAATTTTTCTGATCATATAGCGTTTGCAATATCACACGTTATTTGAAAAATATTAAGTTCCATGAATAATTTCATTGTAAGCTATGCAACTGGCTAAGGAAATGGTCGAAAATAACTTACTTGTTGCTCGTTCCCAAGCTCCCGCTTCACTGCCATTAAGTTATGCCCCGTAGGAGCGGCCTTTAGGCTGCGATGGGTGTCTGGTCGCAGGCTAAAGCCATCTCCTACATTGCGATTTGCCGCTAACTTAATGGTAGTGAAGCTCCCGCTTGGGAATGGGATTTTTTTGGCGTGTTACCTCAATCAAGCATTTTCACAACCGACTTGTTACCGCCCTCACGGGCGCACGGATTTCGGCATCCATGCCGAAATGACGGATTTTCCTGGTTGGCTGGACTTGTGTATAAAGATGAGAACCGAAACTTTGGAACCAGCCAATTTGTATAATGCAATGATCGAAGCCAAAATTTTACTGCTATTGTTCATAGCCAACGGCGCACCAATCATCCTGCGCTATTTGCTGGGCAATCTTTTTGACCAACCGGTGGACAGCGGTATGGTTTGGCCCGACGGCAAACCCTTGTTGGGAGCAACAAAAACATGGAGGGGCATCGCCGGTGCGGTGCTATCCAGCACTGCCGCCGCCTGGGTGCTAAACTTGGGAGTCAGCGCAGGCTTGGCCGTCGGGGCTTTGGCAATGGTGGGAGACCTGCTCTCCAGCTTGCTCAAACGCCGGTTTGGCATACTGCCTAGCGGCATGGCATTGGGTTTGGACCAAATTCCCGAATCACTGTTTCCCTTGTTATGGCTAAAAGCCGAATTGCACCTTGGGTCAGGCGATGTTCTTCGGCTCACCATTGCATTTTTTGTGTTGGAGTTGGCCATCTCAAGGGTTCTATACTGGCTCGGCATACGCAAACAACCCTATTGAACCTTGCGCAAGGTATGGACGGTGATTTCCGGCGGGCAATTCAAGCGAACATCGACAATGCAAGTTCCCGAACCCGGCGAGGTATAACCCTGCAAACCATGGTAGCGCCAAGGTCCATTGCATAGAGAGCGTGGGGCGTGGGCATTAAGCATGAGAGGGATGCCGCCAGGCAGGCAAATTTGCCCACCATGAGTATGCCCACTCAACATGGCATCGAAACGCGCATAAAAAGCATGCCGATACATTTCCGGGGAATGGGACAATAGAATGGATATGCCTTCCGCTGGAATCGGGTCGGTTGCCTTCTCTAAATTTTCGGCCCGGTAATAATGTGCATCGTCAATCCCTGCCAGCCAAATCGTTGCGCCGCACCTTTCAATGGACACTGCTTCATTCAAAAGCATTCTTATCCCCAAATCTTCCATGCCCGAAGCCATGCGAATGGAATCGTGATTGCCCAAAACAGCATAGACAGGTGCTGCTATCTTTTCGCGGACCCGGCTCATAGCTTCCAGAGTTCGTTGATAGGGGCCAAAAGTCTTGTAACGGTAATCGCCGGTCATCACACAAATATCGTAATCCCCCACCCGACTTAAGGCATCAATGTGTGCCTCTGCGATGCCATCAGCAGCATCCAAGTGCAAATCGGTGAGATGGAGCAACTTAAAACCATCAAACGCAACGGGCAGCCCTATGATATCAAGCTCGTTATGACGGATCAAAATGCGCCTCGCATTGTCCTGCCCCCGTCCATGCAGCAGGAACAGCCTGAGTGCAAAACGGATGAGTCCGTGAATGGAGTACCAGTTTTCGATATGGAAAAAACTGCGGCCCTGCCCAAAAATCCAAGACTCCCTGTCATGCTCAATTCCTAATCGAAGATCCACATGGCAACGCCCTACCCTCTCACTAAGGCGTCCGTAAATTTCAGCATCAATGGGTGGGCAGCGTTCAATTGAGGATTTATTCATGAGCGACTCCTAGTGAGTTTTGCATGGGTGTTGACTGGCTACCCACAACATTTTTTATATTTTCTTCCGCTTCCACACCAGCAGGGATCGTTACGGCCCGGATTAGGTTCGCTTCGAACAATACCATCAAGGTAGAACCATTCACCCGACTCCCTGAGGAAACGGCTACACTCGCGAAAACGCAGCAGGACACCGCCTTGGCGATAGCTCGCGATAAACTCTACGACCCCCTCGGAATCCTTGATCCCGCCTGCCTCATACCGCACAACATTCAATCCCACCCATTCGGTATCATCGTCCTGAAGGCCCAAATCAACGGGGCAAGTGCTTTGATGCCAAGTCTTCAGCAAGTAAGCCCCATTCATCAAGTGATAAGCCGTGTAGCGGGAACGCATTAAATCTAAGGCCGTCTTAGGTTTAAGGCTTCCAGACAAAAAAGGGCCGCAGCATTCCGATGACAACATCAATGAACCGCAAGGGCAGAGTCTATCCTCCATGGCTAGTACCCGAAACGGAACACTTGAACCAGTCGTGCCTAGAGTTAGTCGTAAGCATGCACACCGTAAAAGCTCCTTAACCGATGTTGCGCAGATGTGTGTGCCGTAGCTTGGATGTAGCCACTTGGCGAGCGAAAATCCGGGTTTGTGACCAAGGCACCGCAAGCGACTCCATCCGGGTTACCACACTGAGATTCAACGGCACGGAGCGTAACATCAGATACTTAATTGAGGTGAGTCACACTGTCCAAAAGTCTGGCCAGTTTGGTGATGGCATCGGAAACGCCCTTGACCAACTCATTAACCTGAGAAGGCTCCCTGACGGTGAGCACAGCCTTGGAAGCAGCTAGCGCCATTGCCTGTGCAGCCACTAAGAACAACTGCGATGAAACATTCAAAGTAGCATTGACTAAATCTATCTTTTGCTGGAACAACTGGTCAAGCAATTCGTCGATCTGTTCCCCTGCCGTTGTAGGCATTTCGCTTAGGGTTTCCAATGCATCAATGGTTTTTTGCAGGTCTTGAATCAGACTATCCACGTTTTTAACCCTCTCGCACGAACAATTTTTAAGGATAATAAGCCCGGGCTTGGGATGTCGCACTGCGCAAGCATTCCGCCACTCATTGGATTATTCTTTACAATAGTCGCATATTCTCGCCTATTCCGGGCGAATTAAGAAACACATCTTTGATATATGGAGTCGTTCATGGATATCAAGTCTGTGCAAAAGAAGCTGCGGGAGTTCGCTCTAGACCGCGAATGGGAACAATTCCACAGCCCCAAAAACCTAGCTACCGCACTTGCAGTGGAAGCGGCGGAGTTGCTGGAACCCTTTCAATGGTTAACTGAGGCAGAGTCGCGTCATCTGGCTGAGAACCCGGCAGACTTTGCACGGGTCGAAGAAGAGATAGCTGATGTGATGATCTACTTGTTACGCCTCGCCGACCAATTGGACATCAATCTGGAACGGGCGGTGGAAGAAAAAATCCGCAAAAACGGAGAAAAATACCCCATTGCCTTGGCACGAGGTAATGCCGTGAAATACAATCGCAGGGAAACATAAGAAAAATCTGCTTACCATGATAAAAAATCTGACCAATCAAACCATTGCCCTAGCCGGCTTAAGCCAAGCCATACAATCGGTGAGCAACCTCGCCAAGACCGGCACGACCGATGCCGATGATTTGGAGGCTTGCATTTCAAGCCTCTTGAAAATTAATGCCGATGACGTACCCGATGTCTATGGCGGCATAGATAAACTGAGAAGCGGCTTCAAGCTCTTGGAAAGGCAAATGGGGCCGTCCGATTCTGTGGATACCGAGTTGGCACGCTATGGGGCAGCCCTAGTTTATCTTGAAGGAAGATACCGACGAATGGATGGAATGCAGAAAGCCATTCGGTCCGGCCTTGAAAGAGCCACTGCCCAGACGGCCCATTTCGGTATTACCCATGAAAATGTATTGGCCAGCATTGCCGATATATACCAGAACAACATTAGCAAGATCAACCCGAGAATCATGGTTATGGGCGACCCGGTACACTTGGAAAATCCGGTCGTTGCCAACAAAATTAGAGCCTTGCTTCTAGCCGGCATCCGCTCGGCGTGGCTTTGGCAGCAATGTGGGGGCAGCAAATTTAGCTTTTTATTGAACCGCAGGAAAATCCGTGAAGAAGCCCGGAGGCTACTGCAATCGCTTACTTAACTGATGTACGCGCCGTGCCGTTGAATCTGAATGTTGCAGTCGTAGCCCGGATGGAGCCGCTTGCGGCGCAATCCGGGAGAACGTGGTCACTTTTTGTGGATTCATTACGGGTATTTAGCGGTCATATTTGATGTACTTGAAGCGCTGGTCGTCAGGGGTTCCCTCAAGTACACCGCCGCTTTCTGCTTTGGCATCCCAGTGGATCACCGACTCGATTTTTTTTGCCAGCATAAAATCCTTGTCGGTAATCCCTTTGGCCGAATGGGTTACAAGTTTGACGATGACAAAGGCATACGACACCGCCAAATCTGGATGATGCCAAGCAGCTTCAGCCAAATGGCCCACTGTGTTGACCACCATCAAGCTTGCCTTCCATCCGCTGGTCCTATATTTCCGGCGAATCCAGCCGTTTTCATAGTACCAGTGCGGCAAGTCCTCTGCTAGGCGGAGGGCAATTTCATCTTCGCTGTAAACTTTTTCAATCATTTCTGCACAGGTATCGCATGACCGGTGCGAACAATCTTGTTTTGCGAGTTCACATAAATCAAGGTTGGCTGATAACCCAACAACTCAGACTGGTCGAGAATCACATAAGCGCAGATGATGACGATGTCATTGACTGCGGCATGGCGGGCCGCAGCCCCATTGATTGATACAATCCCGGACCCTTCCTCGGCACGTATGGCGTAGGTGATGAAGCGAGCTCCGTTATTGACGTTGTAGATGTGGATTTGCTCATATTCCCTAATGCCTGCTTTATCCAACAGATCGCCGTCAATGGCACAAGATCCTTCGTATTCCAGTTCAGAATGGGTTACACGCGCCCTGTGTAACTTGGCTTTCAATAAGGTAGTTTGCATGGATTCAACTTGATGATTCAGGCACAAATGAAATTAGATTATGCCGTAAGGGTATAGGCGTAGCAAGAATTGTCAAGCCATTATAATGGTAAACGGATTATTTGACCTAGACTCATAAGCTAATCCTTATATTATCAATCAGCCTAGCCCTACCCAGCCAAGCTGCAACGAGAACGACAAAGTCTGTGTCATCAGTTCTTGGCCCAGTCAAATCATCAAGCCGTCTGATGGTAAAATAATCTATCCTAAAACCCTCATTTTGTAACATTTGCACCGAAGCAGCCTCAATCGCCGGGTAATCGCGCATGCCCGCTTCAAGTTTGGCCTTAGCCTGCAAGAGACTGCGGTGTAAAGCGGTGGCCCGTTGTTTTTCTTCCCCGCTGAGATAAGCATTCCGCGAACTCATCGCAAGACCGCTAGACTCACGCACTGTAGGTACGCCAACGACATGCAAGGGCAAGTTCAAATCTACCACCATGCGGCGGATGACCGTCAGTTGTTGCCAATCTTTTTCACCAAACAACGCCACATCGGGCTGTACCATATTGAATAATTTGCACACCACAGTGGCCACCCCGCGAAAATGGCCGGGGCGAAACTTTCCGCATAAGTCGTCAGAAACCCCGGGGACCTCGACCACGGTGACAGCACCGGCAGGGTAAACCTCGTCGGCATATGGCATGAACAGCAAATCTGCCCCTGACCCTTTGAGCCTGTCCTCATCCTCTTCCGGTGTCCGGGGGTAAGCGCCGAAATCCTCTCCCGCGCAAAACTGGGTAGGATTGACGAAAATACTCACTACTACACGGCTGGCGAGTTTTCTGGCTTCCTCCACCAGTCGCAGGTGTCCCGCATGAAGATTGCCCATGGTGGGTACAAAGGCGACAGTATCGCCAAAAGTGCGCCAACTGCGGATGGTTTCGCGCAAGGCGGGTATAGTTGCTATGATTTGCATTGCTAAAGCGTTTTTAACATCGGATAGTTACTTGATAGGGCGTATGGTTGCGCTAGATTTTTTTTCAATTAGAGATTGTTTGGATATTCATTTTTAGGTAGTTTTTAAACATAAAAACGCTGTAAGCCAGTTTTTTAAAATAAAGTCTCGAGCAATTGCCTTTCCAGCAACACCAAAGGATGCAGCACCTCAATGTGGTCCAATCCCCGCAACTTCAAACCCGCCCGAAGATGCATCGCGCAGCCGACGTTGGACGTGGCAACATAGTTTGGCGGACAGGCCGTGATAGCATCCAATAAGTTTTCCCGCAATGCTTGCGCCATTTTCGGGTGGTCCACCAAGTAAGTACCCGCCGCGCCACAGCATAAAGCCGATTTGGACAGCAGGTCCACCTGAAGCTCTGGAATTCGCCGCAATAGCACGGAGGGGTTGCGCTCGGATTTCAGTACATTCTTAAGGGAACAAGGCGAATGAACTAGAACCTTAGCCGACAGGGTTTCGAGACGCACACTGTCCGGCCACGGATGTTCGGCAAGAAAACTAGAAATATCCCTAATCTTGACAGAAAACCCTGCTTCGGGATATTCCTTCAACACTGCCCCGCATCCGCTGGCTACAGCAAGAATGGCATCGAAGCGATTGTAATCAAATGCATCAAGGTTGCGCTGTTGCATCGGCGCAAAGCCGACACCATCGCCATTGTGTAAAGCCATGCCGCCACAACAGCCTTGATCCGCCGGAACAGTAACGCCAACGCCGAGACGATTTAGCAAACGGATGGCGGCGGTGACGGTTTCAGCATCGGCTAGTTCGGCTGTACACCCTAGAAACAGGGCAACGCGGGCGGTTTCCTGACCCGAAGCGGGATGGAAGCCTTGCCATAGTCGATGTTCAAACGGATTTGGCAAACCGGCGGACAATTCGTACAACCCCACCACTTTCATCAGACCTGTTTTGTTCAACACCTTGCGCACCGGGCTGGACCAGCGCTGCAAGTATGGGCTTTGCAAAGTGTAACCGACGGCGGCCGATTTGAACTTGGCTGAAAGAGGTTTAGTCAATTTGCCAGCAGTGGCGAAGCGAAAATCGTCCACCAACCTGCCGTAGGGTACATTGGCTGGACAAACTGACTCGCAAGAACGGCACAACAAGCAGTTATCCACATGGCCTAGGAGTTTGGGTGTTGCCTCAAGCTGACCGTCCGCCCAGGCCTGGATTAAGCTCAATCGCCCTCGCGGCGATTCGTTTTCGTCTAGCGTTTTGGCATACGTCGGGCAATGCGGCAGGCACAAGCCACATTTGACGCAGAGTTCGGTGTCGGAGAAGTGGTTAATTGTGGTATCAACTTGCACTGGATAGTCTTAGGATTGCCATGAAAGTACGGTATCCGTAGGGTACGCTGTGCGTACCATTGTAAGCCCTTGAATGTACGCACAGCGTACCCTACACGGTATGGCTTTCATCTTCGGGGGTGCAAACCAATTTGCATGAATGTTAGGCCAAACAAAGGGGAGAAATGAGAGATTCTCGTCGAAAAACAATTTCATTATGCTGAAAAAAGCCGCCACTTACGTTCGGCGGCAAATGCTAACACGGCTCGGATATCCTCCAAGTTAAGATCAGGAAAATCCAAAAGTCTTTCCTCCACGCTCATTCCCCCGGCAAGAAATTCCAGAATATCAGTCACAGTAATCCGCGTACCTCTGATGATGGGTTTTCCACTGCGGACTTCTGGATTAATCACAATGCGTTCTATATTAGCCGACATAGTTGGGTTCCTAACTTGGACATGGTTTCAAGCCTGCATTTTACGTTGCGCCGTTGCGCCTTTGCGTGAGGAAAAAGAAATATTCATTCATCTACATGTTCAGGCATCCTACCGTTAAGGTAGCAAAAAGAAGGTCTCACGCAAAGCTCGCAAAGGCGCAACGTAAAGAAAACTCGAATGTGCAAAATCTATTCATAACTATTAAGCGGGAACAACTAATGCCTAAAATGCCTCATTCCGGTAAATACCATCGCCAAACCGTGTTCGTCGGCGGCGGCGATGACTTCCGCGTCGCGCACTGAACCGCCGGGCTGGATGACGGCCGTTACGCCCACCGAGGCAGCCGAGTCCACACCGTCCCGGAACGGGAAGAACGCATCGGATGCCACCACCGAACCCTTGACCTCCAATTCTTCATCGTCGGCTTTGATGGCAGCGATCCGTGCGGAATAAACCCGGCTCATCTGCCCTGCACCTATGCCTATTGTCTGACGGTCCTTGGCATAGATGATGGCATTGGATTTGACGAACTTGCAGGTTTTCCAGGCAAACAGCAGGTCAATGATTTCTTGCTCAGTTGGTGACCTTTTTGTCACAATGCGCAAATCTTCACGGCTAACCCGTCCGTCGTCCCTATCCTGTACCAGCAAGCCGCCGACTACGCGTTTAAAATCCCAGGCAGGGGTAGACAAAGCAGGCCATTGACCGCAATCCAGCACCCGCACGTTTTGCTTTGTAGCCAGAATCTGTAAAGCATTGGATTCAATACCCGGCGCAACAATGACCTCGACAAACTGGCGGTCAATAATGGCCTTTGCCGTGGTAGCATCCAAAGGATGGTTAAAAGCGATGATTCCGCCGAAGGCCGAAGTTGGATCAGTAGCGTAGGCACGGTTATAAGCTTCTAGCAAGTCCGCCGCTTGGGCTATCCCGCAAGGATTGGCGTGTTTCACGATTACGCAGGTGGGCGAGCCATCGAAACTTTTCACACATTCCAGTGCTGCGTCGGCATCGGCAATGTTGTTGTAAGACAATTCTTTGCCCTGGAGTTGTCGGGCCGAAGCAATTGAGCCAGCGGGTGCGTTTGATTCGACATAAAAAGCTGCATTTTGATGGGGATTTTCCCCATAGCGCATTTTTTGGGCAAGGGAGAATCGTAAAAAAAGTTGTTCGGGGAATTCTTCCGAATTCTCCAGGCGCTTTCCCAGGTATTCTGCAACGGCAGCATCGTACTTGGAGGTATGGGCAAAGCTCTTGGCTGCAAGTCTGAAGCGGGTGGCATCCGTCAACGAACCATTATTATGCAATTCGGTAATCACATTATCGTAATCTGCCGCATCGACAATGACCCCCACCGACTGATAATTTTTGGCGGCTGCCCGGATCAACGCAGGACCGCCAATGTCAATATTTTCGATGGCAGTTTCAAGATCGCAATCTGGTCGGGCTACCGTGGACTCAAAGGGATAGAGATTTACAACGACCAAATCAATAGGCTTTATCCCATGTAGCTCCATAACCTCTTCGTCAACCCCTCTACGCCCCAATATTCCACCATGAATCCGTGGGTGCAAAGTCTTGACCCGTCCATCCATCATTTCAGGAAATCCTGTGTAATTAGAGACTTCGATGGCAGGGATACCATTTTGCAACAATAGCTTGGCGGTTCCTCCAGATGATAGGATTTCCACACCAGCTTCAGCCAAGGATTGCGCGAAGGCTAGAATACCATTTTTATCAGAGACACTGATTAATGCACGAGAAATCTTTATACTCATAGTAATGCTCGGGATAGTTGTTATATAGTGTTTTTAATTTCAAATTATTACTTGTTTGGTTATACCATTTTGCAAAGCGATTCAAACTTAATATGGTTTGATCGAGCGTCCTTTATTATAATCTTTCGTTCATACGCCTTATCAAGCAACTATTTGCTATTGATAACGCTGTAACTAGCAATTTTCTTTCGCAAAGTGCTGCGGCTTAATCCCAATATTTGCGCAGACTTGCTCTGGTTTTGACCACATAGCTCCAGCACGGTCTGTATCAGTGGACGCTCAACCTCGTTGAGTACAATATTATAAAGATTGCTAATTTCTTCCCCATCAAGGCGAGTTACATAATCCTTAACAGCAAGACGAACATGATCGCTAAGCAAAAGTTGGCCTTCTGATGGTGCAGAACATTCTATATCAACATTATGACTATACACTTCAGTTATATTCATGCTTATTTTCTCCATGATTAAATTCAATGAAATCATATAAAGCGTTTTCAATGTCCATTGATGACTTTGTTTGTCGTTGGCGGCAAGGGGTTGCCACACTCCCAAAAAAATGGAGGGGGTTGTGTACGCTTACCTAGCTTCGAGACCAGTGTCTCTAAGCAAGTCAAGAATCGACTTTGCAGCTAGTTCGTAACCCTTGGTTCCAAAGTGGGTATCGTTAGGGAGATAAACATCCATTTCCCCAGCAGAAATCGTATCCTTGACTAAAATGTCAAGCTTTGGAGAATTGATACGGTTATCAACTAACTTCCGAGTAATATTCTCCAATTCATAAATATCCGGATTAGCTATGTATTGCCTATAAGCACTACTTTTATCAGGGATTAACAGCAAAATGAATAATGTGTTCCCATTGGATTGTATCAGCTTTTGCAAAGTCAGTGCAGAGTACATAGATTTTTCTAAGTTACTTTTATTCCATAATTTAGCATCAAACCAAGTGCGCAATACTAAAATCTGATCACTTTTTGTGTTAGAAAATAGGTCTGCTCTAGTTAATGAAAATCGTTTGACTTTTGAAAAATCATAATTGAATAAATATCGTAAAACAGTATTTTTGAGAAAAACAAAAGCATATTGGAAATTTATATCTGAGAATGAAGTATTTATATTGCGAGTGTACTCTATCATAGTCATAGGCTTTTCAATAAACTTAATACGCCAATCAATTTTTGATTTTTCAACTTCTTTATCATCGAAAACAAAATCTGACATTAGTAATCTGTTTTGGAAGGCACCCTCACCCGTTTCAAAAATAAATATTTTTGGAGGATGACTCTTAAATATAGGATTATTAAGAACCTCTTCAATAGGAGTTTCGTCCCAGTACAATGTGAGAAAAGACAAGCCGGTCTTTTCAGATAAGAATGATTGCCATAATTCAGCTTTGGAGAAGGAGTCGCCATAAACTACGATGTCATAATATTGATCATAACTTTTATGATTCGCAGATGAATTAGCCAAGATTTTGCGGGGTTTGTTCCACCCGAAGTCGCGTTCAGAGAAACCTCCCATTCTTGTCAAATTGCCATCAATCGGTTGAATGTATAGTGCAGTGAAACCCAATAAAGCCATACCTGATAAAATCAATATTATCAATAATAATAAATAATTCCTTGATACAGATGTTTCAATCTTCATAAGCTTATAGGCTTTACAAGTTTAAAATTGATAGTACAAAAACTCACTAGCCTTTGTAATGGATAACAAGCCTATAAGTGCAATCGCCGCGATACCCACAGACCAAACTAGGTTAGGTTCCCAGAGTATTGTTATCGTTTTTAGCCTATCTCCAAGATATGAATTTAATGCCGGAAAATACTTACCCATAATTTGCTGTGTGTTTGGCATAAACCATACCAAGAATCCAAGATATAATACCATTTTGATCGCTTCTTGAGTAAAGCCAGTATCTGACACCCTAGACTTTAGAGTTTTGAATGGAATCCCAAAGGCAGAAATAACTGTTTTAAGAAAACCAAGCTGGTCTTGCCATTCCATAGGTAATGCTATGCCGTTAAATCCTAACATTCCCTTAGCCATAATGATTGCGCCGTTAAGATCTTGTGTCCTAAAAAAGGCAATTGAAAAAATAAACGCAGCCATAGTTAATACACAACCCATAAAACGACCAAACCAAGTTGACTGCCTAATATCCTGCCCCAGACTGCGGCGAAAATTTCGCCAAACATGGTTGACCGTCAGATATAAACCATGTAGCCCACCCCAGATCAAATAATTCCATCCGGCACCATGCCAAAGACCACCGATCAGCATGGTTATGGTAAGATTCAACATAAGCCGCGAGGAGGTTTGCCTACCATGGCTTAACGGGGAATAAATATAGTCGCGCAAAAAACGCGATAATGTCATATGCCAACGCCGCCAGAATTCAAATATATTAACAGCTTTGTATGGCGAATGAAAATTGAGTGGCAGCTTAATTCCAAATAAAAGAGAACCTCCAATAGCCATGTCGGAATAACCAGAGAAGTCGAAATATAATTGGAAAACATAACAGATTCCCCCTAGCCATGCCTCAAAAAAAGTTAATTCCTGTCCTTTCGCCACAAATGCGAAGAATGTTATTGCATAAGGTGCTATGCCATCAGCTAAAACTGTTTTTTTGAATAAACCTATGAAAAAAACAGTGATTCCAGCGGAAATATAATCAAGGTTTGGTTTATAGACTGATGATTGGGAGAACTGTGGAATTATTTCTTTATGATGTAAAATAGGTCCGGCAATCAAATGTGGGAAATATGTGATAAAAAGGGCATAATGAGTAAAGTTATAATCTTTTACTTCACCTCTATATGCATCAACCAAAAAAGCTATTTGCGTGAAGGTAAAGAATGAAATGCCAAGGGGAAGGATAATATCGCCTATACTCCAATGAGTTCCAATTAGCGTATTAACGTTATCCATGAAAAAATTGGCATATTTGAAATACCCAAGGAGGGACAAGTCAACTATTAGACCTATAATTAGCAAAGTTCTACATTGACCAATAGTAGCACTTTGTTGTTTTGCTTTGACTATTCTAGTTCCTATGGCATAATTAAATAAGATTGAGCCTATCAGCAATGGAATATAATGTGGATTCCACCATCCATAGAAAAATATCGAAGCAACTACAAGCCAAGAAGAAGCCAAACGATGACTATATCTCCCGAGGATGAAAAAACCAGCTAATGTGACAGGGAGAAATAAAAAAATAAAGGGATATGAATTAAAAAGCATATTTATCTGTGGTTGTCTTACGCCAGAATACAGCGGCAGGGCATGAACCAACAAGCCTGACCCAAGATGCTCGTTCTTGCCACGTCGGATGCGGGTCGAGCCCTCATTGAATCGCCCTGCGGTCGATACAGATGGGGCTTTGCTCGTCCAGACGCATGAACAACTTATATTAGGCCAAGGTAAGGATTTATACGAATGGGCAATTAGCCTAAAATTAACAACCTGCAATCAAAAACATCAAGGCGAATTTGCCCAAATGCCTAAAAAGTGGTTGAAACAACAGTTCAGCAAGCTCTATGTACAATGGCCCAGTAACGCAGCGCACTGACGTAATTTTTTATAAATTTTATCACTGCCAGTGCGCCAAAGTCTATACTTACTTGTATGGCATTAGAAAATCATCGGTAGCGTCCCTCAGTTGCCTTGATGAACTTAATCTGGCAAGGCAAACAAGGACCTGACTTACTGTGATTCGGTAAGCCCAACATCTTACCGCATTTTAACAACTTAGGCTTACACCAGGTGGCCGACAGTCACCGACCGGGGCAGAGGAGGTTATCGACCCCGGTTCCCCTCCTTTTCAGACCGGACCTAGACTCCATAGGCATGCAACAGCGCATTATCGTATTCGGGTAATTGGTCACTTGTAAGGAACGGAAAGTGTTTGTCAATTTGCATGATGCAGCCTGTTGCACGGCTAGAATTTCCTGACTTGGTCATCGTTCAACCCGAAGGGTGAGTTTGTGGAGTGCGCTCATTTCTGCCTCATAAGTGACGCCAGCGTGGACAAGTCGATAGATACATTGTAGTATGTCTCTAAACGCTAGGCTGGGCTGCTTATTTTAAAGTGTATGTTTTAGGAATAATTAAAAAAATAAATATACAAAATAAAGTAACTAGCAAATATTAATAACGCTAATAATGGTTTTTTTAAAATGTCTAATAATTCCTATGTACATAGCATAATTACTTCTATCAGAACAGTCATTATAATATTTTTGATAACTTTTTTTTTGTTGGAATTGGCTCTGCGGATTTACAACTATTTTAATCCGCTAATGATTTTTTATGATAACTCATACAACAGGTTTAGGGGAAAACCATTTGCAAATGACTTCGGGTTCAAACTTAACTCCCTTGGATTCAAGGACGTTGAATTTTCCCATGCGAAAGGCCAAGCCTATCGTATTCTAGGTCTTGGCGATTCATTTGCCTTTGGCGTTGTGCCGTATGATAACAACTATTTAACCTTGCTCGAATCGGGGCTACAGCAGAAACCAGCCAATGTGGAGGTTTTCAACATGGGAATTCCTTCCACTGGGCCTAAAGAGTATCTTTCGCTGCTGGTAAGGGAAGGCTTAGATTATCACCCTGATATGGTGTTGGTTTCTTTATTTGTTGGTAATGACTTTCTCGAAAACATAAAAGCGAGAAAATGGTACACCTATTCTTATGTGACTTCATTTTTTCATTATGCCATAGCTTTGCAAAGGAGATATGAGCACCATACTATCCATGGCGAAGCTCAGTATTGTGATGATTGTGCTAATTTCACTGAAGATGCCTATATCAAACTCGAACGAGAACGCAGTTTTATTTTTGTGCCAAGGTCAACTCTTTTTGATTTGGCACTTGATCGGGTCGTTGAGGCGTTGGCCAAAATTCAAGAAATATGCAATAAAAATGGCATTAAGCTGGTTGTGTTGATTATCCCTGACGAAGTCCAAATCAATCCGCAGTTACAATCAGAGGTGCGGCAGCAACTGGCTACAGAAGGCAAAGGATGGAATACTACTCAGCCAAACGAAAAACTCGCCGAAAAAATTAAAGCCATGAACATTGATTACCTTGATCTCTATCCATATTTTTCGGAAGAAGCGCATAAGCGTCAACTGTATAGGCCACGCGATACGCACTGGAACATCGCTGGCAATCAGTTTGCCGCGAAGATCATAAAAAACCATATTCTTCATTATTTACCATTGAATTGATAAAACTTACAGCATATAGTTTTATTTGACGAATTTATTAAAATCATCAAGAAACCAGGGATTTTGTTCAAGAAAAACCTTTCTATTCTCAAAAAAACTATAAAAACGGTCGATAATTGAAGCAGATGTTAATATTACACCAAAATTATCGTTAAGGTGAGAGAAATTTGCGGCTTTGTCTTCATAAATCATATCTAGCATTGCATCACCCATCTCATAGTTGAAATGTCCAACATCCTGCCAATACTTGACATGTCCATTAACAATCCTTTCAGTAAGCATTTCAGATGTACCTTGGAAATCCCATAGCTCTATAAGACCACTATTTTTATTAACGCTATCAACTACACTAGCTATTTGATATAAATACTGCCATCTCTCTTTAATGTCACCACAACCCATCAATAACTCCATCCATAGGGCATGATTTGGATAAACAACAAGCTTGACTTTAATGTTGCGAGCTATGAGTGAATCTAATATTTTTTTTAACCCATCAGTATCAATACTGGTATTTGGATATGACCAAGAAGGGATTTTATGGAAGTCTGGCGGTTTACAGTTCTTTACAACTGGATATTTAACGTATCTGTCAAAATTGTTTTTGAAAACCTGTTCAATTTGCGCACCATTGTTCCGGTGAAAATACGACATTCCATTAATGTTATGCGTAGGGGTTCTGTGTTGACGTCTTACCGTATTGAAAGAAGCACGCAAAGCGTCAAAAGAGAGTAATAAAGTCTGTTGTTGAAGCTTCTTAATAGATTCATTTTGACTATTGCAATCAAAAAGTGGCAATGGTCCAGGTTGAATGCCAATTACAACTGTTTTTAGTGCGGTGTGGTCTAAAGCATAAAGCACATTACAAAAAACTTTACCCCAAACAGCACCACCAATCCCATAATTGTAACCTCGGTATTTTCCATTTTCTGTCAATCTTGGATGTAATGGATTAAATCCAACCTCCAAATATGAATTGCTGACAATTAAAACCTCAGGACGAATTTCTTTGATTAAAATAGGTTTGATTTGATCTTCATAAGAATGATATTCGGTTTTTATGGCATTAAATCCATCAATTGATATATCCCTATAATACCAAAACGGATCAACTAGTCGATTAAATAAAACGGTTAGGAATAAAACCAAAATCCAGCCATAAATACAATATTTTGTATATTTTTTTGTATTCATCTTTACTAGAACTGGAAATAAATAAACTCACTCAAATCAGATATTGAAAGAATTGCAAAAAAACCCATTACAATTGTGATAAAAAGCCAACACTTATTAGGTTTCCAAATCCATAAAACATTACCATTAAGCTGATTACTTGAAAAAACTTGATCAGTATTTGGTAAAAACAAGCAAATAAACAGCAGAATAACGATCAATCTTAACTCGGGGCCGCCATCGAATAATGTATCAGAAATAGTCGGTCTAAAACCTTGGGATAAAAACCATCGAATAATGAAGTTGTCAGAATCTTCTACCCATTTTATAGGTAATAAAGTACCATTGATTCCGAGCATCCCTTTGATGACGACATTCGCTGTTAGTAGGGAGTTTGATCTAAAATAAACCCAAGCAAATACGACTGCAACGAAAGTAATCAAGCGAGAAAATATACGATAAATAATTGAATGGTTTTTGGAATCTAAACCTAACCATCCAATGAAACTTTGCCAAAAATGATTTATAATTAAATAAAAACCATGAAGACAACCCCATACTACAAATGTCCAGTTTGCGCCATGCCAAAGACCTCCTAAAAACATTGTAAGCATAAGATTTATGTAACGCCGTATTTTCCCACGGCGGTTTCCACCTAGTGTAATATATAAATAATCCCTGAGAAACCTAGAAAGGGATATGTGCCAGCGCCGCCAGAAATCAATTATATTAGTTGCCTTGTAGGGCGAAAAAAAATTGATGGGCAATTTTACACCAAACATCCTAGATGATCCTATCGCCATGTCTGTATAGCCTGAAAAATCGAAGTACAGTTGCAGAGTATAGGACAGTGCTCCACCCCAAGCTTCTAGGGTAGTGACATCAACACCATTTTCAGCAGCTTCAAATACAGGTGTTGCATAGGTGGAAGCGTTGTCTGCCAAAACCAACTTTTTAAATAATCCAATTACAAATATGCTTAGACCTATGGCAATATTATCGAAATTTAACTTATAGGTTTTTAAGTCAGCGAATTGTGGCATCATTTCCTTGTGATGAAGAACCGGACCGGCAATTAAATGTGGAAAATATGTAACAAAAAGACAATAGTGGACAAAATCATATTCCTTAACCAAACCACGCGAAGCATCAACTAGAAACGCTATTTGCGTAAATGTAAAAAAAGAAATTCCTATAGGTAATATAATTTCTGCTGTGCTATAGCCTGTTCCTAACACATCATTTAGATTGGAAATAAAAAAGTTTGTGTATTTATAGTAAACCAAAAGCAATAGATTGATCGTTACGCCTAAAGATAGAACCCTGTTCTTTTTATAAATTTGACTGTCTAGGTAAAGCTCGACAAGTTTTTTACCAATGTGAAAATTAAATACAATTGACAACATAAGTAGAATAATAAATCTAGGATTCCACCAGCCATAAAAAACTAGGGATGCCATAGTCAGCCACAATGATGCAAGCCGGGTGCTTTGTCTTCCTATGGCAAAGAAAACTATTAGTGTAGTTGGCAAATAGGCAAAAATAAAACTATAGGAATTAAATAACATCAATCCTCTGAAAATTCAGTAAGATATTTTTGTAATGCCTGGGCCGCTATTTCCTGACCTCTACTCGCCCAATGTGTGTCATTGGGCAAATATAAATCTACAACACCTTCACCTAATGCCGATTGTAATGCTAAATCTAACCGTGGTAAATGAAAAGAAGGCTCTGACGAAAGTAGGGCAATAGGACTATATTTTGCAAAAGATGAATCTTTGAGATATCGAGAATAAATAGTTAATTTGTCAGGTGCAATCATTGCTATAAATAATGTTTTCCCATTTGCCTGAACAAGGTTCTGATAATTAATTAACCTGCATTTTATATTTCCAAGCAGGTTGTCATCCCAATTTTTCTTTTCAACATCCCCCTCATAAACCAATAACTTATCACTGCTTTTACTTGAGAACAGTTTATCAGTAGTTAAGTCAAAAATAAAAGCTCCAGTTCCACCAGAATTTGAATAGAATGTTTCTAAATATTTAACCGCATAAGGGAATCTTTTAGCAAAGGGGGGGCGTTGCCTATCTCTAAATATATTATGCGTTCGATTCATCTCTGGAATTTTTTTTAACCCAAGATTCAAACTAGTATTTATCTTATTATGTACCTTACAATCTCCACTTATTTTTGGTAACATATTCAATTGACGTTCAACAACTTGTAAAATAAAAACCTTTGGAGGTGTTTTTTTAAATGTTTCGCTGTTAACTATATTAGGTATATATGTTCGATCATAGCTCGGTGGCTTGGTTTTTGTCGTGTAATGACTTAGAGTTGAAACTGTCAATCCAGTATTAGCAGTGAAATAACTTTGCCATGGGTAATTCATCATCTGAAGAACCCCTCCAAATGAAAATGAATCACCCACTACAAACACATCAACGTAGTGATCATACACATTTTGTAAAGGGTTGGCCTGTTTATCAAAAACTTTTTGGGGGGCGTTCCATCCGAAATTATTTTCCGAATAGCCGCTCATTCTGGTTATATCGCCCATGGGTGGATCGAGGTATAGACATAAAAATATTACAAGTAGCAATAAAGTCACAACAAGAGAAAGCAACCCTAACGTATAGAACTTAAACTGGTCCATAATCAAAATTGAAAATATAAAAACTCGCTGGCGTTCCCGCCCTTCATTGCATTCATTATGCAATCGAAAGCCAAGAGAAAAATTATAAACAACCAAACTAAGTTTGGCCGCCATTCAAACCATTTCAAAGTCGATTTGATATCCTTCTCATAAAATGATAACGCAGGATTATGCTTTGCCAAAACTTGTTGGGTGTTAGGCAATAACCAAGCAATTAATAAAAGTTTAGCGATCATAGATAATTGAAAACGCCCAGTGAAACCAAACCCATTTAATCCAAGCATGGATTGAGTGATTGATAACCCTGAATGCAAACTTTCTGCACGAAAAAAAACCCAAGCAAAAACAACAGCTATGAATGTTATAAAGCAACCTGACATCCTGCCCACAATGGTTGATTTTGACATATCTTGACCTAGTTTTCTTCTTATTCCATGCCAAAGGTGATTAATAATTAGGTAAATACCATGCAAACTACCCCAGACTATGAAAGTCCATCCAGAACCATGCCATAAACCGCCAAGAATCATTGTCATCATTAGATTTAAGTGCTTTCTTACAACTCCCTTTCTATTTCCTCCAAGCGGAATGTAAAGGTAATCTCGCAGAAAACGAGAAAGTGTCATATGCCAACGACGCCAAAAATCAATGATATTGGTTGCCTTATAAGGGGAGTTAAAATTTAGCGGAAGTAAAATACCAAACATTCTAGATATTCCTATTGCCATGTCCGAATATCCAGAAAAGTCAAAATAAAGTTGAAGGGAATACGATAAAGCTGCACCCCAACTTTCCTTAAAAGAGACCAATTCCCCTTTTTGTGCAGAATCAAAAACTGGTTTAACGTACTTAGAAATATCATCTGCAAGAATAACTTTTTTATATAGTCCAATTATGAATATTGTTAAGCCAATAGCGATGCACTGGTAACTTAAACGGTAGGTTTCCGCTTTTTTAAATTGCGGCATCATCTCCCTATGGTGTAATACTGGACCTGCTATCAAATGTGGAAAATACGTTACAAATAAAACATAGTGAATAAAATTATATTCACTTGCTAATCCGCGGGATGTATCTACTAAAAATGCTATCTGGGTGAACGTAAAAAATGAAATACCTAAGGGAAGAATGATTGTGTTGAACTGATAGCTAAAACCTAAACTTGAATTAAATACATCTACAAAAAAATTGAAATACTTATAATAACCTAATAAAATTGTATTTGAAAAAACACTTATAAACAATGTTAAATTAACCAACCTATTGTTTTTCAAAACAAGTAGTTTAGTTATACAAATTCCCATTGTATAATTGAATGCTATTGAAAATAACAACAAATATACATATCTTGGATTCCACCATGCATAGAAGAATAAGGAAGCTGCGCTTAGCCAAGCACAAGAAAGTTGGGTATTATATTTCCCGAACCAAAAAAAAATAAAAACTGTTAATGGCAGGAAGAAAAAAATAAATTCAAAAGAATTAAAAAGCATAGTTTAATCTGAATAATATAACATTATATGAATTGAATAGCATAGGCGAAACAGTCCACGCAAGTCGAACTTTGGCTGTTCCAGATAGCAGTGGAGGATATTGGCTTGACAGTTATAGCATAGTTTAGACCAGACTGATTGCATTAGTAGCAATGTCTACTTGAGACCCAACCTTGTTGGGTGGCGTCCCCAGGGGGATTCGAACCCCCGTCGCCGCCGTGAGAGGGCGGTGTCCTAGGCCCCTAGACGATGGGGACGCGATCTATGTATATTACAACAAAATGTATCCCCATTCAACTTCATGATGCCGTTGATTGATGTTAATATTAGTCAACTCCTTGATTTGTGTCTCTAGCAAAGCTAAAAAAATATGCGTAAAATGTTTTATTGGAACACTAAGCCCTTTCATGGAAAAGTTTCCCAACTTCAAGCCCCGTCAACTCATTCTGCCATGAACTTCCTGCGTGCTCTTGCATTCTATGCGCTTTTTTGCCTAACTGGGGTGGTCCATGCCGACAACGACTACAGCTTTGGTGTAGTCCCCCAATTTGAAGCGCGCGAACTCGCCTCAATTTGGGTACCTATACTAGCTGAACTTTCGAAGCGCACGGGTCTAAATCTTTCCATGAAGGGTTCTCCGCGCATCCCCGAATTCGAAGTTGCTTTCGAGGCAGGCGAATTTGATTTTGCTTACATGAACCCTTATCATGCCTTGGTTGCCGCACGCAAGCAGGGTTACATTCCATTGGTTCGGGATGCCAAACCTTTATACGGTGTGATAACCGTACGCAAAGACAGCCCTTATAAAGATGTCAGGGAACTTGTAGGAAAAAAGGTTTCCTTTCCAGCCCCTAACGCGTTCGGCGCATCCCTACTGATTCGCGCCGACTTGGACGAAATTTTCCACACCAAGGTTGTAGCACTCTATGCGCAAACACACACCTCTGCTTACCTTAATACGGCACTCGGCATAAGCGAAGCGTCAGGCGGCATCAAGGCAACGTTTGAACAACAAGCACAGGACATCCGCGATAGCCTGCGCATACTTTACGAAACCCGTAAAGTACCATCCCACCCGATTCTAGCACACCCGCGTGTTCCTATAGCTCATCGTGCACTAGTTAAAAACGCCATACTGGATATGGCTAACACCCCCGAAGGTGCAGCGTTACTCGCCAAGATACCGATGCTCAAAGCCATCTCTGCCACCCCTGCCGAGTTTGCGGCTCTTAAGAGTTTTAAATTAGAAAAGTACTATGTGAAATCTGGCGACTAACTGTGGCAGCAATTGCTTCAGCAGAAGCCAACAATCGCCCAGGCTTGATGCTACGCAGCAAGATTCTTGGTTTCCTAGTAATCATAGAATTGGCGACCCTTGGTGCTTTTTTCTTGTTGGTACAGCCCAAATTACTCGCATCGGTTGATCGAATGCTTATCCGGGAAACACAACAGGAGCTTGAAACTGTGGCGGACAGCCTACAACCTTTCCTTATTCAAAACCAATTTGCCGGCATTTACGAGAATCTTAACGAATTGCGTAAACGCCAACCTACTTGGGTGCATGTGGAACTTATAGGGGAAAAGGGTCTTCGCCTTTACCCTCTGCATCCTGAGCCATTGCTTGAACTTCCTAACATTGAACACTTTACTCATACCATTCGTTTTCGCGATGTCACTCAAGCAAAAATCACGGTTGATGTCGATTTCACCAATGATCGTGCCGACATCCAGACTCTAGCGCTTAGCTTTTTCTTGATTTTTGCAGGTGTATTTACTATTGCGATGCTGCTTGTCGCCGTCTTTCTAGATTTTACCGTCGGTCGTCGCGCAAGAGAACTCAGCCGTGCGGCTGATCGCCTTGCTCACCGTGATTATGCTGCCGTGCTACCCAAAGCGGGTACTGACGAGATCGGCGGTTTGGTGTGCAGCTTTGCATCCATGCGTGATGCCGTGCGCAGCTATGAGATATCGTTGCAGGATGCCCGCATCGCGGCAGAGGTGGCCAACTTCGCCAAAAGTGAATTTCTTGCCACAATGTCGCATGAAATCCGTACACCGATGAATGGTGTCTTAGGCATGGCCCAGTTACTCCTGATGCCCAACGTGACCGAGGAAGAGCGATGCGAATACGCAAAGACTATCATTACCTCGGGCCATACCTTACTGACTTTGCTCAACGACATCCTTGATTTTTCTAAAATTGAAGCCGGCAAGTTTGAATTGTCACGAGCAGCCGTCGATCCACGGCAAATTGTCGCAGAAACGAAAGCTCTCTTTGCCGAATTGGGGCATTCCAAAGGACTGAAAATCGAGTCCGTCTGGCTTGGCCCGGAAGGCCAGCTTTATGAGGCCGATCCTATCAGGCTAAGGCAAATGCTGAGCAACCTGACCAGCAATGCCATCAAATTCACGGCAAACGGATTTGTTCGGCTGGAAGCCACCGAGCTTGAACGCATTGAAAATAAAGCCGTCTTGGAATTTGCCGTCACGGACAGCGGCATTGGCATCCCGAAGGACAAACAAGCTCTGCTTTTCAAGCGTTTTTCCCAAGCAGACAGTTCGACCACACGGAAATACGGGGGAACGGGGCTGGGACTTTCCATCATTAGCAGCTTGGCAAAATTGATGGGGGGGGATGTCGGTGTGGAGAGCGAAGCAGGAAAAGGTGCGCGCTTTTGGTTCCACGTCCGAGTTGATGTCCTCGCGGCAGAGGAGGAGAAACGTCAATTGGACCATGGCAATCAGTTCGAACCGGGTTCCGACATCACGGAAAAAGTTTACGGACACGTACTAGTGGCCGAGGACAACTTGACGAATCAGAAAGTAATCGGGTATTTGCTTAAAAAATTGCACGTACAGGTTAAAATCGTAAACAACGGCCAAGAAGCGGTTGATGCGATAACCGGGGGCATGCGACCTGATCTGTTGCTAATGGACATGCAGATGCCGGTGCTGGACGGAATCCAAGCGACGCAACGCATCCGCCAGATGGAAAAGGATGCAAGCCTGCCACACCTGCCAATCATTGCCCTGACTGCTGGTGCCTTTGAGGATGATCGGGAAAACTGCATCGCTGCTGGGATGGATGACTTCATGACCAAACCGATTGGTTTGAATATCTTGAAGACTATGCTTGCCAAATGGTTAAATAAACCCAAGGATGCGGTAAACTTCGAATAAATTAATAGATGGAAAACTCATGAAATTCAGGAATATCTTCGCCCGTGCCGTACTGGTTTTCGTGCTGTGTACCCAGTCAGCTTGCGCACAAACCCTGGCCGGACGTGTCGTCAGGGTCAATGACGGCGACACCATCACCGTGCTGGATGCCAACAATAGGCAGTACAAAATAAGGCTCGGGCAGATAGATGCCCCTGAGTTCGACCAAGATTTTGGACGGGCATCCAAAAAATCACTTTCCGATCTTGTCTTTAAAAGACAAGTTGAAATCAATGTGGAAACAACCGACCAGTATGGGCGCATCGTCGGGAAGGTGCTTGTCAACGGGCAGGATGTGAACCTAGCCCAAATTAGAAGCGGCATGGCTTGGGTATATCGTCAATACGCCCATGAACCGGCCTACTTTGCCGCCGAGTCTGCTGCGAAGGCATCCAAGATAGGTCTGTGGTCGAGGGCGGACGCGATTCCGCCTTGGGTGTACCGGCACGGCGGGGATCACGGGTGGATGCGCAAGCGGTAAGAGTGGCTGAAAAAACTTCCTTGTTGCTCGTTCCCAAGCTCCCGCTTCACTGCCATTAAGTTAGCGGCGCATCGTGATGTAGGAGCTGGCTTTAGCCCGCGACCAGACACCCATCGCAGCCTTAAGGCGGCTCCTACAGGGCTTCATCTTTTTAGGTACTTCACCACCATCGTCAAAAATGCTTGCTTTGCTTTGGATGCCTACTGCGACCCAGGCTGGCCACGACGCTGCGGCGTACCATCGACTGCGGCTGATTCAGCCGTCTCAAGCTTCTTGATGTCCTCCGGCGTCAGTTGCGGCCGGTCTACCTTAAGGGTCAGCTTGTTGAGTTTGGCGGTCAGCGTGAATGGCGGCTGGTAGTCAGCATCGTTCACGCCGGTCAGGGTGTCAGAGCCGATGTCGAAGCTTTCGTCCCATTGCAGGGTCATGGGCAGTGTATGCGGCATGGTAATGGTTTGGACTTCTTTGCCGTCCACCTTGAGCGTACCCGTGCCGGGTCGGCCAAGACCGCTCATGTTGTTGAATGCAAGCGTACCAACGCCGAGGCCGTCATATTTAAAGTCGAACTCCAAGGTGTGTTTGCCGGGCGTGAGCGCGTCCGGGCCTTCCCACTTGATACGGTTCAGGTCAATCAGGTTCCACAGGAACACCGGTTTGCCTTTGAGCAGATAGAAGCCATAGCCGGCGAAGCGCCCGCCAGAAGTTAGGATCATGCCTTCCGCGCCACCCTGCGGCACATCAATATCCGCTGTGATGGTGTAGGAGCTGTTGAGCAGAAACGGAGAATCGCCCTGTGGCAGACCGACCATGGGTTTGGTATAGACAAACTCGGTGCGGCCAGCGGTGATGTTCGGACGCGGGGCAACGATGCGGGCGGCCACCGAGGCATCCATCGGGAAGACTTGATACTTCTTCGCCTCGGCGATGAACATCTGCTTCATCTCTTTAACTTTGTCAGGATGCCTATCGGCGATGTTCTGGGACTGGCTAAAGTCGGTGTTGAGGTCGTAGAGTTCGAGCACCTGATTGTTAAGCGGGTCGAGATTGGCAACGCCAAAAGCTTCCCACGGTGCCCGGTTCACCTTGGTGCTGAGCAGCCAGCCTTCGTGATACAACGCCCATTGACCAAACATCTCGAAGTACTGGGTCTTGTGCTGCGACGGCGCTTTGGCGTTCTTGGCATCGAAGGTATAGGCGAAACTGATACCCTCGATGGGAGCTTGCTTGATGCCGTCCACCGTTTTTGGAGCAGGAATGCCGGTGACTTCTAGGATAGTGGGTACTACGTCAATGACGTGCATGAACTGTTCACGCAGGCCACCCTTGTCCTGGATGTGACCGGGCCAGGCTACCACCATGCTCTGGCGAATACCTCCGAGTTTCGAGGCGTTTTGCTTGAACCAGGTAAACGGTGTATCAAAGGCCCAAGACCAGCCCGCCGACATGTGGTTATAAGTCTGCTCGGTACCCCATACGTCATACCATTTCATTTGATCTGCCATAGGCACCGCGACACCATTGAAGAACGCAACTTCGTTAGGGGTGCCAAATGGACCGCCCTCGGCGCTGGTACCGTTGTCGCCGTTGATGTATATGATAAGTGTGTTGTCGAGCTTGCCCATTTCCTCAATGGCATCAATGACACGACCGATTTCGTGATCGTTGTAGGCGGCATAGGCGGCGAAAACCTCCACCTGCTTGATGTAGAGCTTCTTCTCTTCAGGTGTCAAATCATCCCAGATTTTGAGGACATTCGTCGGCCATGGCTCCAGTTGGGTGTCCTGCGGGATGATGCCGAGCTTCCTCTGGTTTGCAAAAATCTGCTCGCGCAGCTTATTCCAGCCTTGGTCAAAGAGGTGCATTTTGCTGATTTTCTCCACCCATTCCTTGGTCGGGTGATGCGGCGCATGCGTGGCACCTGGCGCGTATTTGATAAAGAACGGTTTGCTGGGCATGGTCTGGTTGATGCGATTGAGGTAATCAATGGCGTCATCGGCCATGCCTGTGACCAGATTCCAGCCGGGTTTGCCATGGAACGGATAAATCTGTGTGGTGTTGCGGAACAGGTTAGGCTGCCACTGGTTCGCATCGCCACCGACGAAGCCATAAAAGTATTCGAAGCCCATGCCGGTCGGCCATTGCTTGAACGGACCAACCTGGCTGGCTGAGAAGGCAGGGGTGTTATGATCCTTGCCGAACCATGAGGTGGCGTAACCATGGTCAAGCAGAATCCGCCCGATGGTGGCTTTATCCTCGGCGATGATGCTGTTATAGCCGGGGAAACCCGTGGACTGCTCGGAGATCACTCCAAAACCGGCCGAATGATGGTTGCGTCCGGTGATCAGCGCGGCTCGCGTCGGCGAACACAAGGCGGTGGAATGGATATTGTTGTAGCGCAGACCGTTCTGGGCGATACGATCCATGGTAGGTGTCGGAACCACGCCGCCGAACGTGCCAGGTACACCAAACCCGGAGTCGTCCGTGATGATGAGCAGGACATTGGGCGCCTGTTTGGGCGGCACGATGCGTGGTGCCCACCACGGTTTCGATTGTAAGGCATCGTCTTTAATCACGCCGCCGAATTTCGGATCGGGAGCCGGCAGCTGGCTACCCTCTATCGTGGTGGTAGCGTTGGGCGAACCCGGTGTGCCGGTCGTTTGTAATTGGCTCGGTTGTTTATGGTCATTTTTGGTAATTGTCTTGTCAGCTTTGCTTTGGGGGTTTTCCGCAAGCACCTGAGAGGTAACGCATGTGAATGTTAGCACCGAAAAAACAATCAGCACATAACTAAGTGGCTTTTGTTTCATGATTTTTTCTTTGATGGATTGGATTGTAGTATTGTATCGTCTGACGATTCATTTGTTGGATTCAAAAGTGAAGAGCGGGTCATAGAAAATGCGCTGAGGTACGAAGCGCATCATTCGCATTACTCGATTGATACGCATGCATACGTCGGCACATCCTATGGCCCTGCGTTCCCCACACCCGTGGGGATAAACCAGCAACCGCCTTCACACCGGCACACTCCCCCTTGGGGAGGGTGCTTGCCCCGCAAAGTTTAAAGCGTGTCCTGGGGAATGCCGAACTTCTGCGCCAATTCGGGTATGTGGCGGCTATAGGGCGGCAGACATCCAGCTAAAGCAACAGAACCCCGAACCGTCCACAAGAAAAATGAACGCATTAGCGGCGAGTTACGGTTGAAGCTCGATCTCCCCCGGATGCCAGGTCTTATCGAACCACGGTTCGAGCGGCCCGTAAAGGCGCAGGATCATGAACCACCCCTTGCCGGGAATCGTCTGCACCCAGTTGTTTTCCAGACCTTTCGGCACGCGCGGGCCAAAATAAACATCCACTGACCCGTCTGAGTTGGTCTTCAGCGCTTTGTTCTGGCTGCTCACGCTCGGAGACTTTTGATCCGTCTGGACCATTGAGCGCGTCTGGTTGTCATACACGATAACCGACCAGAAATCCTTCACCGGTACGTTGGGCGGCAGACGCATCTTGTAGGTCTTGCCGCCGTCGAACGGGTTGCCCTTTGAGTCCTGCACGGCCCAAGGATACTGTGACCCCTTGCCGACCATCTTCATCTCCATGGCAGGGGTAACGCCGGTGGCAAAGTAGTAATAGAAGATGTAGCCATCCATGTTCGTTACGCCGGGTGCGCTCTCAAACTTATAGCCGCCGAAGAACGGCAGACGCCATGCGCTGTCAGGGAAGAAGTAGGCATCTTTCGAGCGCACTTTGAAGGCGATGGTACGCGCCGTGACGGCACCGATATTGGCCGCGTCTGTGAGGATCTTCTTCATCCGTGGGTCGGGCGAGAAAGGCTGCCCTTTGACTATGCCGACGGAGGCAAACAAGCCAAGCTTGGTCGGATCGCTGCCTACGGAGGGTTCTTCTTGGATAACCTGATTCAAGAGTTCCCAGAACGCGTAGTCACCGGGTGCGACAAAGTTTGCGGGAACGCCAGAGGCATTGATGAACTTGACCGATGGAGGATTCTCGGCCTCCGAAAGATGATATATCTTTAGGTGCTTTTTGACTGACTCGACACTGGGCTTCGTGGAGCCATCGACGAGAAAAGCGCGAAAGAAGAGCCAATTGCCAAACGTATTCGACCGCACGACCACATAACCCAGTGGGACCTCACCCTTATAGTCGGGCGGTAGTACTAGGTACTTGCCGCCTTTGCCCCGATCCTCCCCGGTAATGCCCACATCGGCAACCCAGCGATACCAGAAATCGTTCACGCCGCCCAAGACCTCGGGCGGAATCTCCACGACTAGCGGACCTTTCTTCGTGTCGAGCCAGACGAAGTTGTAGATGGTGTTGTCGTTCGCGGTGAGTTGCACCGTCCGGGCATCGACGAGGTCTTCCCAGACGACATCGGTCTGGTTGTCCGGCCCGAACTTGCGCAACGAATCGCGCATACCCGCCTGATTCACGATGGGGATGGCCATGAGATAAGCCTGCAGGGCGCGCGAACGATCAAGATTGTCGTAGATCTTCTCGACGGTGTCTGGCTTGGGATAGCCGTATTTCAGATTCAGAGTGCCGAGGGAGCTTTCTAGCTTGTCCGGCACGGCAACGCCCGGAGCGATGGGCGTTGAGAATTTGAACTGAGGATTCGCCGACGTTCCAGCCGACCCTTGCCCGAAGGTTTGACCTGAAGCAAACAGAACCATTGCGACCAGTGCTGCGCCTATATAGAGCCGGTAAATTGACTGCATTGTTTTTCTCTAAGATTTTAAGTGTGAATTCAGTCCGGCGCGTGGTTTGCCAAGCGAATTGCCTCCGACTTTGCAAACAGCCGACCCTCGATGGCATTCGCCAGCATGAGCACATCGGAGGTCGCCCGCCAAACCGCGTCGTCCATGTTGCCGCGGGTGTATAGCGGCGCCAGGTTGCCTATCACCCCGAGCATCTCATTGCAAAACAGGAGGTAGGTGTGGTCAAACCTTGATTGGGGGCTGTCAGGCGACAAGTTGGATTTATATAACTCTGGCGTGTAGTAAAGCTGGGTCACGTCAATGAGTTGGATGAACTCAAGCAGTTCCCCGATGCGCTCCAGTGCCTGCTTGCGCTTAAAACGGGCTTCGATAGTGACGAGGAACCACAGAGCACCGGCCAGAGCGACCAGAATGTTGAAACCGGCATCTGCGGACTCGAAAAGATCGGTGACGGTGCCGAATTCCATTTTCGCGTCAATCAGGTGCGTTTGGATACGGCCGACGAAATACCAAAGCCCCAAAATACCTATGACGGCAGCTAGCCAGCCCATTCCGCGGATAAGGCGATTGGGTTTCCGCGCTAGGCGCGCATGTTCATCGGTCACCCGCGCGATCTCCGCCAAATCGGCGGCGAGTCCGGCCACTGTACTGTCTGGGAACCGATTGCTGACGCGGCGAGCTAGGTTATCCGCGGTCTGGATGATTTTTGCCGGGTCAAGCCGGTGTTTCTGATTTAGATTCATATGGATTCACTTCTAGCCCGTAATTGCGATAATAGTCAGTGCTGGAAAACAAAGCCGAACCGTTTGCGGCGGCTTATTCATAGGTCGTCGTCACCGGATCGACGCGGAAGACCCGGTAGATCACGATGGTGTAGATTATGATTATGGGGAGCGCAAAAAGGCCTGCCCCCCAGAACATGAAGCGAAGTGACGACTCTGGAGAAGCCGCCGCGGCCACCGTGATCGAACCGGGAACTATCCAGGGCCAGAACACCGCGACGTAGAACAAGAAAGCGCACACAAATGACAGCATCGCTAGAAAGAACGGGTATCTGCTCCGCTTTTCAACGCGTAGGGCTTTAATGAGGGTCACAATGACTGCCGCCCAAAGGACAGGAAGCGCGAAAGCCCAAGATCGATCTAGCAGTCTGGTCCAAGCGTCCGGCTGCAGCCAAAAGGTCAGCACGGCCGCGACACCAAGGATAAGCGCCATTGCGACGACCGAGAGCCGACCCCAAGCCAACGCCCAACCCCGCAGTCCGTCCTGACCACGTGCGACCAGGGCGCACGCTCCCAGGAGTGCGTAGCCAGCCATTAGGCCAATGCCGCAAAGAATGGGAAAAGGCCTTAGCCAATCGAAGGATCCACCGGCGAATTGGCGGTCCACCACGTGTATCCCGTCGATCATTGCGCCGAGTGCAGCACCTTGCACGAATGATACCACGCCTGAGCCGACCCAAAAACCGATATCCCAGTAACGACGCATCTCCGGACCGGCGCTGTGGCGGAACTCGAAAGCCAAGCCCCGGAAAATCAGGCCGAACATCATCAGCATCACAGGGAGATACAGCGCTGAAAGGAGAACGGCGTAAATCTGGGAAAATGCGCCGAAAAGAATCGTCCCGATGAGGATCAGCCAGGTCTCGTTGCCGTCCCACGTAGGCGCTATGGCCGAGATCACAGCGTCGCGGTCCTTGTCTCTCCCCGCCAAGCCGAACAGCATTCCTACGCCGAGATCGAAACCGTCCAGCACTCCGTATACAAGGATCGCGAACACGAGAACGGTCGCCCAAAAAAGTATGAGGGTGTTGTAGTCCATGGTGTCACTCCTTGGTCGGAACAGTTGCGGCGGCAAGCGACATCGGACGCTTCGCGGTGGCGCCGTCGGGCGCAAAGAAATCGCGTGGCCCCTCTCGCAAGAGGCGGAAAATATAGCCGAGTCCGAATGAGTAGACAATGCCATAGACTAAGACGTACGCCAGAAGCGACAGTGCAACCTCCCACGTGACGAGTGAGGGGGTGACGGCTTCCGAAGTACGCAAAACACCATAGATCGTCCATGGCTGCCGGCCGACTTCAGCCACGAACCAACCTGCAATCACCGCAATGAAACCCGCTGGAAAGCATGTCAGCCCGAGGATATGAAACCAGTGCGCCCGCTCGAGCGCGCCTCTCCACATCAGAGCGACGCCAGCCCATGAGATACCCAGCAAAACGAACCCCATCCCGACCATGATACGGAAGCTGAAAAAAGGGATCAGGACCGGCGGACGATCCTCGGGAGGGAAGGTATCCAAGCCCACTTCGCGCGAGTTCCAGTCGCCGCTCGCAATGAAACTGCCGAGACGGGGAATCTCGATCGAATAGAGGTTTCGGCCAGTCTTCGGGTCGGGCAGAGCGATGAGAACCTCGTTGGCTGGCTGTTCCGTCTTAAACCGCGCTTCGATCACGGCAAACTTCGCCGGCTGGAACTTATGCACGATATCCCCGGCCAAATGACCGGCGAACATCTGAACCGGGATCAGCACCGCCATCAGACTGAGCGACCAGTGTAGCGAGACGAGTGCCTCGTCGCGATGCCTACCGCGCAGCAGCCACCACGACGCCGTCGCCACCACGCTCATGCCCGTGGTGAGGAAGCATGAAAGAACCATGTGCGACCAGCGCACCAATTGAACCCGGCTCAGAACGATCTCCTGCCAATCATCCGGCACGATTCGTCCATCGACCAGCTTGTGGCCCACAGGAACCTGCATCCAACTGTTGTTGGCGAGTATCCAGAAGGACGAGAACAGCGTCCCGATTGACACGCAAATGCATGCGATCAGATAGAACCGGGGGGAGACCCGGTCACGCCCGAAAAGCACGACGCTCAAGAAGGTTCCCTCCATCATGAAGGCGGTGAACGTCTCGTAACCAAGAAGAGGCCCCTGAATCGAACCGGACCGCTCGGCAAGCCCCGCCCAGTTGGTCCCGAACTGAAAGGCCATGACGATTCCAGTCACGACACCTATTCCGAACGCGATCGAGAAGACACGGAGCCAGAAGTCGAAGACGCGACGATAGACGGGCTTGCCGGTTACAACACTCGCCGCCTCGATCATCGCGAGCCACGCCGCAAGTCCGACCGTGAACGCGGGAAAAATGATGTGAAAGGAAATGACGAACGCAAACTGAATGCGCGACAGGAGGGTTGGGTCAAATTCAGGCATCGTGAACCTCAGACGTTATCTATGTTAATGATTATTAATCATCCGCGCTTGTGCGCGATGCGATCTCATTCGGGTAGCTTGACTCATTCCCAACTCAGTAAAGAGGAATGCACACCAAATCAGCCTTGCTTCTCCCTACTGCATCACGCGCTCGCTCGCAGGACGCGCACCGGCACGGATTTGTAAGCCGGAATTCCGGATTGCTTATCGCCCCACTCGAGCGGAATGAGTACATTGGCTTCCGGGTAATAGGAAGCCACGGAACCCCGTGAGATGTCGTGTTCGACCGCCGTCAGGCCGTGCAGACGCGATTCCGTTGCGTCCACGATGGCAGTCTCCAAGTCCACCAAGTCGCCGTGTCCGATGCCGAGTTCAGCCATGTCGTCCTTGTTCATAAAGACCACGTCGCGACGACCGAACACGCTCCTGTAGCGGTCGTCCAAGTTATAAATGGTTGTGTTGTATTGGCTATGACTGCGGATCGTCGAAAGCCGCAGACTGCCCGGCTTGCCCAGGCTGTCCTCCGAAAGACCCTCGAAAACTATGAACTGGGCGCGCCCGGACGGCGTGTTCCATATCCGCTCGGTTGGCGGAAGCGGCAGCCGGAAGCCGCCAGGAACCCGGATTTGCGTGTTGAAGTCGCCGAAATCCGTGAACACGGAGGCGATGGCATCGCGGATACGGTCGTAATCGGCAATCAATTCGTCCCAAGGAACGCGGCTTTTCGGCAGCGTCGCCTTGGCGATGCCGGCCACGATGGCAGCCTCCGACCGCAGCTCCGGGGATGCCGGGTCCAGCCGTCCCATGGATGAGTGAACCATCGACATTGAGTCTTCGACGGTAATGAACTGGTGGCCCGTCGCCTGAACATCCCGCTCAGTCCTGCCGAGGCAGGGCAGGATGTAGGATGTCTTGCCAGCGAGTAGATGTGAGCGGTTGGGCTTGGTGCCAATAAAAACAGTGAGGTCGAGCCGTCGCATTGCGGGAAAACACTGGGCCGGGTCCGGCATTGCGACCGCGAAGCTGCCGCCGAGGCCGATTAGCGCCTTCGACCGGCCGTCGATGATGGCGCACATCGCGGCGACCGCGTCATGCC
>Ga0208496_1000045_pt1 | contig 35843 bp, 42 predicted proteins | sample CryBogmetaGMA2M_FD_184552 | JGI IMG/M metagenome (GOLD analysis project Ga0208496, IMG submission 184552) | Freshwater microbial communities from Crystal Bog, Wisconsin, USA - MA2M (SPAdes) | ecosystem: Environmental > Aquatic > Freshwater > Lake | place: Crystal Bog, Wisconsin, USA | collected... | reverse complement strand
TCAGGCAGACGAGAAGGTGATTCATGCCTACTTGGGTACTTAATCACTCGAACCTATTGAATCGGTAAATACCATGTTATCTATTAAGAATCTTGAAGCCGGCTACGGCAAAGTTAAAGTCCTCCATGGCATCAATATTGATGTTCCTAAAGGACAAGTTATTACTTTGATTGGCTCTAACGGTGCCGGCAAAACAACGACGATGCGTGCCATTACTGGCATGATTAAACCAACGGGTGGCGAAGTTACCTTGAGTGGTGAAAAAATTGACGGTTACGATTCTCATAAAATCGCCCGCCTAGGTTTAGCTCACAGTCCAGAGGGTCGCCGCGTCTTTACAACCATGTCTGTGACCGACAATTTATTGCTTGGCGCTTTTCCCCGTTTTACAGGTAGTCGCCCAAAAGGCGATATTAAGGAAGACCTTGAAAAGTCTCTGGAAATGTTCCCGCGTTTGAAAGAACGTCGCAATCAATTGGCGGGTACCTTGTCTGGTGGTGAGCAACAAATGCTGGCGATGGCTCGTGCGGTGATGTTAAATCCAGACATCATTTTGTTGGATGAGCCATCGATGGGTCTAGCGCCGATCTTGGTTGAAGAGGTATTTAAGATCATTTCTAATCTCAAGTCACAAGGCGTCACTATGTTGTTAGTAGAGCAATTCGCTGCTGCAGCTTTGAACGTAGCGGACTATGGCTATGTTCTAGAGAACGGTAAGATTGCTACGCATGGCCCAGCTGCTAAGCTCAAGGATGATCCTGCTGTGAAAGCCGCTTACTTAGGTGGTGCTAGCAGTCACTAAGCATTTCGGTTTAGCACTAAAGTAAAAAGCCCTTATTACCAAGGGCTTTTTCTTTTCCAAACTAACACTTTGTTAATTTGAGATTAGTTTGAGTGCTGCTCGAATTAATAAGGCCCGATATCCCATATAGAGACCAATGAAGGCAAACCCAAATAAGAATAGCTTCGGTATGAGCGCGTCATCAAGGACTAGTTGACTATTGAGCAAACCGATTGCCACTGCAAAAAAGAATAGGGCGCCTACACAAAGCACAATCCAATTTTCGTTACCACCTACTTGCTGGGTGTGATTAGAGTAAGCCAGAACTTGAAGGGAACTTCCTTTGAGGTAGCCAGATACAACAACTTGATCGCCATCAGCAATTTTCATGGGGGTAGAGAATGTAGCCTCGATAGATTTATCACCCAAATTAAATTGAGAGATAAAAAAGCGCTGGTAATACACTGAAGAATGGTCATGCGTAGGTTTTTCGGGATTAACGTATTCCAAAAGCCCATGATTGAGATTGCTAACTGTTCCAGAGATGGCGCTAATCGAGCCCGATAAAAAGGAGTTAGAAGGTAGTTTTTTCATGAACTGCTAAGTATTAAAAGAGTCCTTTAAATAACAGACTGAGAGCTACGGCAAATATTAACAAAGAAAAAAGTTGCTGCAATCGTGGACCGCTGATTTTTCTACCGAATCTCAAACCAATGAGAAGGCCGCCTAAGGCTCCTAAAGAAAACGGAGCGGCGATAAGTAAATTAAAGTTTCCAGAGATGGCAGAAAATATCGTGCCACCTGCAGAAATAATGGCTAGTACACCTAACGAAGTAGCCACGATAGATTGCACTGGTAAATTGGTGTAACGTTTTAGAGCGGGGACAATCACAAAACCACCTCCTACACCGAGCAGACCAGATAAGAAGCCAGCGAGCCCACCTGAAAATAAGAGTGCTCTTGCACACGGAATATTCCAATTGAGTTTTCCGATGGATGGGTCTAGGAGGCAGGGTGGAGGTTTGCGTGCAACATCAGGTATGCCTTGAATTTCTCTGTATGCCTGCCCAAACAAACGAATGGATACGTAGAAGAGGACACAGCCAAATACAATCAATAAAGGGGCGTTGGGAATACGTTGTGCCAACCACAACCCCACGGGAGAGAGGAGTAGGCCAAAGAGCGCCATAAATCCTGCTGCCTTATAGCGCAAAATCCTGTTTTTCAAGCCCATTAAGGCGCCTACCCCTGCTGCCAAGGCAATTGCAGATAAGGCAATTGGAGCTGCTTCAGCCACTGTCAAATGCAGAGCAAAGACTAAGAGAGGTACAGACAATATCCCGCCTCCGGCGCCAGTGAGCCCCATAAGTAGACCTACCAGAATGCCTAAGGCGGGGCTGATGAGTATTGAATAGTCCATTGCAATTTATTTTATATTAATATAGTATATAAATATATATATTATTAATTCATCCCAAATGTACCTCTTTGAAAGACTATTGTGAGCTCGAAACAAAAACCGGACATTAAAGCCTTTTTTGATCCAGAAACCTGGACATTTACGTATGTTGTTTATGCGGGGGCGGGCAGTGCCTGTGTTGTGATCGATTCGGTTTTAGACTATGACCCAAAATCAGGCCGAACTACGACAAAGTCTGCCGATAAAGTCATCGAATTTATTTCAGCAGAACAATTAAAGCTTATTTGGATCTTAGAAACACACGCGCATGCGGACCATTTCACTGCAGCGCCTTATCTGCAAAGTAAATTAGGTGGAAAAATTGTGATTGGTAAACATATTACTAATGTTCAAAGTGTGTTCAAGGGCGTATTCAATTTGGATGCTGGTTTTGCGATTGATGGATCCCAATTCGATCATTTACTGCAAGATGGAGAGTCACTCCCTTTTGGAGATCTTTCTTTAAAAACACTTTATGTTCCCGGACATACACCAGCATGCATGGCTTACGACATTAGTGGCGACCTCTTTGTGGGGGACACGCTCTTTATGCCTGACGTGGGAACTGCCCGCTGCGACTTTCCTGGCGGAGATGCAAAGACTTTGTATCAATCGATACAAAAGATCTTGGCTTATCCCAAGGAAACCCGACTCTATATGTGCCACGATTACCCACCCAATGATCGGCCTGTGGAGTTCTGCACGACGGTTGGTGATGAAAAGAGGTCAAATATTCATGTGCATGATGGCATCACGGAGGAGCAATTTGTAAAAATGCGTACCCAGCGGGACGCAACGCTAGAAATGCCCAATTTGATTTTGCCCTCGATTCAAGTCAATATCCGAGCGGGTCATTTCCCTGAGCCCGAGGCAAATGGCAAGTCTTATCTCAAGATTCCTCTTAATGCCCTCTAATATGAATATGTCATTCTCAAAAGCTGAATTGAAAAAGATGCAAGCTTCGGCTGATGATGCCTGCAAGCTAATGAAAGTACTCTCAAACCGAGATCGTATGATGTTGTTATGTGAGATTGGGCAGGGTGAAAAATGTGTAGGAGAGCTCGAGACGGCTCTCGATATTCATCAACCGACGCTCTCACAACAATTAACGGTATTACGTAAGGAGGGCCTGGTGAAGACGCGTAGAGATGGTAAACAGATCTATTACACCCTCGCAAGCCAGGTAGCGGTAGCAGTAATGGGTCTGCTCTATAAGCACTACTGCAAAAAATAAGAACAAACCATTTTATTTTTATTACAAGCGGAGGTTCAACATGAATATGACTCACTACATGCAGCTCTTGGCTGACAAACAACCCTGGAATCTACTGATATTCATGGCGATCCCGATTGTGCTTGCTGAAACCCTAGCAATTACCGAGCTTTATATCTTATTTACTAGAAGATTTCATGGATTTGGTTGGGGTCTGAATCGTTTTGCGGGTGCGGCAGTAGGCCTGTACTTTATTGGCATCATTATTTATCTGATGACGACAGCGGTGATTCCAATTACCCAAGCTGGTGAATGGAGAACGGTGATCGATGTAGTAGCGGTAGGCTCTTATCTAATCGGCGGCCTTCCTTTAATTTGGATTGCATTGCAAGAATTTGGTTTAGTGAACAAGGGTCTTAACAAAGAAGGTAAATTAAAAATTCATGCAATCTGTGTCGCCTTGTTTCTAGTATTTGGCCACATTGCAATGATTAGTGGCATGTTGGACCCTGGTCTGCTGGGTTATCAAGGGCCCGCCCATGCCGTCGATATACCTGTGCCAATGCCTGCCGGCCACGGGCACTAGTAGATTTAGGAAGGATCAGGGTACTCGGCCCTGTTAGTTTTACAACACCATGCAGCAAGAAGATCACAAAAAATACTAGCCCTACTATCCAGTGGGCACTAATGACTTCATCACGAATTTCTTCTGGCCCGTAGTACAGCAGGCCCCCCGTGATTAATAAAGTCAGCAAGAAGCTTAGTTGACTAAAACCGCTGATCATTTTCCTTCCGGATTTGATACCTGACTTGAGGTGAAAAGGGAGCACTGATCCAAGCGCGATCGTCGCTAGCATGGCGGCAATTCCATGTAGTGCCAATATATTGTGTGCCCCAAGGGTGGATCGTTGAATCTGAAATTCATGACCAAGTAAATATAGACTTCCAGTAATAGAGCAGGCAAGCATCCCGCCAATCACAAATGATCTTTGCCAACCTGGCATCTTTCCTAGGCGGCTCATGCGTCAATCCTGATGGCTTGGGCGGAAAAGTGCTTGAAGCAGGGGTGATCATGATTCTTAGCTAAGGCGAATACCTTGGTAAGCGCATCTGCATAAACACATTGATCTGCCACGATGGTGAAAGACTCCACAAAATCTGCATGAATATCAGATTCACTCTTTGCTAGGGGGTTAATGATATGGCTGTGTTTATGAGCTCTTTTAGAAAAGTACAGACTGCTGGTCGCAATCGCTCCATTTTGGATGTTACCTATTTCAATTAATTCACTTGGGCTGGTCGGGTTGCGAATATGAACAGGTCTTGAAGAGCTACCAAATGCGCGAAGATCACCGCCGGCATTCACACATCCAGACTTAACTCCATTGAGTAGTAATACTTCTACAGCCCGATCTACAGCAAAGCCTTTTGCAATACCTCCCAGGTCAAGGCAAAGGGGCTTTGAGGATGAGATGAGCTCGGGGGTAATAAAGGCTATATCTTCAATGCCGCCAAACTGATATTGCGAGAGATCCAGATGCTTCGGTAATAAGCCAGCTGCTACCAGTCGATGACCAATGCCGCAATTAAATAAGCCATTGGATTGTTTGTGAATCTTTTGAGCAATCTTGAGTATCTGTGAGGTCCAAGGATGAATGGTAATCGGTGTAAGGTGTAATTGCTGATTGATTGCACTAAGCTCACTGAGGGGGTTATGGAAACTCATGAGATCTTGAACTTGCTTAATGGTGTCAAAAGCATCATCAATTACACTGATGTCATCATCTTGATCAAGCGAGATCTCGACAAATGTACCTAGTAGGGCCTGGCAACGGGTTGTCATTTGGCTTTCAATGCTGCCTCAAATAAAACTGTTACGCGCTTCACACCATCACTCAGGTGCTTGCACGAGAGGGTGGCACCCCCAATGTTCTGAATATCCTGATTGAGTTTGATAGGATCTGTAGCAGATTTACCTATAAATTGTTTGCGCCATTGAGCCTCGGCTACTTCATATCCGTAGGATTCCACATATTCCAGTATCTCTACCCCTAAGACGCTGCCATTGGGGCTAATGCCAACGGCATAGGTAATCATTTCATGCTTCCCTACTACTTCATCAACAATAAGCCAACTACCATCAGCAGTTTTCCATATTCGATCTCCTTGAAATGGGTGACGAATACTCGATGCACGCCGCATGGTTTCTTGAAGATCGTCCGTGATGATGATTGGCGTCTTGCTTAATTGTTTGTTAGGGAACAATATTTTTTGTGCCTGCTCAATAGATGTATATATTTTTGCTTGAGCAATGATGGGAATACTCATCATTGCTAGTCCAGCAACCGTGAAGAAGTTAGGTTTGAAATTCATCATGGCTTGATCTTTTAGTTCAGTGGAAAGCCAACTTTGACGATAAATTCATTCACAGAATGACTATCCCAAACCCGAGCGTTTGAACATTCAGCCTCTCCGCCGCCCATGCAGGTTCCCCCTGCTAATTGGTAACGCCAGGCTCCCGTTACCCACCAATCTTTAGCGGCATAGTGCATATTGGGGCCCACAAATGTTGCACGTTGCACTTGGTTACGCAGATTAAGTTCTGAATAATCGTTATGAAAACGCGCCTCTACTCCTGCAGACCACTTCGGTGCGAAGCGATAGCTAGCTCCAACTAAGAAATCCAGCATCGATTCAGGAACATCACCATTCTCAATGAACTTGAGCCGCTCATTTGCCACTACAACGTTACCGGCTAATACCAATCGGTCATCAATAAAGTTGGATTGCAATAGGAGTCTTGCTTCAAGCTCGTCTTTATTGCGGCCCCAAGTTGGCTCAAGATATAGACCAACGCCTACAGGGGAAGTCACTGGGTTGGTAATGCGGTAAATAGCTTCTAAAGACCCGCCTTCAATGCCGCTTTTTGAATAAGCTGTTGAGGAATCATGTGTAGAGGGCACTCCATACCCTCCAGTACAGCTTGGTGAGTCACCACATGCCTCTGGGTTGGTGTAATTCTGATTCGCGTGGGTGTAATACGAATTAATGTATCCGGCGACCTGTAAATCATTAGTCAATCCATATTCGAGTTCAGTCCGGGCTGTCCATGCATCGTAGGTACCAGCAGCTTGTGCTTTATTGAGTTGGAGGCGTTGCTCAAATTCAAGCTTGCCTTTGGGTTGAAGGTCTAAGGTATAGATCCAGCCAAACACGCCTTCACCCGCATGGGCGAAAGAAAAATGGAGGGCAGCAGCGAGTAAGCAGCTAAAAGCGATCAATCTTTTAATGGTTAATTTCATAGTCATATCAGGTTGGTGGTTGGAAAGTCTAAATGAGAATGGTTCTCAATATAGCATCAATTGAGAATGATTCTCAATTGATCGATATGACCATCTTTAGAAAAATGGCGGAAGTTTTAGGGTTTATGACCTTTGCTTGTAAGATTTCCCTCATGAATGCAGAAGCCCTAGAAAAACTCGTTCTGATGAAGATGCCCTTTGGTAAATATGCGGGGCGGGCTTTGGCAGATTTGCCAGGGAACTATTTGGCTTGGTTTGCACGCGAGGGATTTCCGAAGAGTGAGCTTGGACAGCTATTGGAGTTGATGCACACCCTTGATCACAATGGCTTGCGCGGTTTACTAGCGCCTATCCAGCGCGCGCATGGCTTAGAGGCCAGATCGAAATTACTTTGAACGAACGATTACGGTGACGCGATTGCGCTCATAAGAAACAGTTGGAGAATCGGGTGGACTACTTTGAACCAGGCTCGGAATGATTGAGCTTTGAGATTGAATTTGGGCGGCAATTTTCTTAGCTAGTTCATTATTGTGGTCGTATTGAATCTGAATACTTGCTACTCGACCTTCTTTAACGCTATTAATAAGCTGTTCAAGCTTTGCAGGTGCGTAGTCATCAAAGAAAACTGGATACCAAGCTCCCATGATGGCCTTACTTGGCTTGGATTCTATCGGTGCTTGCTGCGCCACATTAGATTCGCTCTTTACTGGCAAATGAAAATCAATCCCTGTTTTTTGCATTAAGTCTTGGTATGTAATCGGCGGATTCATACTGGCTTCGTTGGTGTTCTCAATCCAATAAGCCCAAGCTAGGTTTTTATTGGGGTCATAAACCAATTTATACAAATGGCTCGGAATGGTCACTCGACTATTACCAATACTCCCACTGTTCCCGCTAGAGCCAGTAAAGACGTAGACATCTCCAGTAGTTCTTTTGACATACAGCCTGGTTGGCTCTTCTACGTTCTTAGCCCAAATTCCCTGATTATTTTGTCTTGCCTGGGGCATCATGTTAGCCAAGGAGAAGGACTGGGCCATTGACCTTTCATTGCTCATATCACCTGCAGGGGCATTGTGACCGCGGTCGTAGCCACTACCCCGATAGTCTGAGAGCAGTGAGCGTTCAGCAAAGGGCAGTCTGGCTTCTTCATAAAACTGATTGCTTCTTCGGGGGTGCGGGGCTAGTAATTGTTCGCGACTCAGTTTTTCCACTGTATAGATAGGCTTCTTATCCTGCGGCGAGTAGAAAATGGCAAAGCTGTCAAAGCAAAGATCCCGTCCCGCTTGGACGGTAGACGGGATTTGTTGATGGGGAAAAAGATCTTTACAGTCTTCAAATAGGGCAAAGGCGCTTAAGGGGGTAAGCAGCACCAGTAGAAGAAGAGTCTTACGAAGTATTTTCATGGCTTCTCAGTTTAGGACCTCCCACCAATGAAGAAAGACTTTCAGTCTCAAATTCGCTCTTCAGCTAGTAAGAATCTAGACCTGAACGAGACCGCCTTTCATGAATCTCACCAACTTTTTCTCTAAATCCCAATAAAATTAATGCCTTGCAACAATTCTCCGGGTGCTACTACCGGTAGAAATTGAAGCCATCTTAAATACTAGATGTATGGTTTTTGAGCTCTATTTTTTGTTGAAAATCGTAAAAAAGTCCTAAATTAGCCATTTTTTTACACTATGAAATTAGTGCCCCCTAACATTTATAAGTAATTGATTTAATTAGAGTAATTATCAATATTACCTGGCCTCTAAGGGAACTCCCGTATTTCTAGACCAATTAGTTATAGAAACTAGCTTGCTTATTCTTGACTTGATATAAGAACCTTCTTAGGATGACCCATGTTTTTTAGATATTGCGCTGCAGCATAAATCAGGATATCGATTTATGAGGTGCCGCAAAAAAATAAATGAGTAAATGTTTATCGAACAATTTAAATGAGATGCAGGACGCACAGCCAGTAGTACTGGCTGCTAAAGACCTGCTAGCAGATGCTATGGCTCCGGTATACCGCGTCATTAATGGCTTGCTCGTTGTCAGCGTCTTCATGGTTGTAGGCTTCTGGCTTTCGGGTAACGGCACGAATGCTGGACCATTTGATCTTGCCCGCATCTTGGTTCCTGATGAGGTGCGCCATATGGTTTGGAGCAATGGTTTTGGCATGCTCGAACAATATAAAGCCGCAAATGAAGATAGCAAACAGTCCGCAAATACTGAAATCGCTTCCGTGATTTTCGGTAAATCAAATTCCGCTTCTGTTGGCCTCAATACTGCTAAACAACAAACGGTCGCTTTGTTAATGCCTTCGGTAGCTCAGTTGCAGGTGAAGTCAATCTCCCATCTGTCTGATCGAATCCCTACATCGAAAATCGACCCGCAGGCTTTAGACGCTAACTTAATGGGCTCGATTCAGAATCAACGCGCTGTTGCTGATTTCTTTGAAAAGAAATACAACCTTGATCGCGCCAAGATTGAAGAGTATGTTTCCAATACGATTTTGATTGCTAAAGAAGTGAACATTGATCCAGTGCTACTCTTAGCGGTGATTTCTGTTGAGTCCAACTTCAACCCTAATACAAAGAGTCATGCTGGTGCAGAAGGCTTGATGCAGGTAATGACTTCAGTGCATAAAGATAAGTACGCTTTATACGGCGGTACCGCAGAAGCAGTAAAGCCTGAGGTCAACATTCGTATTGGCGCCTATATTCTGAAATACTTCATCGCAGCAGGTGGATCATTGCGTAATGGCTTGAAGTTTTATGTTGGGGCTGCCAATGCTGAGGATGATGGCGGCTATACCGATAAGGTCATGGCCGAAAGAAATCGTTTGATTGACTTATGCCAATCACGATCCCCCAATCGGTTTACGCTGAACGGCAAAGATTTACGTTCATAAGCTGTCCGCTAGCTCTTAAAAAGAATCTCAGTAAAAAGGCCACCCTTGGGTGGCCTTTTCTTTATGCTCCTATATATAAGGAGCGAGCATCAATTTACGCCATGCAACTCAACATCAAATACAAGGGTAGCATTCGGTGGAATGACGCCGCCTGCACCACGGGCCCCATAACCCATCTCAGATGGAATAATAAGGGTGCGCTTGCCGCCAATTTTCATCCCCGCCACACCTTCATCCCAGCCTTTAATGACGTTACCAGCACCTAAGGGGAAGCTGAACAGTTGGCCACGGTCTAATGAGCTATCAAACTTCTGACCTTTATGCTCAGGGGCATTTTCGTCGTATAGCCAACCTGTGTAATGGACGTCGACATGATTGCCGGCAGCCGCTTCTTTTCCGTCACCTACAACGGTATCAATTTTTTTGAGTTCACTCATGATGGTTTCCTATTTCACGCAAATTGGATGGCTAGTATATTCTGAGCTCTATAAATCCATATGGTGAGCTTAATCTAACTGAAGCGTATGACAAATTATTGGCCTAATTCTGCATATAAAACCCTGGCGATCAGTCTGGATCGACAGTTGTTGGTGACGGACGACTTCTTGCGCATGTATCTGCAAAGACCAGAGCTCAGTCTAGTTCCTGAATCTTGCACTAAGGAGCAGTCTTTGCATCAACGCTTAACTGAAAACCCGCGTGCTGAGGTTGCTGAGGGTGAGATTGCCGCAATGGCGGATAAGGATATTCAAGAAAACTATCGGGTTTGGTTGCGCTATCGAGCACGCATATTAGCGGCAAGCTCTTTAGAGAGTTTCTATATGAGCTTATTTAAAGGTGAGGGAGTAGACGTGCCCCCCTTGTTTGTTTCTCAGCTTGCCCAGATTTTTGTGCGACACATCTTGGGTGAAGATGTTCACCCACTAGAAGCACGGATGGGTGAACTCTTTTTTAGAACCCAGAAGATCACTGTTATTGAAGATGGGATTGTGATGGGGGCGGACGACGAGACTGTGGTGCGCAATGCTCAGGCAGGCGATACCGGAAATATTATGGATTTACTGAAGGGTAAGTCCATGACGATGAGGTCGGCTGATTTAGATGTTTTGCACGAAGAGAATGCAGATGAATATTGGGCTCGGAATGCGGATTTTGATTTTGCGGTGCAACTCAATTTTGGTCATGAGCCTATTAATCATTTTTGCCATGTTGTAGAAAAATGGATTAAACATTTTTTGGGTGCGAGTGTACGCATGACTCCCATGCAACAAATTACTGATCCTAAGTGGTCCTGGCATGTGGGTTTAGACGCTTCGGCTACCGAAATACTCAATAAGCTCTACAACAAAGACTTGGTGGAAGCTGACGAGTTCGAGAAGATCATTTGCTTATTCCGATTGGACTTCATTGATGAGGCTGCAGTGGCAAAGGCTCAGGCAGGTAAGCCAGTCTATCTGGCGATCGCTATGAATGAGCAGCAGCAACTGAAATTGAAGCCCCAAAATCTATTATTCAATTTACCGCTAGCCAAGTCTTCCTGAATATTTCTTAGGTCGACCGTACTTTACGAAGTTTTTTGTTCTGATTTGCGAGCCAAAGAAGCGCTAGGGCTGTCACAAGCACTGGAGCGAGCGATCCGATATTGAGAATGTCCCACCCCTTGGAAGTAATCAGAGCGCCAGATCCAAAAGAAGTAAATGCCATCGTGCCGAACACAAAGAAGTTAATAGCCGCCTGCGCTTTGTCTCGCTCATTAGGTTTGTAAGCGGTCATTGCTAAGGAGGTAGAACCAGTAAATAAAAAGTTCCAGCCAACGCCCAGTAAAAAGAGGGCAATCAAGAATTGGTTTAGATCCGTTCCAGTGAGCGCAATCATGATGCAAACAAAGTTGAGAATGACGCCAACACCCATTATCTTGAGAGTGCCAAAACGCTGAATGAGGGAGCCAGTAAAAAATCCGGGCGCAAACATGCCGATGACATGCCATTCCAATACCAAGGCAGTATCCGAAAAAGGCAGCCCACAAATTTGCATTGCAAGGGGAGTCGCGGCCATAAGTAGATTCATGACACCATACCCTAGGGCAGCACCAATTACGGCAACCATAAAAACAGGTTGTTTCAAGATAACCTTTAGAGGGCGTCCATCCGCAAGAGAATGCTGCGTCTTATATTCTTCTGGAAAGTGAATGCACTGCATCACGAAGATGCCAATGAAGGCAGCAATGGAGAGGGTGAGGTAGGCCCCTAGAAAGGCGGTATCAAACAGGTCTCGAGTCCAAGCAGCGAGGTTGGGTCCGATAACAGCCCCAAGGATGCCTCCCGCCAAAACCCAGGAAACCGCCTTGTCGCGCTGACTAAGGTCTGTGAGCTCTGCAGCTGCAAAGCGATAGAGCTGACCATTGGCACTGTAATAGCCGGCAATAAAGGTACTGAGGACTAGCAGCCAAAAGTTTCTGCTGACGGCTGCATAAGCGCATAGGAGGGCTGAGAGCATCGCCACTAATAAACCCAACTGAAAAGAGATCTTCCGGCCAAAATGATTTTGAGACTGAGCCACAATCGATGTTGAGAATGCACCACCAACAACATAGCCCATGACAGGGAGGGTAGCCATCCACCCGACAGGGGCGAGACTGAGCCCGACTAGTCCATTGATAGCAATAAAGGTGACGTTATTAGTCAGGAATAGGCCCTGGCAAATGATAAGCAGCACGAGGTTTTTATTGAGTAAAGGGTGCTTGCTGGTCATGTCTTGCAGTTTACGGGCAATTTACCGCATGAGTTCTCTCGGTGGATTCCCTTAAATTGGGCACCAGAGGTGAGTTTGGGAGGCAAATCCATCCATTTTGCCAACCCTGATGATTTAAAATAGAAAACTCACCTCATTGGCAAAAGGGTGCGCTAAAAGCGGCTGCAGAATGCGGATGTGAGAGCGCCAGGATAAACACCTGACTCTGTAAATTTTTCAATATTGAGGAAACATTAATGGCTTCAGAGAAATCAAAGATTATTTACACGCTGACAGATGAGGCGCCACTATTGGCGACTTGTGCATTTCTGCCAATTGTTCGTACCTTTACAGCGCCTGCTGGCGTAGAGATTGTGAAGAGCGATATTTCTGTTGCTGCTCGTATCTTGGCTGAGTTTTCTGATTGCCTTACACCAGAGCAAAAAGTCCCAGATAACTTGGCTGAACTTGGCAAGATGACTTTGATGCCCGATACCAATATTATTAAGTTACCAAACATCAGTGCTTCCGTTCCTCAGTTGCTCTTAGCGATTAAAGAATTGCAAGCACATGGCTACAAAATCCCGAATTTTCCAGATGATCCAAAGAATGACGAAGAAAAAGCGATTCGTACTCGTTATTCCAAGTGTTTGGGTAGCGCAGTAAACCCCGTATTGCGTGAAGGTAACTCAGATCGTCGCGCACCAAACGCTGTAAAGCGCTATGCCCGTAAGAATCCACATTCGATGGGCGAGTGGAGCCAAGCTTCCCGTACTCACGTATCTCATATGCATGGTGGTGACTTCTACGCCGGTGAGAAGTCGATGACGATGACTAAGGCATGTGACGTCAAGATGGACTTGGTAACTAAGAGTGGCAAAACCATTGTGCTCAAACCTAAAGTCTCTTTATTGGCTGGTGAAATTATTGACAGCATGTATATGAGCAAAAAAGCACTTTGCGAATTCTATGAAAAAGAGATCGAAGACGCATATAAGAGCGGCATGATGTTGTCTTTGCACGTCAAGGCAACCATGATGAAGGTATCTCACCCCATTGTGTTTGGTCATGCAGTCAAGATTTTCTACAAAGATGCTTTTGCAAAACACGCGAAGTTATTTGAAGAATTAGGTGTGAATGCCAATAACGGTATGAGCAGTCTCTATGACAAGATTAAAACCTTGCCAGAGTCTAAGCGTGAAGAAATCATTCAAGATTTGCATGCTTGCCACGAACATCGTCCTGCATTGGCGATGGTGGATTCTGCTAAGGGCATTACCAACTTACATTCTCCAAGCGACGTGATCGTAGATGCATCTATGCCAGCGATGATTCGAGTGGGCGGCAAGATGTGGGGTGCTGATGGCCGTTTGCATGATACCAAGGCGGTGATTCCAGAAAGTACCTTTGCTCGTATCTACCAAGAAATGATTAATTTCTGTAAGACCCATGGCAACTTTGATCCAACCACAATGGGTACTGTCCCTAACGTCGGATTAATGGCTCAACAAGCTGAAGAGTACGGTTCACACGACAAGACTTTTGAAATTCCTGAAGCCGGTGTAGCGCGTATTGTTGCTGATGACGGCACTGTATTGCTTGAGCAAAACGTGGAAGAGGGTGATATCTGGCGTATGTGCCAAGTGAAAGATGCGCCAATTCGTGACTGGGTGAAATTGGCGGTTAACCGTGCACGTCTTTCCAATACTCCAGCAGTATTCTGGTTGGATGAGTACCGTCCTCATGAAGCCGAGTTAATTAAGAAGGTCAATACCTACCTCAAAGACTATGATCTTAAGGGTGTGGATGTTCAGATCATGTCACAGACACGTGCCATGCGTTATACCTTAGAGCGCGTTATTCGTGGCAAAGACACTATCTCGGTAACCGGCAATATCTTGCGTGATTACCTTACCGACTTATTCCCCATTATGGAATTAGGTACTAGTGCAAAGATGTTATCGATCGTGCCTTTGATGGCTGGCGGCGGGCTCTTTGAAACTGGTGCAGGTGGTTCTGCTCCTAAGCACGTCCAACAGTTGGTAGAAGAAAACCATTTGCGTTGGGATTCACTAGGTGAGTTTTTGGCTTTAGCAGTATCTCTAGAAGATATTGGCGATAAGACGGGCAATCCTAAAGTGAAAATCTTGGCTCGCACCTTAGATGAGGCAACCGGTAAATTGTTGGATAACAATAAGTCCCCTTCTCCACGTACTGGTGAGTTAGATAATCGCGGCAGTCAGTTCTATTTGGCGATGTATTGGGCTGAGGCTTTGGCTAATCAAACTGAAGATAAAGAGTTGCAAGCTTTCTTTACACCTTTATTTAAATCCTTATCGGAGAATGAGCAGAAAATTACTGCTGAACTCAAAGCGGTTCAAGGTAAGCCAGCAGATATCGGTGGTTACTTCGTGGCTGACCCAGAGAAATGCAAGGCAGTGATGCGTCCTAGCCCCACTTTCAATGCTACTTTGAAGGCGGCTAGAGCCTAAATCACTAAGCAAGCTTATGGATGGTAAGGCAAACCTTCGGGTTTGCCTTTTTCTTTTGGGCCTAGTAAAAAACAAGCAATAAACAGCAAGCAAGAAATTGCTATCAGTAGCAAAATAGGTTAATCACATTCTATTGAGGCGCACTATGCGTTTTACTGATAAGACCATTATTGCAAGCGATATCACCCCTAAAGCGGTTTTTGAGAACCGGCGTAATTTAATTAAAGCTGCGGCAGCTGGTAGCTTTGGCATGGCTTTAGCCCCCTGGTTTTCAAGAGAGGCTTTAGCGAACACGCCGGAAAAAATCAACGCAGCCTTGAATCCGACCTATGCTTCAAAAGAAGAGCTGACGCCGTATAAATACGTCACAAGCTACAACAACTTTTATGAGTTTGGAACGGATAAGTCCGACCCAGCTGCTTATGCCAATACTTTGCAAACTCGACCTTGGACAGTGTCAATAGAGGGTTTGGTAAAAAAGCCAGTAACTCTTGATATCGATGATTTATTAAAGCTTGCCACAATGGAGGAGCGTATTTATCGGATGCGTTGTGTTGAAGGATGGTCTATGGTGATTCCATGGGATGGCTACTCCTTATCCAAATTGATTAATAAAGTTGAGCCACTGGGTTCAGCAAAGTATGTAGAATTTATTTCTTTGGCTGACCCTAAACAGATGCCAGGCGTTAAGAGCAACATCATTCAATGGCCCTATCGCGAAGGTTTACGTATGGACGAGGCTATGAATCCGCTAACTCTATTGACCTTTGGTTTATATGGTGAGGTTTTGCCCAAGCAAAATGGCGCTCCAGTGCGTATCGTAGTGCCTTGGAAGTACGGATTCAAAAGTGCCAAGTCCATTGTCAAAATTCGGTTTACCGAAGAAATGCCAAAGACGAGTTGGAGTCAGTTTGATGCAAGGGAATATGGTTTTTATTCCAACGTCAATCCACAAGTAGATCATCCGCGGTGGAGTCAAGCAAGCGAACGCCGTATTGGTGACACTAAAGGTATGTTTGCCCCCAAGATTAAAACGCAGATGTTTAATGGCTATGGCGATCAGGTTGCTAGTATGTATGCTGGTATGGATCTAAAGAAATATTATTAAATGACGAAACTGTACTCTGCTGTATTCGGAATTTACTTCCTCTTTTTGAGTCTGCCTGCCAATAGCCAAACGAGTGATGCAGCAGTTAAAACAATTGCAGCATTAGATGTGCCGCGCTACTTAGGTACTTGGTATGAGATCGCCAAATTCCCCAATTGGTTTCAAAAGAAGTGTGTTGGTAATACCAGGGCGGTGTATTCGCTCAGGCCAGACGGTATGCTAAAAGTCATGAATAGCTGTAAAACAGCTGATGGGAATACATCCGAGGCTGAGGGTACGGCGCGCCAGATAGGCCCCAAGGATTCACCTAAGCTAGAAGTTCGATTTGCTCCTGCATGGCTTTCTTTCTTACCAATGGTGTGGGGGGATTATTGGGTGATTGACCTAGATTCCCAATATCAAGTAGCCGCAGTGAGTGATCCACGACGGGAATACTTGTGGATCCTCTCTAGAGCGCCACAGTTGGATAAGAAGGCGTATGACGAGCTTTTGCAGCGTTTACAGGCTCAGCAATTTGATGTCCGTAAATTGGAATTGACTTCACAGCCGGTCAAATAATAGAAAATACAAAATATTAAAGTGACCATTCATTTATTACCACTGGGGATAGAAGTCTTTGAAAGAGGCTGGCTATCAGCCAATACGATTTTCCATTTTGGCGATACTGATGCTTCAGTAGTTGATACAGGTTATTACGCACATCAAAATCTGACGCTTTCTTTGGTACGGAGTGCTCTAGAGAAACATGCTTTGCCAGGACTGAATAAGATCGTCAATACGCATCTGCATTCTGATCACTGCGGCGGGAATCAAGCGCTAGCTAAAGCGTATTCATGTGAAACCTATATCCCTGTTGCTGAAGAATTAGCGGTAAAGAATTGGGATATGGATTTACTGAGTTATAAAAACTTAGGGCAAGAGTGCCCACACTTTATACATCAGGGCGTTTTAATTCCTGGGCAAGAAATATTGCTAGGGCGCTATCGTTGGCAGATCCTGTCTGCACCAGGGCATGATCCCCATTCAGTGATGCTATATCAGGCAGAACATCAGATTTTGATTTCTGCCGATGCTTTATGGGAAGAAGGGTTTGGCGTCATCTTCCCAGAATTATGGGGTGAGCCTGGATTTGAAGAGGTTGCACAGACCTTGGATTTGATCGAGAGTTTGCAAGTGAAGTTAGTTATTCCGGGCCATGGCAGACCTTTTGTAGATGTAGGTAAATCCATTGCGACGGCACGATCTCGATTAGATTACCTAGCCTCTGATTCGGAGCGTAATGCGCGCCATGGCGCAAAAGTCTTATTGAAATACCGCTTGCTAGAGTGGCGTAAGCAAGATCTGGAACAGGTTAGTGCATGGATAGCTAATACGCCTGCTTTAATCGGCGCAGCGAAGCAGCTCAATATGGATATTGGTGAGTTGATTGAATGGCTTCCAAAGGCCTTGGTTAAATCCGGTGCAGCCCAGTTTGATGGTGATTATTTGCTTGACGTTATTTAAGTATTAAATAACTCAATAGTGGAGTGGGCATACATAAAATCTGTATAAGCTGTAATATTAAATTACTAATATATTGAATTCGATTCACAAAGAGGAAGTATGGAACATACCGTTTTAGTTACTGGCGCAACTGCTGGGTTTGGTGAGGCAACCGCCCGTCGTTTTTTAGCTCATGGCCATAGAGTCATTGCCGTTGGCAGAAGAATTGAGCGTTTAAATGCTTTAAAGGAGTCGCTGCCCGAGAGTCAGCAAAGCAAACTACTAACCATGGTTGTCGATGTGTGCGATAGCGCTAAGGTAGATCACTTAGCGGCGTCTTTGCCTGCAGAATTCGCTAAGGTCACCGTACTGGTAAATAACGCTGGATTGGCATTGGGTTTAGAGCCAGCCCATAAGGCCTTTTTAAATGATTGGGATCGAATGATTGATACCAACATCAAAGGTTTAGTTCACATGAGCCGGGCTTTTTTACCAGGCATGGTTGAACGCAAATGTGGTCATGTCATCAATCTCGGATCGGTGGCCGCAAATTATCCTTACCCAGGTGGCAATGTATACGGGGGTACAAAGGCATTTGTAAAGCAATTTAGTTTAAATTTGCGCGCTGATCTGATTGGTACTCCAGTGCGAGTTACTTGCATTGAGCCAGGAATGTGCGCTGGAACAGAATTTTCAAATGTTCGCTTTAAAGGTGACGATGATAAGGCTGGAAAAGTGTATAGCGGAGTTCAGGCATTAAGTGCTGACGAGATTGCCGAAACGATTTATTGGTCAGCAACTCTGCCAAGTCATATGAATATTAATGTTTTAGAGGTGATGCCAGTGCAGCAGGCTTTCAGCCCCTTTAATATTCATCGAGGTGAGTTTTAGTCCGCTGACCGTATTAGCTGTTTGGCTTTTTCCATTGATAAAACTGGGGATAGACGCGCATGACAACGGGTCCGTCAAAGTCCCAAGATTTACATGTTCCTAAATAGAGGGGCGGCTTGTTTTCATCTTTATCAAATAGCGCTCCCGGTATCGACTGATAGGCCGCAGTTGCAATATTATTCAAGAGCTCACGTAAATGAGTGCAGCCTTTAATTCCGCCTAAATGCGTTTCAATTGTTTTGCGCCAACCTTTACCGATACGCGCACCAATCAAGGCATCCATCGGTGGAATAACTGCAGGACATTCAGGATGAGGGTGGCTATCCATGGTCACCTCAATAGCTTGTATGTGGAGATGACTATCCACTGTTACGCGAACCCACATATCGTGAATCGCTTCACCTGGCTCCCAGGTTTTAGAGCCGGTAGTAAAGGGGTGCGCCTTGATATCAACCAGATGGCCCTCAATATCCCATAGACCATCTTCTCGTGCGTAGCCATTAAAAGTGACTTCACGGGTATGTAGTGGGGCGCGGGGTTTAGGGTTGGAGAGCATCGCTAGTTAAATAGTTTGAATGGGCTAAGCCTTCATAATAAAGGCTTGTTTGCGAACTTGTGCGGATGCTGATAAATCACTGCTCTCTGTAGTATTCTTTCCTGCATATGGCAAAACCCATTTCATTAGAAAAGATTCTTTTTAGTCAAGGCTTTGGAACGCGACGCTACTGTAGCGATCTGGTATATGCCGAGCTAGTCAAGGTTAATGGTGTTATAGCGGACGATCCAGAAGAGCGGATCTCTACTGAGGGGCTCGTGTTAAATGTCGAGAGCAAAGATTGGGAGTATCACGAAAAGGCTTATATCGCTTTTAATAAGCCACCTAATTATGAGTGCTCACATAAAACTACCCATCATCCGAGTGTCTATAGCTTGCTTCCTGCACCATTTGTGGAAAGGGGTTTGCAGTGTGTGGGGCGTCTTGACTACGACACTACAGGCTTGCTGCTCATTTCTGATGATGGGCAGTTTATCCACAAAATGACTACCCCTAAGAAAAACATTGGCAAGGTTTATGAAATTACCACTTCCGATGCCATTACACAAAGTCAAATAGATCATTTGCTCAATGGCGTTATGTTGGATGATGATCCTAAGCCTTGTTTTGCTACGGCCTGCAAACCCCTTTCAGAAAATATTTTAGCAATGACTATTGTGGAAGGGCGCTATCACCAAGTGAAGCGCATGATGGCTGCAGTGGGTAATCATGTAGCGAAACTGCATCGCGTAGAAATTGGTGCTTATGTGATGCCGGTGGATTTAGCAGAAGGTCAGTGGCGTTGGCTTTACCCTGACGATTTAAAGGCACTTTCAAAAAGCGTTGGTGTTTAAATGAAGAATGTATTGCTGCCCGAAAACTTTGATTTTCAGAATAGCATCCCTTTGTGGCAGCTGGATTCTGAGCGAAAACAGATTTCACAAGACTTTGCCTTTGAAAACTTTAAACAGGCTTTTGAGTTTATGACCCTATGCGCGCAGTTCGCCGAAGAGATTGATCATCATCCTGACTGGTCAAATTCTTGGAATAAGGTGCTGGTCCAGCTCACCACCCATTCCTGTAATGGGCTAACCGACCTGGATATTGCGATGGCAAAAGCGATGGATGCTTTTGCATTAAAGGTGAAATCTTAAACGCAATTAATGCTCATCACCCTCGTGTTCTTCTTCGTTGATGCTCATTAAAATGGTAGCGAGCAGGCCATAGACAACCTCAGTAGAAATCATGCCATCTTCATCCAGTTCATCAATTAAGTCATTCAGACAATCTTCCGTAGGCTCGTTGAGCAAGGTCATCGCGCATTCACACCCATAATCAAAGTCTTCGTCGTTCTGAGTTTGGTCTTCGGTAGTCATATTTATCCTTAATTGAGGGTTCAGGATAGCAAATTACGGTTCATCTAGATAGACCTGGCGGCCCGTCTATATGAAATTCATGTGCATCTGCAAAAAGCCAAGAATGATTTATAGTAATTCCACAATAAAAAGATAGGAGACAGCATGCAACTGAACGTGAATGGGCAAATCCATAATATTGAGGTTGAACCCAATATGCCCTTATTGTGGGCTATTCGTGAGGTAGTGGGTCTGACTGGCACCAAGTATGGTTGTGGTGTTGCTCAGTGTGGCGCATGTACGGTCTATCTCAATGGAGAGCCGATCCGCTCCTGTTCTGTGCCAGTCTCTGCTGTTGGGAAGGCCAAAATTACCACGATTGAGGCGCTTTCAAAAAATAATACGCATCCGGTACAACAAGCGTGGATCGCTCTAGATGTTCCGCAATGTGGTTATTGCCAGTCTGGGCAAGTGATGGCTGCAGCGGCGCTATTGAAAAAAATTCCTAAACCTACTGATGCTGATATTGATCAGGCCATGTCCAATGTTTGTCGGTGCGGAACTTATCAGAAGATTCGGGATGGCATCCATGTGGCTTCTGGTCAAAAGAAATTAGCAGATGTCTTGGCGGAATATGACGCCACTCTCGCAACACGCGGTTAAGGAGATTAACATGACATCAAATATGCAAAACAACGAATTGGATAATTCTTCTCGTCGCGACTTTATTATTAAAGGCACCTTAGTTGGCGGCGGCCTGATGCTGGGAGTGGGCGCTCTGCCTGAGCTCGTTTTTGCACAAGCAGTCAGTCAATATGATCACAATTCCCCCACAAAATATGGCGATGCTGAGGTGAATGCTTGGGTCAGCATTAAGCCTGATGAAACTGTCATCATCAGAATTGCTCGCTCAGAGATGGGGCAGGGAACGCGCACTGGTTTAGCTCAACTTGTCACAGAAGAATTAGAGTGCAACTGGAAGAAAGTAAAAACCCAGTCAGCAACTCCAGGTCATAGTCTGGCGCGTAAACGGGTATGGGGTGAGCATGGCACTGGTGGTAGCCGCGGTATTCGGATTTCTGAAGATTATGTGCGCCGTGGTGCAGCAGCAGCTCGCATCATGCTTTTGGAAGCGGCAGCGAAACAATGGAATGTACCAGTTGCTGAGTTACAGGTAGATAAAGGCGTCATCACACATGCTCCATCAGGGCGCAAAACCACTTACGGAAAAGTTGCGGAGTTAGCATCTACCTTAACTCCCCCTGATCCTAAGTCCATCACCTTGAGGAATCCAAGAGACTGGAAAGTAGCCGGACAGCCTTATGCGCGTATTGATACCGCTAATAAGGTCAATGGCACAAAAGTATACGGTCTCGATTTGCGGCTCCCAGGCATGCTTTGCGCCTCCGTGAAGTCTTGCCCTGTATTTGGTGGCAAGTTGTTAAGTTATGACGAAGCCAATGCAATGACCTATCCAGGGGTTAAGGGCGTAGTGAAGATTAATGACAGTACCCTTGCTGTAGTAGCAGACACCTGGTGGCATGCAAATACTGCCTTAAATGCAATGCCCATCGTTTGGGATGAGGGTAAAGATGCAGCTGTTTCTCAAGATGGCATCGATAAGATGCTGCGAAGTGGCTTAGATGAGGAAGGTGATTTTTGGCAGCGCAAAGAGGGCGATGCACCTGCTGCTATTAATAGTGCTAATAAAAAGATAGAGGCTATTTATTACACACCCTTTCGGGCTCATGTCACTATGGAGCCCATGAACGCCACCGTCAAAATTAGTGGCGACCGCGCAGAAGCTTGGGTACCTACGCAGAATGGTGAAGGTTCGCATGCAGCTCTCTCTGAAGCAACCGGCATTCCTTTAGAGAGTTGTGAAATCTATAAATTAGACTCTGGTTGTGGCTTGGGTCGTCGCGGGTCTACGCAGGATTTCACAACTTATGCTGCCAAAGTTGCGCAAAAATATCCTGGCGTTCCAGTGAAGGTCATTTGGAGTCGAGAAGAGGATATGACTCACGATTATTATCATCCGATTGCGATGGCGAAAATGACCGCTGGTCTAGATGCTACTGGCAATCTTACTGGTATGCATATCAAGGTAGCGGGTCAATCTATTAATGCGACACTTGCTCCAGGAGTAATTAAGAATGGCAAGGATGATCGTCAGCTCCAAGGGTTTTATGAGAAGGGACCAGATGCGCAGTTGGGTTATACATTCCCAACACTGCTGACGGAATATGTCATGAAGAATACCCATGTGCCTGTTGGACCATGGCGTGGTGTGAATACCAATCAAAATGGTATTTTTATGGAATGCTTTATGGATGAGTGTGCCAAGGCAGCAGGTAAAGATCCAGTGCAATTTAGACAGGCGCTCATGCAAAGTCACCCCAAACATTTGGGCGTCTTAAATGCTGCTGCCAAGAAAGCAAACTGGGATCAACCGTTACCAGCTGGAACATTTCGCGGGGTTGCTCAATTCATGGGCTATGCCAGTTACTCCGCTTGTGTGGCAGAGGTTTCGGTAAGTAATAATGTTGTCAATATTAGCCGCTTAGTCTTTGCTTTAAATTGTGGACATGTCGTCAATCCCTATTTGACGCGTGAACAGATTGAGGGTTCAGTAGCTATGGCGTTGGGTGCAATCTTTAATCCAGAGATTACGGTAGAGAATGGCCGTATTAAGCAGAAAAATTTGGACACCTATCCGCTTCTGAAGTTGGCATCCACCCCAAGAATCGAAAGTGTCTTAGTGCCAACGTATGACTTCTGGGGAGGGGTAGGTGAGCCAACAATCTGTGTAGTTGGTCCAGCAGTGGCTAATGCCATCTCTGCCGCAATTGGGCGTCCTGTTCGAAACTTCCCACTCAGTAAAGAAGGCTTGAGCTTAGCCTAGCTTTAGGACTGAGTTAAAACCATTCACGACCCATCAGATGTTTGGTGGGTCGTTTAATATGCGCTTATGAAGTATTTAAAAAGCGCCTTATTTCTGCTTTCACTATTGCCCTTAGGGCGCTTAGTCTGGCTTGGCTATCAAGGTGATCTTGGCGCCAATCCAATTGAGTGGATTACCCGATCAACGGGTACATGGACCCTTGTCTTCTTATGTATCACCTTAGCAATGACGCCTTTAAGACTTCTGACGGGGTGGACTGCTTGGATTAAATTACGGCGCATGTTTGGCCTCTTTTGTTTTTTCTATGCCGCGATTCATTTTTCAATTTGGTTTTGGCTAGACCAAAATCTTGATCTACAGGCAATGTGGGCTGATGTGATGAAGCGTCCATTCATTACGATGGGATTTACAACATTCTTATTACTTATTCCATTGGCCTTAAGCTCAAATCATTGGGCATTGCGAAGACTCGGAAGGCATTGGTCCACATTACATAAATTAATCTATGTGATTGCCTGTACTGCCATAATTCATTACTGGTGGCATAAAGCCGGCAAGAATGATTTAGATACTGTCATGATTTATGCCGCAGTGATTTTAGTTTTATTGGCATTTCGACTGCCGATTATCAAAAAGCGGTTGCAATTTTTACACAGCCATTAGAGACTTAAAGCTCGGTGGTGTAGCGCAGAATGAAGCGTCGAGTTTCTACAAAGCCATTTTTGATTTCCATATCGCGCCCATATTGCATGCTAATTCTGCCAAAAGGGTAATAGGCTAGGGCACTCAGCATATATCTTTGGGTATTGACCACATTATTGAGGTAGGTGCTACCAATAGTGGTAGCACCACCAGCCACATAAAAGTAAGAGGCACCAAGTGTGTAGGTCTGATTAATTCTGTAAATAGGACCTAATTGGGTTGTTGTAAGTGGTTTTTGATTTAGGGTAGTGGTTTTAAGTGAGAGGCAGGAGATGGCACACTGACTATTACCGCCAAACCACATGGTGTCAACAGCGATCATTCCATCTACATTATCAAGGATAGGTTGTTGGTAGCCCATTTGAATATCGGATTTGTAACGGTTCTCTCCCATATTCACAAGCTTCTGGCTGTTATAACTTCCTGTTGGCGCAGTGAGGTAACCAGCAACTCCAAAATACTTTCTTTTTTCACGGTCAGCATAAGGCCAAATTGCCGACGCCAATGTAAGATCACCTAAGCCCGTATCTTCTTGATAATTCGCTAAAGATCCAGCTGGCTTGATCGTGCCATAGGGTAACTGTAGATAGGATATAGCTGGCAAATCATTCAGGGCATAAGAGGTGCTTACGCGCAGAATGGCAGTTTGAGTGCTAATGTCAGGGCTCTTCAAGCTGGCAGATTTTGGGAGTGGTGTAGTGAGAACCGTACCGTTTCTATAGTAGGTACTGTTATCGGTATTGACATAACTTATCATCGCATGACTTTTACCGGGTAGCGGGGCCACAATATCATTCGGTTGTAAATCAATTGCCCAGATTGCAAAAGGCTGTATCAGGAAAATAATTATGAGAAGTCGTACGAATTTCATGCAGACATTTTAGTTAAATTCCCTGTTTTTTCAGTTGCTTGATATGTGGGTTTATACGGGGTAGGATTTTTTGTCCCCTAAAATAGGTGAATGAAACCCAACCCAACTAAATTTGGCTATTTCCTGTTCTCGCTGGCCCTCTCACTCACGGCAATGGGGCAGACGCAATCAGGTATGACGACTTATTCGCCATATACCCCTGAACAGATAAGGGAATTTAACAACCAGGCAATCTCACCAGTTGAGGGGCCGTTTGGTCCGTTAAATCCCAACGCGCAACAGCAACGTGCGGCTAAAAGGCAATCGATAGATTCGCAATACTTTAGTCAGCCAACAGGCGAAGAAGAGGCAGAGGCTTTAGAAATGGAATCTGCAGATCCATATCAACCCATCACTCCAACGATCTCGTACTAGTTCTTGGCAGTGCCAAAGGGGAGCTTAGGAAAAACTTAAATTGGGCATTGAGTCTAGTTGTAATAATGATTTGGCTGACTCAGGCGTTGCATTTAACCAGTCATTAAAAAGCTCAGGCCTTAAAGGTACGACAGTCCGTTTTTCATCTTCAGGTTTATGTAAGCGCTTCATCACCAAATGATTATCAGCATTAATCGTCAGCATTGAAAACGATACGATCAGCTCCCCTGAGTCCGGGTCCGTCCAGGTATCCCAGATGGAGGCAATTGCCATGGGCTCACCATTGACTTGCCGAATACCAGTTCGAACTGCTTTGCCGGTTTCATAGCAGGGTTCATAAAAAGCATCGGCCAGTGCTAGTGCATAGTGGCGCTTTGCCCAAGCTGTTTTATAGGAAGGCTTTTCAGTGACTGTTTCAACTCTGGCGTTATAGGTTTTTCTACCAAAATCCTCATTTTTTGCCCAAGAGGGTAAAAGGCCAAAGCGCGCCAAACCAATCGCTGTGCGCTCGGTGTTGTGACTTTTTAAAACAATAGCCCCTGGATAGGTTGGGAAAACATCACGGGCATCTGAGTTTGGAAGGGTCAAGTCAAAATGGGTTTTGACCCAATCTACATTAACCGTAGTGAGGTATTGAACGCACATATGTCTATTTTACAGCCTCACACCACTGCTGAATGAGGGTGCTGGTAAGATTAGCCCTATATTTTAGAAAGAGAAATATCCATGACATTCGCAATTCATTTATTTAAATCCATCGCGGCACCTATTGTTGCTGTAAGCCTCTTATCGGGACTTTTGGTGGGCTCTGCTATTGCTCAGCAAAGTGGCTTGCCAATCAATGCTGCTGCCTCTGTCAATGGCGCAATCATTACCAATGATATGGTTGAACAGGGCATCAAAATGGCCCTCTCTCAGGGGCAGAAAGATTCTCCTGAGCTGCGCAAGGCCGTAATCCAAAAATACATCGAAGTGATGTTGTTATCTCAGCGTGCAGAAAAAGATGGTTTGGCTAACTCTGAAAAAGCCAACACGCAATTAATGCTGATTCGCCAAAATTATTTAGCCGATCTTGAGTTGGCTACATTCATGGCACAAAACCCAATCACTGATGCGGATGTTCAGGCTGAGTACAACAAAGAGCTAGGAACTCTAGGTCCACAAGGAATGATTGTGGAATATAAGATTAGCGATATCGCAGTTGCCACTGAGGCAGATGCACAAGCTGCTCTAGCCCGAATTAAAAAAGGCGAACCATTCGATAAGGTTGCTAAGAGTGTTTCATTGGCCCCCAATAAGACTCAGGGCGGCGCAGCTGGTTGGGTGCAGATTGGCCAGGTGCCGCCCCCAATTGCTGCTGTCTTGACAAACTTGGCTAAGGGTCAAGTCTCTCCAGCGCCTATTCAGATGCAACAAGCTTGGTATTTAGTGAAGCTTGAGGACAAAAAATCGAGTAAACCACCTTCATTTGAGCAAGCCAAGCCTGCCATCCGTAATGGCTTAGCTCAGAGAAAGCAGTTCGAGTTTTTGTCTCAGATTGCCAAAGAATCCAAGATTGTGATTCAGTAAACAGCAAATTGATTCAATTACAAGGGTTCCTCGGAGCCCTTGTAATTTGCTGCTGCAATCATTAGTTGCTATTGACGTTCAAGAGTTACAAAGTGAAAAGCAATGTCGCCTTCAGATCCTGGTGTACGCTCTGTCTCTTTCCAGGACGCCTGATCGGGCACTTCAAAGAAGGTATCACCCCCATCCACATCCATATCAATCTCGGTAATGTAGAGACGATCTGCCCTCCCAAAAGCTTGCTTGAATAATTGTTCACCGCCGATAACAAAAACCCGTGGCGATTCTCTTAAGCGATCTAATGCTTCATCTAGTGAGCTAGCGATTTCAGCGCCATTTAGTTGTAATTGGGCATTGCGGCTAACGACGATATTGCGACGACCAGGTAAAGCGCGGCCAATCGACTCCCAGGTCTTGCGGCCCATCACTACTGGGTGTCCCATAGTGACACGTTTGAAGAACTGCAAATCAGCAGTGATCTTCCAGGGCATTTGGTTATCACGACCAATGACATGATTGCGTGAACGCGCAACGATCATGGAAATAGCGGGCTGTGTCATGATTGTTTTCTTAAATAGCTACTGGAGCTTTAATGTGGGGATGGGACTCGTATCCTAGGATTTCAAAATCCTCAAACTCATAGTCAAAAATACTGTCAGGCTTGCGCAAAATATGGAGTTTTGGCAATGACAAGAAATCTCTGGATAACTGCAGGTCGACTTGCTCTAAATGATTGCTATACAAGTGGCAATCCCCACCAGTCCAAATGAAGTCGCCCACTTCTAAATTACACTGCTGTGCCATCATATGGGTGAGCAAGGCGTAGCTTGCAATATTAAAAGGCACGCCCAAGAAAATATCAGCGCTACGCTGATAGAGCTGGCAAGATAATTTTCCATCAGCGACATAGAACTGAAAAAATGCATGGCAAGGCGCTAAAGCCATGCGTGGAATATCCGCCACATTCCATGCAGAAACAATAATGCGACGTGAATCTGGGTTCTTCTTGATGGTGTTCACTACTTCGGTAATCTGATCAATATGCTGACCATTAGGGGCTGGCCAAGAACGCCATTGATATCCATAGATAGGACCTAATTCACCATCAGGGGCAGCCCATTCATTCCAGATTGAGACACCGCGCTCTTTAAGCCAGTTGTTATTGGTACTTCCTTTGAGGAACCAGAGTAATTCATAAATGATGGACTTCAGATGGAGCTTTTTGGTCGTAACCATGGGGAAGCCATCAGCCAGGTTAAATCGCATCTGGTGGCCAAATACAGAAATGGTGCCTGTACCAGTCCGATCGGACTTTTCGACGCCCTTAGCAAGGACTTCTTTCATTAAATCGTGATATTGGCGCATAAGAATATTTGCAAAAATAGGTTATTGAGAGATAGCTTACTCGAATGTGGGAGGCGTTACCCCGAGGACTTTGTGAAGCTTGGGCGAGGTAGTGGTGTACTGGAGTTGAATCGGTTTTTCAGGATTCAGATACTGGGCTGCAGCAAAAGCCGCTAAGGCAGCTTCGTGAAACCCAGAAAGAATCAGTTTTTTCTTGCCTGGGTAAATATTGATATCACCCACTGCATAAATCCCGGGGACGCTAGTCTGAAATTTCTCGGTATCGACGACGATTTGCTTACGCTCGATTTCTAAATCCCAATCAGCAATCGGTCCTAATTTGGGGGAGAGACCAAAAAAGATCAACAGATCATCTACCGAGATAGATTGTGTCATGCCATCGATACCAGTCACAGATACTTGCGAAATTCGATCTTGCGTTAGGTCATACCCCGTAATTTGCCCAATCATTAATTGAATTTGATTACTTGCACAAAGCTCACGCATCTTGGAAATCGATTTTGGTGAAGCTTTAAATTCATCGCGCCTATGAATTAAAGTAAGACTTGATGCCTTGTCAGCAAAATACAATGCCCAATCTAGCGCAGCGTCACCACCTCCGCAAATCACAATCTTTTTATTAACAAATTGTTCGGGATTTTTGACGTGATAAAAAACCTGCTTGTCGTCAAAAGCCTCCATCCCCTCAAGGTTCAGTGTACGGGGCTGGAAGGCACCAACACCAGCAGCAATAAATACGGTTTTAGTTAAGAAATGCTCGTCTCGTGAGGTGCTGATCAGAAAGCGACCATCTGGCTGTGGCTCAAGCTGAGTTACTTCTTGCCCAAGATGAAACTGGGCGCCAAAAGGTTCGATTTGTTTCAGTAAGTTATTGGTTAGTTCGCGACCAGTGCAGACGGGTATCGCTGGAATATCGTAGATCGGTTTATCTGGATAGAGCTCAATACATTGACCACCAATCTCTGGAAGAGAATCAATGACGTGTGCTTTAATTTCGAGTAGACCAAGCTCAAAGACTTGAAAGAGGCCCACAGGACCGGCGCCAATAATGACAGCGTCGGTTTGGATGGGTGAGTGCAACACGGATTCTCGAAAAGGGTATGAAAAATTACTTTACGAGCTGATCAAGTTTATCTTTTACATCTTTCCATTCATCTGCGTCTGGAAGAGCAGCCTTAGACTTGGTAATCGAAGTCCATGATGGAGAGAGATCAGCATTGAGTTTGATGAAGGCTTGTTGGTCACCAGGTACATCGTCCTCTGCATAAATCGCATTTACAGGACACTCAGGAACGCACACGGCGCAGTCAATGCACTCGTCAGGATCAATGACTAAAAAGTTAGGCCCTTCGCGAAAGCAGTCAACAGGGCAGACATCAACACAGTCAGTGTATTTACAGCGGATGCAGGATTCGGTAACAACGTAAGTCATGGTGGTTTTATTTCAAGAACCCCTAAATTGGGGGATGCTAAGTTATAAAAAATCAATTTTAGCCGAAATAGCCTATTTTTCAGGCAAAAGAGGCAATTTACTTGAGGTAAAGTTTCCCCTATGAATACACAGCCCAAACCTAAAATCCTGGTCGCCCGAGCGATATTTCCAGAGGCATTAGCCAAATTAGAGGAATCGTTTGAGGTTCGCTCCAATCAAGCTGACCTGATCTTTACCCCTGATGAGCTACAGAAAGAGCTCTCTACTGTAGTAGGGGCATTAGTTGCTGGAAGCGAGCGAATTGATGCAAATGCCTTAGCTCAGGCCAAGAATTTGAAGGTCGTCTCCAATATTTCTGTGGGCTACAACAATTTTGATGTGCCTGCAATGACTAGTGTTGGCGTGATGGCAACAAATACCCCGGATGTATTAACGGATACAACAGCAGATTTTGGTTTTGCATTGTTAATGGCAACAGCACGACGCATTACTGAATCTGAGCATTGGGTCAGGGCAGGTCATTGGGATAAGTGGTCGATTGTGAATAATCCCTTGGGTATGGATTTACATCACAGCACAATTGGCATTATTGGTATGGGGCGCATTGGTCAAGGTATTGCAAAGCGCGCTTTAGGTTTTGGGATGAAGGTGATCTATTGCAATCGTAGCCGTCTTTCTGAGGCACATGAAAAAGCTTGTGGTGCTACGTATGTTTCTAAAGAAGAATTACTACGCACTGCCGATCATGTCGTTTTGGTATTACCCTATTCGACAGAGAGTCATCACACTATTGGCGCTAAAGAAATTGCCCACATGAAACCGACTGCAACCCTGATAAACATTGCGCGGGGAGGCATTGTCGATGATGTGGCTTTAGCACAAGCGCTGCAAGAAGGGAAGATATTTGCAGCGGGCTTAGATGTCTTTGAAGGTGAGCCAAACGTACACCCAGAATTACTTAAGTTGAGCAATGTTGTTCTGGCACCGCATATTGCAAGTGCTACTGAAAAAACACGCAGAGCGATGGTAGATTTAGCGGTAGAGAACTTACGCGCAGCTCTCGATGGAAAAAGGCCACCCAGTTTAATTAATCAGGAACTGTTTACGGGCTAATCATTCATTGCAGATGTAAAAAATAAAGCCGAGTTACCACTCGGCTTTATTGCTAAATGCATTAGCAATTATTCGGCTTCAATTTCTTCCGAAAGCTCACGCAAAGCCAATTCAATTCCGCCAAATTTTCCAGCAACCCAGTTATACACTTTGCAGGCAATCCACAGCAAACCAAAGCCTAATAAGGCATTGAGAATCAAAGCGGAGAGCACGGTAAAACCAGGGATGGCACCGTCGCGAATGAAGGCTACAAAGAGCGCCAACAGTACGATCGGAACTGAGAAGCAGAGATAAACCAAAACTAAAGTTTTGGCGGTATGCATGGGGTCGAGGAAGACCAACTCTTTTTTGCTAAGTTTCATAATGACGTAATCTTAAAGCAGTCCATCAAAAAGTGCTACATCTACCCAGTCGCCAGCAGCAATATTTTCTTGCTCATGACCAAGAATGACAAAGCAGTTGGCTTCACTCATAGAACGCAAAATGCCTGCACCTTGGCTTCCCGTCAGTTTTACCGTAGGCTTACCATCAGCCCGTCGTCCAAGGATGGCACGCTGAAACTCGGTGCGACCTGGTTTTTTGCGAATAGGCGCCTCACTAATCGCCTGCATGATTGGTGGTTCAGTTTGGTTTGCACCATTAAGTTGCAAAAGAGCCGTGCGGACAAATTGATAGAAAGTCACCATGACGGCAACAGGATTACCTGGCAGTCCAAAAAACAAGGTTTTACGAGCCGGATTTTTTCCTGCTACCGGCCTTAGGATTCCAAAGGCCATTGGGCGTCCTGGGCGCATCGCAATTTTCCAAAAGCCTACATCACCAAGCTCTTGCATAATTTGCTTGGTAAAGTCCGCCTCACCAACGGAAACCCCTCCAGAAGATATCAGTACATCTGCTTTAATGGCTGCGGCACAGAAGGCTGCTTTCAAAGAAGCGGGTTCATCACGCACAATTCCGCAGTCAATAATTTCTAGATTCAGACGATTCAGTAAGCCAGTAAGGCTATACCGATTGCTGTCATAAATACTGCCAGCATCTAATGGCTGACCTAATGAACGTAACTCATCACCCGAAGACAAAATGGCTACCTTGAGTCGGCGTCTGACTTTAAGTGAAGCGATACCAAGAGATGCTGCTAAACCTAAATCAGATGGCCGCAATAAACGACCTGCAACAATGGCCGGTTTGCCTTGCAGCAAGTCTTCCCCACGGAGACGGCGGTTTTCACCCCGCTTCAATTGACTGTGCTGAAATGCAATCTGAAGATCTTCTTTTGCGCTAGTTAATTCTTGTGGAATGACGGTGTCACACCCAGCTGGCATGAGGGCGCCAGTCATGATCTTTAAGCACTCGCCCTGATGAATCTTGCCTTCAAAGGGTTTTCCAGCAAAGGCTGTTCCAACTACTCGTAAGGTAATTTCAGAATTGCTGGTATCCAAGCATGCGCCATCAAAAGCAAAGCCATCCATGGCGGAATTATCGGCAGCAGGTACATCGATTGGTGAGAGTAAATCCTCAGCTAGGATGCGATCGATCGCCAGATCCAAAGAAACCACCTCAATATCTTTGGGATCACCAATCGCATCGGATTCTTGAATCAGCTCTTCAACCAGATCCGAAATTGCTTTGCGTGCCTCATTGACGTGGAGAGAAGAGGTGAGGAGTATTGGGCTATTTGGAGAGTGCTTCATACCGAGGCGTCTTCTAGTGTTTTTAATTCCTCTGGAGTATTGACGTTGGCAAATGCTTGGGCATCATCAAATACGACAGTACTGCTATGCAATTCTTTAAACCAGCGATCAATTTTCAGATCACCTTTTTGGAGGAAGGTTTCTAAAGATTCTTGCAAGTCGGCACGCATCAAACAGAAAACCGGTTGTGCCCATACTTTGCCATCAGGCTCTTTGCTTGATGCATAAACCAATTGATAGTCGCCTGCCACCATTTCCCTTGCTAGATGGGAAGCGAGATCAATTGGGAGTAGCGGGGAATCGCACGGTGAGGTAAGGAGGAGAGGGGTCTTGCAAATCTTTAGGCCTACTAAAAAGCCAGCTAAGGGCCCTGAGAAGTCAGGCGTCTCATCCATTATCACGGGATGGCCATAAGTAGCGTATTTAGTGATGTTGCGGTTTGCATTGATGATGATGGAGCCCACTTGATTTTGGAGTCTAGCTATAGTCGATTCAATTAAAGGCTTGTCATGAAAAGAAATCAGTCCTTTATCAATACCACCCATACGCTGTGCACGACCACCGGCCAGAATGAGTCCAGTAATTTGATCAGCGTGAATCATTAACCACCGATATATGACATTTCAACCTTGCGATTACCGGTTGATGGTTTTGCAGTGTGAGAGCCACGAATTTCAGAGTAATGATCATCCCGTAGTGCCCAAGTATTCATGACTGCATTGGCAATTTCTAAATCACTTTTTCCAGAGCGCAATAGAGTTTTGAAATCAAAACCTTCATTAGCAAAAAGGCAAAGATACATTTGACCGTCAGTCGAGATACGGGCACGGGTACATTCATGGCAGAAGGTTTGGGTCACACTAGAAATGACCCCAATTTCACCAGAGCCATCCGCATAGCGCCAGCGTTGTGCTACTTCACCTGTGTAGTTTGCTTGCGCAGACTCCAAAGGGAAGACTTCATTAATTCTGGCGATCACCTCTTGGGAGGGCAGTACCTCTGCCATATTCCAACCATTTGAGCTGCCTACATCCATAAATTCAATAAAACGCAGAATCACACCGCTATCTTTGAAATGCTTAGCCATGGGCACGATCTCCTGATCGTTCACCCCTTTCTTGACCACCATATTGACTTTGATGTTTTCAAAACCCACTTCTTGAGCTGCTTTAATGCCATCGAGCACATCAGCCACCGGAAAATCGACATCATTCATTTTCTTGAAGATGGCATCGTCTAAACCGTCAAGACTTACGGTGAGTCGTTGCAAGCCAGCCGCTTTTAGTGCGGCTGCTTTTTTACGGAGGATGCTGCCATTCGTCGTTAAGGTAAGGTCGAGGGGCTTGCCTTTAGGAGTGCGCACCTGTGACAACATCTCGATGAGGATTTCTAAATTCTTACGGAGTAAAGGTTCGCCACCCGTCAGTCGAATCTTCTCTACACCCAGCGTTGAAAAGATAGAGGTCAGGCGGGTAATTTCTTCAAAGCTAAGTAATTCTTTGTGCGAGAGATAAGGATAATTTTGATCAAATACTTCCTTGGGCATGCAATAGGTGCAACGGAAGTTACAACGATCAGTTACTGAAATTCTGAGATCGCGCAGAGTGCGCTCACGAGTATCTTGAGTGTGACCATGGGGTTTGATCAATGTGGCGCCAATAGACGGCGTGAGGCCTTTACCTTCATCAATACGAATGGGGATGACTTTTTCGACCATATTCTTAATTATGGCTGTGAAACGGGGTTTCTGCCAAACCGCCCAATATCCTTGTGGGATAAAAGGCAGTCTGGAGAAAAAGCTTAAATACGCGTTAGACCGATTTTTCTTGGCCGCCGGTTTCAACTAAAACCATTGGGCCATCAGGCAATGTTGCTGCAGGCTTGGGTGTTCTACCCAAATTCGCCGGTTCAGTCTGAATCTGACCTTGTGCTTCTGCATGCTTAGATGCATCAGTTCCGACCCAAATCATGCCAGCAGATTGCACAACACTCTGCAATGGAGTTTCTTCAAGCGCCTGGAAGGCAACTTTTGGAAGCTCTGGCATTGGCTTAGCAATCACTTCCACTGCAGCTACAACTGCTACTGGAGCTGGTGTGCTTGTTTGCGCAGCTGGTGCAGGACGGTTTGACTGACGTGGAGCGCGCGGTGCACGTTCCTGTTTTTCAGTCGGAGGTTTTGCATTGCCAAAGCTATTCACAATATTCTGAATCGGCATTGAAGCGGACGCACCACCCATTCCTACCGGAGGTCCTGAAAATGGACCTGCTGCTACAGGAGCGGCGCTAATGGGTTCACCATTTGTTTCAGTGCGTTCACCACGTTGACCGCGACCACGACCACGACGGTTGCGACCACGACCACGGCGCTCATCACCTTCAGCACTTGGGGCAGCATCGTTACCAGGCTCAGCTTCAGTTGCAGGTGTTACCGCAGCTGGATTAGCTTGACGCTCAGGTTTTGGACCAGCTTGATTGCGGTTACCGTTACGGTGGTTGCGGTTGCCATTGCGAGCATTGGCAGTACCCTCAGCACTGCCCTCAGCAGCATTCGCTGTTGGACGTTCTGTTCGTTCACCAGTGCGATCATTACGTTCGCCACGGCGGTTACGACCACGATTGCGATCGCCACCATTGCCATTGCGACCTTGATTGCGGCCACGTGCATTGCTAGGGACTGGCTTTTCTTCAACTACAGGTGAAGAAGAGAACAGTTTCTTGATAAAACCAAAGAGGCCGCCAGTGCTTTCAGCCGTTGCTTTGTCAGTGCGTGCTGGACGTGGCTGACTTACTGGCGCAGGCTGTGTTGGGGTAATGCCTTTGACTGCCGCTTCTGGGCGAACCTTCACGTCTGCATCCTTACGGCTGACAGTAGTGTCGGTTTCGAGTTCACGAGCAGCTTCTTCTGCCATGACATAGCTAGCCTTTTGATCATCAAGACGTGGATCATCATGACGCAAACGCTCTAACTTGTAATGGGGTGTTTCTAAATGCTTATTCGGAATCATCAAGACGTTGACTTTGAAACGGGTCTCAATCTTGATCACTTCGGCACGTTTTTCATTCAAGAGGAAGGCAGCCACTTCGACGGGTACCTGAGTATGAATCGCCGCAGTATTCTCTTTCATTGCTTCTTCTTGGATGATGCGCAGAACTTGTAATGCTGAAGACTCCGTATCGCGAATATGGCCTGTGCCGTTACAACGTGGGCAGGTAACATGGCTACCTTCTGATAGTGCTGGGCGCAAACGCTGGCGTGACATTTCCATCAAACCAAATTTCGAAATCTTGCCCATTTGAACGCGTGCACGGTCATGACGAAGTGCGTCGCGTAGGCGATTCTCAACATCTTTTTGTGCTTTGCTCGATTCCATATCAATGAAGTCGATCACGATGAGGCCACCCAAGTCACGTAAACGGGCTTGACGCGCGATTTCATCGGCAGCTTCTAAGTTGGTACGGGTTGCTGTTTCTTCAATATCAGAACCACGGGTGGCGCGTGCGGAGTTGACGTCTACAGAAACCAAAGCTTCAGTGTGGTCG
>Ga0208496_1000044_pt1 | contig 36017 bp, 42 predicted proteins | sample CryBogmetaGMA2M_FD_184552 | JGI IMG/M metagenome (GOLD analysis project Ga0208496, IMG submission 184552) | Freshwater microbial communities from Crystal Bog, Wisconsin, USA - MA2M (SPAdes) | ecosystem: Environmental > Aquatic > Freshwater > Lake | place: Crystal Bog, Wisconsin, USA | collected... | reverse complement strand
ATCTTGAGCACGGCGGCAAAGCCACAGAAGAGGTTCCCCGCCGTCATGAGGTTCGGCAGGAGGTAGATCTTCGGCTCGTGATTGCTCATGGGATCTTGAATTTAAGGGGCCATGCGGGCCACGGGAGTCTCCCCGCCCTTCACCTTCTGACCGACCGAGACGAGGACCTCGCTCTCAAGCGGCAGATAGAGATCGGTGCGTGATCCGAAGCGGATCATCCCGAAGCGTTCCCCGCGCTCCATCGACTCGCCGAGCCTCGCCCAGGGGACGATGCGGCGGGCGATTGCCCCGGTAATCTGCTTCACCCCGACGGCTCGGGCGCGGTTTTCCTTCGGCCCGAAAACCCAGTAAAGACTTTCGTTCAGGATCGATGCCTCCGGCTTGCGGGCATCGAGGTAGAGCCCTCCCCTCCCCTCGGTGAAGAGGACCTCACCGGCGATCGGGGCGCGGTTCACATGGACATCGAAGACCGAGAGAAAGACCGAGATGCGCTTCATCCGGCGCTTGAAGAACTGCTCCTCCTCCACCTCATCGACGAGCGTCACCGTGCCGTCAGCCGGGGAGACGGCCAGCGCGGGATCGGCGGGAGGAACGCGGTGCGGTTCACGGAAGAACCAGAGACAGAAAACCCCGAGAGCCATGAAAAGCGCGGCGACCAAGAGAATGTGGAGGGAAATAGTGATTCCCAGGGCAACGATGATAGCGGCGAAGATCCACCGCCCCTCGTACATCGCCCTTGCCGGCCTTGGTTTCTGAATGCTCATGCGGCCGGAACCCTAAACAGCCCCCTTCCCTCACAGCGAGCCGATAAATCAAGGGATTACTATGGAACTCAGGAAATCTGGAGTTTTTGAATATCTCTGCCTGAATCCCTTTAATGAGTTCATGAGTGCCATATTCCTCTCCTCTGCGGTATCTTTCCTCCTATGACTACGACCGAAGCGCATCCCGATCTCACGATGGAGGAACTCCTCGGCATTTTCCCCGGGGCGCGGCGCACACTCTTCCAACTCCACCACATCGGCGGATGCAGCAGTTGTGGCTTCTCCCCGACCGAAACCCTCTCCCAAATCTGCGCCCGCAACGGGGGACTGGATCCTGTGGTCGTGCTCGGCGAAATTCAAGAGGGTCATCTCAAGGATGAGGCGCTTCTGATTTCCCCAGCGGATCTTCAAGCCAAGGTGGGAGTTGCCATTCTCAGGCTTCTCGATATCCGAACTCGTGAGGAATTCGAGGCGGTCGCGATCCCCGGTAGTCGCTTGATGACCCAGGAGATCATGCAGGAGGCGATGAATTGGCCGAAGGATACCGAGATCGTTCTGATCGATCACACCGGAGGGCGCGTCCTTGATGCCGCGGCCTACTTCGCGGGTCACGGGTTCACCAAAGTGAAAGGTCTGAAGGGAGGCATCGACGCCTACTCGGAGCAGTCCGACCCCTCCCTTCCGCGCTACACCACCGAAGCGGCATGAGTGGCGACCAGTTGAAAAAAATTGAGGAGGCCGCCCGTAATCCTCAGAATCTCGGAGAGATGGAGTCGGCCGATGCGGTCGGCACCGTGGGGCGCAGCGACTGTGGCGACATGCTCCGGATGTGGGTGAAGTTCAGGGAGGAAAACGGACGCAAGGTGATCGATCGGGCGAGCTTCCAGACCTTCGGGTGCCAGACGGCGATTGCCGTGGCCAACGTCGCCACCGAGATGATCCGAGGGAAGACGGCAGGCGAGGCCTTGGCGATGTCCGGGGAACAGCTCTCCTCTCCTCTCGGCCCACTCCCCCCGATGAAGATCCATTGTGCCCAACTCGTCGAGGACGCCCTCCGCTCGGCGCTTGATCCGGCGGCCGCAAAGCCAACCTCCCCCCATCCGGCCAGCACTCAGGGGCCCACTCTGGCCGACCAGATCACCCCCGCGGGAAAAGTCAAAATCACCCTTCTCCAGAAAGCTCCCTCGTCATAGTCTCCCGCAATGAACCCGAACCAAGAAATCGTCCTCAAGCGCGATACCGACGCGATCCAGATCCCGAGCGGCAATCCGCTCCAACTTCCCGCCGGCACCAAGGTGATGGTCACCCAGTCCTTGGGCGGCACCTACACCGTGGCAACCCCCGGAGGTCTAGCCCGCATCGATGAGAAGGATGCCGATGCCCTTGGGTTGGAAACCGCCGCACCCGTGGCCAAGACCCCCGTTGAGGGTTCGCTTGAAGAGGCCGTCTGGAACCAGCTCAAAACCGTCTTTGACCCCGAAATCCCGGTAAACGTGGTCGACCTCGGACTCATCTACGAGTGCCAACTCCAGCATCCCGAAGGGGGTGGCACCAAGGCCCACGTGAAAATGACCCTCACCGCCCCCGGTTGCGGCATGGGTCCCACCATTGCCGCCGACGCCCGGGGTAAGATCCTGACACTCGAAGGGGTCGACGAGGCCGAAGTCGAGCTTGTCTGGGATCCGGCATGGAACCAGAGCATGATCAGCGAGGCCGGCAGGATGAAACTGGGGCTGGTTTGATCCGCCTTTGGCGGAGGCTATCAGCGGTTAAGACTGAAGACTGTTAGGGAAAGCAATAGCGGTTTTCCTTTGGCCGAATCCGCGTTTGTACCCTCTCGGAACCTCTGACCTAACAGTCTAAAAGACTTCAGCCTATTCACCTATGCCCTGAGACACAGGGCACATTTCTAAGTTGCCTTTTCCGATTCGCACCACCATAGTCCACGCCCCATGAGCCAACATCCCAGCCTTAAAGGAAGCAGCACGATCGCTGCGAAGCGCAGCGTGCTGAAGCGCTACGAGCGCGTCGAACTGATGAAGAAGCGCGGCCAGTTCAAGCCGGGGCAGCGTGTGATCGGCCTGCCCAAAACCAAGCCAGAAGCCTGATCCCTCAGGATCATTCTTCCGGGGAGGCCTCCGGTTCCACCGCCTCTTCCCCTCTCTCCAGGCGCACTCCCGGTCCCACGGGTCTGCGCCTGAATCGTTTTTTGGCGGCGGCGGGTCTGGGTTCCCGCCGCTCCTGCGAGGAGCTGATCCTCAAGGGAAGCGTCTCGGTGAACGGCTCCATCTGCCGCGAACTCTCCACCCGCATCGGCGACGATGACGATGTCCGCGTCAGCGGCCGTCTCGTGACCGCCTTCGCCCCGAGGACGATCCTCCTCAACAAGCCTGCGGGATACACCACCACCCGCAGCGACCGCCATGCCGAGCGGACGATCTTCGACCTCCTCCCGACCGATACAGGCCACCTCTTCCATGTCGGTCGACTCGACAAGGAGAGCGAGGGGCTTCTCCTTCTCACCAACGACGGGATCCTCGCACAGGACCTGATGCACCCCTCTAAAGGGGTCGACAAGGAATACGAGGTCATTCTTGACCGCCCCTTCACAGAGCGTGATGCGGCCGCCCTGAAGCGCGGCACTTGGATCGAGGGATCGGTCGCCCGTGTCGAGTCGGTGCGTGCCCTCGGTGCCACCAAGATCCAGATCGTTCTGCACCAGGGGCTCAAGCGTCAGATCCGCGTGATGCTGGGGCAACTCGGCTTCAAGGTACAGAGACTCGTCCGTACCCGCCTCGGTCCCCTCACCCTCCGTGGGGTGAAACCCGGGAGCTACCGCGATCTCCGCAAGGAGGACCTGGAGATGCTGAGGAAGGCCCTCGCTACCCCGAAACCCAAAAGAGAGAGGCCGAAGCCCCTCGCCAAGCCGAAGGCGATCAAGTTCTCACGCTTCACCGTGATCCCCGCCTCGGCGAAGGCAGGATCTTCATCGGGAAGGCCCGATCGCTCCCAAGGCGGCGCCCCTGCCAAACGCCCCCGCAAGACCTCCCCGACACAAGCCCGCCTCCGCAAGGGAGCTTGAGTTGCGGTTATGATTCTTTAGTTTTTTAGTCATGAAGACCACGTTCCGCACGATTCCGGGATGCCCTCCTGCTCTCGGCCCTTACTCACTGGCCGTGCAGACTGCCGCTCACCTGCTTTTTGTCTCGGGCATGACCCCTTGGGATCCCGCCACAGAAAAGATCGAGCGCGGCACGATCGCCGAGCAGACCCGTCTGGTTCTTGAAAATATCCGTCGGATTGTGACCGAGGCGGGAGGCGATCTCGCCGACACTGTCTCCTGCCGTGTCTATCTGGGAAAAATGTCCCCGGAGAACTTCAAGGAACTCAATGCCGTCTACGCGGAGTACTTCACGGGAGAGAATCCTCCGGCTCGCGCCACGGTCGGCGCCCAACTTCCGGGTGATTTCGACGTCGAGATCGAGTGCGTGGTGGCTATGAAAAACAAAGCCTGATGAAACGCTTCTGCCTTCCGCTTCTCGTCTTGCTCGCCCTTGCGCTGACTCTCCGCGCCGAGACCGGGAGGCCCAACGAGTATATCGTGATTTCGGGTGGCCCCTCGCTGATCGAGTGGGAAAAATTCAAAAAGATCCCGCACGACCACTGGTGGGCTAACTTTGTCCGGGCCGCGCGCATCCGTCTCGGCGAAATCCGCGAGCAGCGCGGTGACGACGCCCTGATCACCTGGATGGTCTACAAGCCTGGCTACGAACGCAGGGGCACCCGCCAGGAAAAGCAGAATCTGCTCTCCAATATCGGGAGCGTTCAGCAGAAGTACAAACTCAACCTCGTCTACTTCAGCACCCAGAAACAGTTCATCGACTACATCAACGGAGGCACCAGGCAACACCCACGCGATACCTGGAAAATCGCAAACCTCGAGTACTTCGGACACTCCAACAGAGCCTGCTTCATGTTCGACTACAGCAACGAGATCGACAGCGCCTCCAAGGCATGGCTCCACGAGAAGGAGCTCAACCTGATCAGCAGGGGAGCCTTCGCTCCCCGCGCCTTCATCAAGAGCTGGGGCTGCCACACCGGCGAGAGCATGAGCGCACTCTGGCGCAAGGCCACCGGCCAGCGGATGATCGGCGCCATCGGCACCACCGACTATTCCGGCAGCGATGACCCGGGATGGCACCCGAAACTGGGCAGCAGCGAGGGTCGCTGGACCCGCTGATCTCTCAGGATCACTCCCCGCAACGACGTGCACCACGAAAGCGACGGCATGTTGAAAAAGGCTCTTCGCTACCTCGGCAGGGCCATGCTGCTGCGCTGCCCGGTCTGCGGGAAGTCACCCGTCTTCCTCCCTCTCCTCCGCACGCGCTCCCTGCACGACTGGTTCACCCCGCTCGACGGATGCCCCCGGTGCGGCTACGCGTACGAGCGGGAGCTCGGTTACTTTCTGGCCTCCGTCTGGATGATCAACTACGGCGCGGGAAGCGTTCTCGGCATCGTGATCTACTTGGTTCTGGATTTTACCATCCACCCCCCGATCGGCTACCTTCTGGCCGCCGTCCTCACTCCGATCGTCCTCTTCAACCTCCTCTTTGCCCGGCACTCCAAAACCCTTTTTATCGCGATCGATCACCTCTCCGATCCCCATGAGAAGGATCCCGGTGACGAGGGAGGAAATCTCCCCAAGCCGGAATCCCCCACCCGCGGCGCCGGAGGCCCCGCGCGCCCTATCCCCTCTCCGAAGCCAGAACTTGAAAAAGTCTGACGAGGGGACGGGAAACCATTGCGGGAGATTTTGATGTGGAACTCAGGAACTCAAGAAGGAGGAGGATCCTTCAACTGATTTTTCCTGAATTCCTGAGTTCCATATTCATTTCGGCTGTTTGTCATACTGATAAGAGCTGATTGCCATAGGGATCCCTCTGTTTTTAGTATCATTCCCTTTCCGATGTCCGATCTGCTCTATCTCGACCACAACGCCACCACCCCGATCGATCCCGAGGTGCGTGACGCCATGCTCCCGTGGCTGGGCAACGAATTCGGAAATCCCTCCAGCGTCTACTCGCTCGGTCGCCGTGCCTCGGCCGCCCTCACGAAAGCCCGGGAACAGGTCGCCGCGCTGGTCGGAGCCGATCCCTCAGAAATCATCTTCAACAGCTGCGGCACCGAGGCGACCAACACGGCGATTCTTTCCGCACTCGCGATCGATCCCGACAAGCGCCACATCATCACCTCGGCTGTCGAGCACAGCGCCACCATCAAGCTCTGCGAGCACCTCGCCACACGCGGTTACGAGATCACCTGGCTCCCTGTCGATAAAGACGGGGTGCTTGATCCGGACAAGCTGGAGATGGCCATCACCTCGGAAACAGCCGTGGTGTCCCTGCTCTGGGCCAACAACGAGACCGGCGTCTTCTTTCCTATTGAGGAAATCGCCGCCATCACGACCCGCAAAAAAGTTCCCCTCCACCTCGACGCCGTTCAGGCCGCCGGCAAGGTGCCCATCAACATCTCCGAGCTCGCCCCCCAGTATGTCTCTCTCTCGGCCCACAAACTCTACGCACCGAAGGGCGTCGGAGCACTCTATGTGAACCGCAGGGCTCGCTACACCCCGCTGCTGCGCGGCAGTCAGGAGGAGACTAGGCGCGGCGGCACCCAGAATGTCGCCTCCATCGTGGCCTTCGGGAAGGCCGCCGAACTCGCCCAAGCCCACCTGCTCGCCTCAGCCGAACGGATTGCAACGCTGCGCGACCGGTTCGAACAGACGCTCCTGGCCACGGTCGAGGGGACACGCCGCAACGGGACCGACGAACCGCGTCTTCCGAACACAAGCAACCTTACCTTTGCCGGCATCGATGCCGAAACCGCACTGCTCCTCTTCGACAAGGAGGGACTCTGCTGCTCCGCCGGATCAGCCTGCAGCAGCGGATCGATCAACCCCTCCCATGTTCTCACCGCGATGGGTTTCACCCGGGATGAGGCACGCGCCAGCCTCCGCTTCTCACTCGGTCGTACCACGTCCGAGGCCGAGATCAACCGTGCGCTGGAGATTATTCCCCGTATCATTGCCAAGCTCCGTGCCGCGCAACCCGCAGGAGGATCCCCCGTCCATATCAACGCCTGATTCTCAACGCCTGATTCCATGAAATTAACCGCCCCCCTCCTCTCTCTGGCGCTACTCCCGCTCCTGCTGACCGGATGCCTGGTCACCCCAGTCTCCGAGTCGGGAGGCATGGGATCGGTCACCGTGAGCAATTCCAATCCCGGTGCGATCATCGCGGCGGCCCAGTCGCTCTTTCCCAACTACGGCTACTCCCCGACTTTCGGCGGTGATGGCGTCAGTTCCGTCTGCTTTGAGAAGAACTCCAACAAGGTCGCCAACGTCCTCTGGGGAAGCTACGGCGATCCCCAGACGCTCCGCGTGAAGGTGAAGATCGTCCAGATCCCCGGCACGAATAACTATCGGATCAGTCCCAAGGTTTCCACGGTCAGCGATGCCGGCGAAGCCGGATTTGAGAGCAAGCACAAGCTCAGCGGCCTCTGGGCCTCACAGTTCGGCCCCCTCATGAAGCAGGTGGCCGCCCAAGCCTCCGGGGCTGGCGCGGGCACCCAGTAAGCTCCCCCCTCACACGCCATGGGAGCCGCTCTGAACAACTGGCTCTTCTGGTCGCTGCTCTCCGCGCTCTTTGCGGGAGCCACCGCCATCCTGGCCAAGGTCGGCGTGGAAGGAATCAACTCCAACCTCGCCACAGCCATCAGGACAACGGTGGTTCTACTCGTCACTTGGCTGATCGTAGCGGCGGCGCGCACGCCGGTCTCACTGGCCGCGATCTCAAAGAGGACCTGGGTCTTTCTCCTACTCTCGGGCGTTGCCACCGCCCTCTCCTGGGTCTGCTACTTCCGCGCCCTGCAACTCGGAATGGCCTCCAAGGTGGCCCCCATCGACAAGCTCAGCGTGGTCTTCGCGATCATCCTGGCCGTGGTCTTTCTCCACGAGCAGGTCTCCTGGCAGCAGTGGGTGGGTGGGCTCCTCATCGCCGGAGGAGCCGTGATCCTTGCCTGGTTCTAGGGAAGCCGCGCGCAAGGCACGGCTCTCTCTCCACGCACCGCCCGCCTTTAGGCGAGTCGGTTCACGCAGTTCAGATCCTCGAAGGAGGAGATGAGGCGCTTCGTGAAGGCATCCTCCGCCGCACCAATCCAGATGCGGGGGTCGTAGTACTTCTTGTTCGGAGCGTCGTCGCCCTTCGGGTTGCCGATCTGGCCCTGCAGGTAATCGTGGTTCTTCGCCTCGTAGGCGCGGATGCCATCCCAGAACGCCCACTGGAGGTCGGTGTCGAGATTCATCTTGATGGCACCGTAGCCGATCGCCTCGCGGATCTCCTCGCGGGTCGAGCCCGAACCGCCGTGGAAGACGAAGTTCACTGGCTTCGGCCCCGTGCCGAGCGTCTTCTCGATGTAATCCTGCGAATCCTTGAGGATGGAGGGCTTGAGTTTCACGTTGCCGGGCTTGTAGACGCCGTGAACATTGCCGAAGGCGGCCGCCACCGTGAAGTTCGGGCTGATCTTGCCAAGCGTGGTGTAGGCCTGGGCGACTTCCTCGGGCTGGGTGTAGAGCTTTGACTCCTCGACCCCGGAATTATCCACCCCGTCCTCCTCGCCGCCGGTGACCCCGAGCTCGATCTCAAGGGTCATCCCCATCCTGCTCATCCGCTCGAGGTACTTGGCGCAGATTTCGAGATTCTCGTGGAGGGGCTCCTCGGAGAGATCGAGCATGTGCGAGCTGTAGATCGGCCTGCTTGTCTTCGCGAAATGCTCCTCGCTGGCCGCGAGCATCCCGTCAACCCAGGGGAGGAGCTTCTTGGCGCAATGGTCGGTGTTGAGAATGACAGGGACGCCGTAGGCCTTCGCAGCCGCGTCGACATAGTGGGCTCCAGCGATGCCTCCGAGGATCGAACCGAGCTGGCATTCCTTGCTGATCCCCTTGCCGATGAAGAACTGGGCGCCACCGTTGGAGAACTGGACCATGACGGGGGAGTTCACCTCACGCGCGGCGGCCAGCGTCGCGTTGACGGAACTGGTGCCGATGCAGTTGACAGCAGGGAGGGCAAAGGCATTTGCCTTGGCATGGTCGAGAAGCTCCTTCACCTCTTCGCCGAAGAGGACGCCTGCACGAAATTGTTTGCTCATGGTTGTGTTGGTGTGGGTTGTGTTGAGTGTTGAATCCGCCAAGGTAGCTTCCCCCTGCTATTTTCTAAAGAAGAGAAGCAGAAATCATTCCAGCTCTGAAAATCTAAACCTTCCCACGGGTCTGAACGAGAACGCATGCCATCCCGGCGGCGTTGGCCGACTGCCGACCGATCTCGGTATCCTCAAAGACAAGGCATCCCGCGGGATCGACCCCGAGACGGCGCGCCGCCTCGAGATAGGGATCGGGAGCCGGTTTGCCATTCACATAATCCTCCGAGGTCACGACCGCATCGAAGAGAGGGATTAGCCCCAGACTCTCGAGGGTGGCGGTCACCGCCTTCCGCCCGCCGCCCGAGGCGACGGCCAGAGGCTTCTTGCCATGCATGGAGCGGGCAAAGGCGACGACCGGCTCGATGGCCGTGACCTCCGGAAGCAGGGTGTGGTAGAGACCCTCCTTGTGATGGACCATGGCGTCGGGATCCATGAAAAGCCCCTGCATCTCGTTGAGCGCCTCGACGATCTCGCGGGTCGGCCTGCCCCCCCAGGTGTAGTAAAGCTCCTCGGGAAGGTCGGCCCCGTGCGGCTCGAGGGCCATCTTCCAGGCGTCGTAATGGAGGCCCATGGTGTCGGCTAGGGTGCCGTCGCAGTCAAAGATGTAGGCGTCGAAGTCGCGCCCAGGGAGTTCCAGCGTGTGCATCCGATGGTAGTATCCGCTCGGTTTGCGTTTGACGAAAAAAAAGCGTCCACCCATGCTTACCTTTCGGCTTTTCCAGAGCCTCCAACCATGCGTCACACCATCTCCATCCTCGTCGAGAACAAGTTCGGCGTCCTCACCCGCATTGCCGGGATGTTCAGCGGACGCGGTTTCAACATCGATACCCTGAACGTCGGCCCGACACTCGACCCCGAGACCTCACGGATGACGATCGTCGTCCGCGGAGACGACAAGGTGCTTGATCAGGTCAACAAGCAGCTCGACAAGCTGGTGAACGTGATCAGCATCGAGGACTTCGGCGAATCCGACTATGTCGACCGCGAACTCGTCCTCATCCGCGTGAAGGCCGACGCGAAGGCACGCGCCGAGATCATGCAGATCTGCGACATCTTCCGCGCCAAGATCATCGACGTGCAGTCAAAGCACCTCGCCATTGAGGTCACCGGATCCGAGAGCAAGATCGACAAGTTCCTTGCCCTGATGGAGCCGTTCGGCATCACCGAACTGACCCGCACCGGCAAGATCGCCCTCTCCCGCACGAATTAATTTCCCCATCACCAATCACCCATTCCCCATCACCTACAAACCACACCACCAACCCATGCCTGCCAAAATCTACACTGACAAGGATGCCGACCTGAAGTTCCTCAAGGGAAAAACCTGCGCCGTGATCGGCTTCGGTTCCCAGGGCCACGCCCACGCCCTCAACCTCAAGGAGAGCGGCGTCAAGGTCATCATCGGCCTCTATCCCAAGAGCAAGAGCCGCGCGGTTGCCAAGAAGCTCGGCTTCCAGGTGTTTGACACGGCCGAGGCCGTCAAGAAGGCCGACGTGATCATGGTCGCCGTTCCCGACCTCGTCATTCCCTCGGTCTACGAGAAGGACATCGCCCCGAACCTGAAGGCCGGCAAGACACTCCTCTTCAGCCACGGCTTCGCGATCCTCTACAAGACGATCGTTCCGCCCAAGCACGTCGACGTCATCATGGTCGCCCCCAAGGGACCCGGCCACACCGTCCGCCGCCAGTACCAAGAGGGCAAGGGTGTCCCCACCCTCATCGCCATCCAGAACAACAAGAGCGGCAACGCCAAGAAGACCGCCCTCGCCTGGGCCAAGGGCATCGGCGGCACGCGCGCCGGCGTTTTCGAGACCACCTTCAAGGAGGAGACCGAGACCGACCTCTTCGGCGAGCAGGCTGTTCTCTGCGGCGGCACCTCGGCCCTCATTCAGGCGGGCTTCGAGACCCTCGTCGAGGCCGGCTACCAGCCCGAGATGGCCTACTTCGAAGTCCTCCACGAGCTCAAGCTGATCGTCGACATGATCAATGAGTCCGGCATCAGCGGCATGCGCTTCTCGATCTCCGAGACCGCCAAGTACGGTGACATCGCCGTCGGCCCGAAGGTCGTCGACGCCTCCGTGAAGAAGCGGATGAAGGCTGCCCTGAAGGACATCCAGACCGGCAAGTTCGCCAAGAACTGGATCGCGGAAGCCAAGACTGGCAAGAAGAAGTATAACGCCCTTCTCAAGAAGGGTGAGCAGCACCCGATCGAGAAAGTCGGTCAGCAGCTCCGCTCCCGCATGGCCTGGGTCAAGAAGAAGAACATCAAGGGGGCCCAGGCCGCCTACTAGTTCCATTCAGCACATTTCCTCCTAAAAAAAGGAGCGTCCGGGAGATTATTCTGGACGCTCTCTTTTTTTTGCCCCGAACTACTCACACCATGATCAAAGACATCAAGAACTACCTCGGAGCCGAGGCCGACTCCCTCCTCAACCACACCTGCAAAACGGTCTCCAAGGATCTCCTGCATCTTCCCGGTCCTGATTTCGTCGATCGCATCCATCTCGGCAGTGATCGCAATCCCCGCGTCCTCGCCAACCTGCAGCGCATGTACGGCACAGGCCGCCTTGCCAACACCGGCTACCTCTCGATCCTTCCCGTCGATCAGGGTATCGAGCACTCCGCAGGGGCCAGCTTTGCCAAGAACCCGATCTACTTTGATCCCGAGAACATCGTGAAGCTTGCCATCGAGGGGGGCTGCAATGCCGTTGCCTCGACCTTCGGCGTCCTTGGCTCTGTGGCCCGCAAATACGCTCACAAGATTCCCTTTCTCGTGAAGATCAACCACAACGAACTCCTCACCTACCCGAACGTCTCCCACGAGATCATGTTTGGAACGATCGACGAGGCCTATGACATGGGTGCCGCGGCCGTTGGAGCCACCATTTACTTCGGAGGCGAGGATGCCGATCACGAAATCATCCAGGTGGCCGAGGCCTTCCGCCACGCCCATGAGTTGGGCATGGCCACCGTCCTCTGGTGCTATCTCCGCAATCCGGCGTTTGTGAAGGACAAGGATTACCACGTGTCGGCCGACCTGACGGGCCAGGCCAACCACCTCGGTGTCACCATCGAGGCCGACATCATCAAGCAGAAGCTCCCCGAGAACAACGGCGGCTACAAGGCGATGCGTCTCGGTGACTCCACCTACGGCAAGCTCGACGAGCGCATCTACACTGAGTTGACCACCGATCACCCGATCGATCTCTGCCGCTATCAGGTCATCAACTGCTACATGGGCCGCGCCGGCCTCATCAATTCCGGCGGAGCCTCCGGAGCCCATGACTTCGAGGATGCCGTCAAGACAGCGGTGATTAACAAACGCGCGGGCGGCTCCGGAATGATTTCCGGACGCAAGGCCTTTCAGCGCCCGATGGACGAGGGAGCAAAACTCCTCCACGCCATTCAGGATGTCTACCTCTGCCCCGAGGTGACGGTTGCCTAAGTTTTCTTGATGAACGAGCGGGCGTTACTGGCCGCCCAAGGTTATCTCGAGCTCGGCATGGTCGAAGAGGGCCTTGCCGAGCTCGTTTCCGTTTCCGAGGAACTGCGGGTAGATCCCGACATCATCGAACTCCGCCTTCACATCCTGATGCAGGGGCGCCGGTGGAACGAGGCGCTAAGCACGGCGGAGGAACTTCTCAGGACACAACCGAACGCTGTTCCTGGATACATTCACGGGGCCTTTGCCCTCCATGAACTCGGTCGCACGGCCGAGGCCCGAGACCTCCTGCTGAAGGGCCCCGGCGATCTGCGGAAGGATCCGACGTTCCACTACAATATCGGCTGCTACGAGGCGGTGCTCGGAAACAGCGAATTGGCACTTCAGAGCCTCCGCGAGAGCTTCGCGCTGGATGAGACTTACCGTGAATTTGCGCGGCGCGATCCCGATCTCGAAGCAATCAAGTCGGAGCTATGATCCGCTTTGATCCGACCGCCGCCCTGGATCGGTTGGAATCCGCTTTTGGAGAAATCCTCGCCGAGACCGCAGAGGGAGGGGCCTCGCTGGCACTCTGGCATGATGGCAAGCCACTCCTCTCTCTCCATGGAGGGGAGGCCTCGCAGGGAATCCCCTGGGTGGCAAGCACTCCCTGCCTGATCTGGTCCGCCAGCAAGGGAGTTGCCGCCTGCTGTGCGCTCCACGCCCTGCAGGAAAAAAACATCCCCCTGGAGACACGGATTTCGGATCTCTGGCCGGAATTCGGGAGCGCAGGAAAAAAGCGGATCATCCTATCCGAACTCCTCTCCCATCGGGCGGGACTCGCCGCCATCGACCGGAAGGGCCTGGCCATCACGGATCACGAGTCCGTTGCCGAAGCCCTCGCGGAACAGCATCCCAACTGGTCTTATGACGGAGATGATTTGCATGGCAAGTTTTCCATGCACGGCTACGGGGCACGCACCTTCGGCTTCCTGCTCGATGAGATCATCCGTCGCGTTGCGGGTAAAACCCTCCGTGATTACTGGGAGCGACTCTTCCGCATTCCCCTTGGACTTGATCTCTGGTTTGGGATGCCATCCGATGAGAGAGACAGTGCCGCCTTGGTCCTAGCTCCGAAGACTCCTCCCTCTCCAAGCGCCTTCACCAAGGCCTTTGCCGATCCCACCTCCCTCACCCGCCGAGCCCTGAGCGAACCGGGCGGCATGCTGACTCCATCGGCAATGAATACCCCTGAGATGCGCACTTCCTCGATTCCATCGCTCGGGGCAATCGCCACGGCCGACTCACTGGCCCGCCTCTACGCCCTGCTTGCGGCTGATGGTGGCGGTTTTTTCCAATCGGAGACGCTGGCCTCCATGAGGACCACGCTCTCTAAGGGGCCTGACCGTGTCCTCATCGACGAGACCTCCTTTTCCGCAGGATTTATGACCAATGACTTCGGTGTGTATGGCCCCTCGTCGTCTGCATTTGGCCATCCCGGCGCGGGTGGCTCGATTGCCTTTGCTGATCCGGAGCATGGCTTAGGCTTTGCCTTCATTCCGAGCGCCATGCATCCGGGGGCCCTTCCAGGCCCCAGGACACGGAAACTGCTGGGCGCCCTTTACGGAACATCGCCCGAATGATCTGAGAATGAATGTGGAAATCAGGAAGGCAGGAAAAGAAGGACTGAATCTCTTTTGACCTTGGTGGCTTCCCTATTGAAAAGACCCTTCCAATCTTAACGGGATGCTGTTTTTCATACTCTTTCCTTGAGTTCCTGAGTTCCATATTTTTTATATCCGTCGGTCAGCATCCCTTCATCCTGATGAACATTCTTTTGTCTCGGACCCGTTCCTGTACTTGCAATACTCTCATACCATGAGCGAGACGCCGGCCTCAACTGTTGCTCCGCTTCCGTGGAAGATCGGAAATGAGAAGCTCTGCCGTGTCACCGATGCCGCTTCCAACCGCCTGACCTCACTCCTCACCAAACAAGGCCGTCCCAACGGGGCGCTCCGTGTCGCCGTTATCGGCGGCGGGTGCTCCGGCCTCCAGTACAAGATGGATCTCGTTGATGGCCCCGTCCCGCGCGATATCTTGGTCCCCTCCAAGGGGGTGAATATCGTCATCGATCCCAAGAGCGCCCTCTTTGTCAGCGGCTCGGAACTCGACTACAGTGACGACCTGCAAAAGGGCGGGTTCAAGGTCACCAATCCCAACGCGGTGGCCCACTGCTCCTGCGGGGAAAGTTTTTCCGCTTAACCGAGAAAAACTGAAAACTGAGTTGTTTCATATGGAACTCAGGAACTCAGTAAAGATTAATGAGCAGGGGCTGAAACCTTTTCCCATCTTTTCTATTCCTTTGCTGTCTTCCTAATTTCCAAATGAATTTTTCATGTCTTGTCCCTTTGAACTCCTAGCACTTTCCAAAAGACCGCTGCTTTCCGAGGAGGAGATCGCAACGGCTTACCGAAAACTAGCCGGGGAACTTCACCCTGATCAGGCGGGTGGGGATACGAACCGTTTTAAGGAACTGGGTGAGGCGGCGGCCATCCTTCGCGATCCGGCCAGAAGGCTTCGAACCCTCGCCGGAGTGGATGCCGGCAGCACCCCTCCCTCCGAGGCGGCCGATCTTTTTCCGAAAGTGGCTGCACTCCTTCAGGAGGCCGATTCCCTAATCACACGATACACCACTGCAACCAATCCCCTCGCCAAGGCGGTGCTGGCTTCTCCCCTGAAGAAACTCGCCGCTGATTTAGAGAGCCTGCTTGGGATGGTTCAAGGATGGCATTACTCGCTGAATGCACGCCTGAGCGCGCTCGACGCCACCTGGGCGACGAACGATTCCAAGGAAGTTGCCGAGTTGGCCGATTCCTTTTCCTACGCTACCCGATGGGAATCCCAGCTCCGCGAGCGGAAGCTGTCACTCGATTGCCTCTGAGGTTTTTCAATCAAGAAATCAGGAATACTGGAAAATCTTTGTTCCGATCCACTTTCTTGAGTTCCTGAGTTCCTAATTATCCCCTAGTTTTGGCCAATGATCGCGGGTATCGACCTCGGCACTACCAACTCCCTGATCGGCGTCTACGAGAGCGGTTTCCCCACGCTTCTTTCAGATGCCGACGGGAACCGACTCACTCCCTCGCTCGTCCACTATGCCGTTGACGGCGGCGTCCTTGCCGGTCGTGAAGCACGACGCATGGAGGCCCTTCACCCCTCCTCGACCATCTCATCGGTAAAGCGCTTCATGGGACGCCGCTTCGGTGACGAAGGGTCGGAGGGACTCGCGGGCATGAAGGGAGCCCCCGTCACACTCCCGGCCCATGGCAGGAATATCTCACCCGAGGAGGTCTCCTCGGAGATCCTGAAGCGGCTCAAGTTGATTGCCGAGGAACGCCTCGGCTGCGAGGTTTCCCGTGCCGTCATTACCGTGCCTGCGTATTTCAACGACGCCCAGCGCGCCGCGACTAAACGGGCCGGGGAACTCGCGGGCTTCACCGTGGAGCGTATCCTGGCGGAACCGACGGCCGCCGCACTCGCCTACGGCCTCGACAAGCTCAAGGACCGCTCCAAGGTAGCCGTCTACGATCTTGGAGGCGGAACCTTTGATCTTTCGATTCTGCAACTTGACACCGGTGTCTTCGAGGTTCTCTCTACCCACGGTGATACCCGCCTCGGCGGGGACGATCTCGATGAGGCGATCGCCGGCCTCATTGCGCGTAAAGCGGCACTTAGCGATCTCTCCGCGGAAAACCGCATCCGACTGACAGCAGCCGCACGCGAGGCCAAGGAGAGCCTCTCATCCGAGGAATCGGTCACGGTACGACTCCCCTTCCTCTCTGGAACCTCCAGTCTAGAGATCCCCCTCACCCGAAAAGAGATCGAGTCCGTCTGCGAACCGATCATCCGACGCACTCGCCCTCATTGCCTGCGAGCGCTCGATGATGCCGGACTAAAAGCCGGGGATCTCGATCAGGTCATTCTGGTCGGAGGCTCCACCCGAATACCTCTGGTGAGGGAACTCGTTAGCGAAATCTTTGGAAAAGAACCGAACCTTTCACAGCATCCCGACGAGGCAGTGGCCCTTGGTGCCGTACTTCAGGGAGCGATCCTCGAAGGGAACCTGCAGAACGTCGCCCTCCTCGATGTCACCCCCCTCTCCCTCGGCATCGAAACCTTCGGGGGTCTCATGAATGTGATCATCCCGAGAAACACCACGATCCCCACCAAGGCCGGGGAGATGTTCACCAATGCCGTTGCCGGACAGAGCGGCATGACCATCACCATTCTTCAGGGGGAACGGGAGATGGCGACAGATAACTGGAAACTGGGTAGCTTTGACATCCCCTTCCCTCCCTCACCCAAGGGAGTGGCTCGCGTCGGCGTGCAGTTCAGCCTCGATGCCGATGGGATTCTTCAGGTTCTCGCGCGGGACACAACCACCGGCACCGAGAAGATCGTCGAGATCCGAAGTGCGGTGGAGGTTTCCGACGAGGCGGTCGAGGCGATGCTCGCCGGATCCTTGGAACATGCTTTCGAGGATATGGACGCACGGGTCTTCACCGAGGCCCGACTCAAGGCAGAGGAGATGCTCCCCGCCGTCAAATCCGCCCTTACACAACTCGGATCAGAACTTCCGGAATCAGAGATCTTAGATATCCGCCAGAAGGCCTTGGACGTTGAAAATGCTCTGGCTTCCAAGGAGACTGCCCGGCTGAAACAGGCCCTCGCAGCCCTCGATCATGCGACCCAGACCTTGGCAACCCGACTGATGGAAAGGGCGATGGGGTGACGATCCAGCGATAGCCTTACGGAATCTCTTCTTTTAGCCTTCAGCCTTCAGCCTTCAGCCTTTAGCCTTTTTTTATGCTCGATATCCGTCTCCTCAGGGAAGATGCCTCCGCCGTGAAGGCGCGTCTTGCCACCCGTAGCGGCAATTATTCCGATCTCATTGACCAGATCCTGGCGTGCGATGCCCGCCGCCGTGAAAGCGAGACCCGCGTCCAGCACCTTCGTGCCGAGAAGAACCGCCTCAGCAAGGAAATCGGAGGGCTGAAAAAATCAGGCGCAGATTCCTCCGAACTCGAGGCACAGGTGAAGGGCTTCTCCAACGAGATGGAGGAGCTCGGTCGCCTTGCCACGGAACTCGACGCTGAACAGCGCAATCTCCTGCTTCAGGTGCCAAACCTTCCCGCTCCGGGACTCCCCGAAGGAAGGGATGAGGAGGCGAATGTGGCTATCCGCCACTGGGGTGAACCCGCCCCGATGAGTGCCGAGGACCATGTGGCGATCGGAGCACGACTTGGGCTCTTCGATCTGGAGCGTGCCGCCAAGATCAGTGGCAGCGGTTACGTCCTCTTCACCGGAGCCGGCGCCCGACTCGAGCGCGCCCTCATCAACTTTCTCCTCGATCTTCAAACGCGTTCCCACGGCTACACCGAGATCGCCCCACCCGTTCTGGTACGCCGCGACTGCATGGAGGGGACGGGCCAGCTTCCCAAGTTTGAGGAAGATATGTACGGGTTTGACGGAGGGGACTCGTTCCTGACTCCGACCGCCGAGGTTTCCCTCACGAATATCCGCCGCGACGAGATCCTTGCGGAATCCGAATTGCCTCTCAAGTACACCGCCTGCACCCCCTGCTTTCGTCGTGAAGCGGGATCGGCTGGCCGCGAGACACGCGGCATGATCCGGATGCATCAGTTCGACAAGGTCGAGTTGGTCAAGATCACCACCCCGGAGCAGGCCACCGCGGAACTGGAGTCGCTGACCGCTGATGCGGAGAAGGTTCTCCAACTCCTCCAGCTTCCCTACCGCGTGCTCGAACTCTGCACGGGGGACATCGGATTCTCCTCCTCGCGCACCTATGACCTGGAAGTCTGGGCTCCCGGCCAAGGCGGCTATCTCGAGGTCTCGAGTTGCTCCCACTTTGGGGACTACCAGGCGCGACGCATGAACCTTCGTTACAAGGATGCGAACGGGAAAAACCAGTTCTGCCATACGCTCAACGGATCGGGAACAGCGCTCCCCCGACTCTATGTGGCTCTGCTTGAGACTCACACCAAGCCGGGCGGCCCGCTGATGCTCCCAGAGCCGCTGCAGCCCTACTTCGGTGCCGCACAGATCGGTTAAGGGTTTTTAATTTGGAAATCAGGAACTCAGGAAAAAAGAAAACGGCTGGGGAAGCTCATCCTTTGCTCCAGAGGATTCGTGCTGAACTGAAGTTCTTATCTCCAAGAAAGAAACTGATCCTGGCGGTTTCCGGTGGAGCGGATTCCGTGGCACTACTCCATCTTCTGCTGGAGGCGGGATATAGGAATCTTGTGGTTGCTCATTTCAATCACCGACTGCGTGCCAAAGCCTCCGATGCGGACGCCGCCTTTGTGGAGAAACTTGCCAAGAAACTCGATCTTCCTGTCGAGATCGGAGCGGGCGATGTCCGCAAGCTCGCCACCAAACGGAAATGCTCTCTGGAAACGGCGGCCCGGGAGGCACGTTACTCATTCCTTGCTGCGGTTGCCAAGAAACACCGTGCCCGCATGGTCGTTCTTGCCCACCATGGCGATGATCAGGTCGAGACCTGCCTCTTCAACTTCCTGCGCGGCTCAGGTATCGCCGGACTCTCCGGGATGAAACCGCGCTCGAAACGAACCATCGGGGGAATCGGGATGGAACTCCTGCGTCCCCTGCTCCCGATCCCGAAGGTGGAATTGCTCAGCTATCTCAAGGAACGGAAGATCCGCTTCCGAGAGGATGCCACCAATGAAGTGGCTGATGCATCCAGGAACAAGCTCCGCCTCAAGGTCGTGCCTCTCATTGAAGAACTGCTCGGCCCCTCTTTCAAGGGATCGATCGTGCGCAATGCGCTGCTTCTCTCCGACGAGGAAGAACTTCTCTCCTCACTGGCAGACCCCATCGCTCTCCACGAACAAATTCAGGTGAAACTCCTCCGGGAACTTCACCCTGCCCTCCGCAGACGCGTCCTTCATGCCTGGCTCAAGAACCAAGGAATCGAGGAACCCGGCTTTGCCGAAGTTGAGCGCACTGCAACACTACTCGAACCATCTGGTCCGGCAAAAATCAACCTCCCAGCTAACCGCCACGCCCGCAGACGCGCCGGCGTGTTGTTTAGTGAGTGATAGGACTTACGGGCCTTAGTACGCCTTACCGAAGATCACGCGCTGCTTGCTCGGCTCTCCCGAGAAAGGGCAGAAGCCAGGTTCATCAGTGAACTCCACTCCATCCACTTCGGGAATACATCGGATCGTCACCTTGAGCTCTTCCTTGATCTTGGCCTCCACCTCGGCGCTTCCATTCCAATGGGTGAGCGCGAAGCCACCATGGATCTCGGGCTTGTTGGGATTTTTCGGTGTGAAAAAGGCGTAGAACTCTTCCTTGGAATCAATCTTACGGGTGTGTTCCTTGCGGAAGGCTAGCGCGCGGTCGAGGAGGCTCTGTTGGATCTCCGTGAGAATTTTAGGAACTTCGGCGAGCAGCGTGTCGGCGGGTAGGAACTCCTTTTCCTTCGGCCCCTTGTCACGGCGGGCTACGGCCGCGCTTCCGGACTCAAGATCACGGGGGCCGATCTCGATACGGAGAGGAACACCCTTCTTGATCCACTCCCAGGTCTTGTTTCCACCTCCGATATCACGGGCATCGATCTCCACGCGAACCGCCTCCCCGGCATAGGTAGCCGAGCGGAGTGCCGCGGCGATTTCCTCGGCCTTTGCGAGCACCGCGGCCTTGGTCTCCTCCTTCGGGGTGATCGGGATGATCACCACCTGGGTCGCGGCAATACGCGGAGGCATGACAGCGCCATCGTCATCGCCATGGGCCATGAGCAGGGTGCCTATCAGGCGGGTGCTGACACCCCAACTTGTCGTCCAGGCATGCTCCTCGGTGTTGTTGCGTGAGAGGAACTTGATGTCGGAGGCCTTGGCGAAGTTCTGGCCGAGGAAGTGGGAGGTGCCGGCTTGGATCGCCTTGCGGTCCTGAACCATGGCCTCGATGCAGTAGGTGCGGACCGCACCCGGGAAGCGCTCGCTCTCCGACTTCTCGCCACGGATCACGGGAATCGCAAGCCATTCACGGGAGAAGCTCTCGTACACACCGAGCATCTTCTCGGTCTCCTCGATTGCTTCCTTCTCGGTCTCATGGGCGGTGTGTCCCTCCTGCCAGAGGAACTCGGCCGTACGGAGGAAAAGACGGGGGCGCATCTCCCAGCGGACGACGTTCGCCCATTGGTTCAGCAGGATCGGAAGATCGCGGTACGACTTCACCCACTTGGCGTAGGTGGACCCGATGATCGTCTCGGATGTGGGGCGGACGATGAGCGGCTCGGTCAACTCTCCGGCGGGAATAAGCTTCCCGTCCTTGAGTTCGAGGCGATGGTGGGTGACCACCGCGCACTCCTTGGCGAACCCCTCCACATGGTCGGCCTCCTTTTGCAAATGGCTGAGCGGAATGAAGAGCGGGAAGTAGGCATTCTTGTGGCCGGTCGCCTTGAACATGCCGTCGAGGACACTCTGCATCCTCTCCCAGAGGGCATAGCCCCAGGGCCGGATCACCATACAGCCACGCACCTCGGAGTTCTCGGCCATCTCGGCACTCCGGACGACCTGCTGGTACCACTCGGGAAAATCCTCCCCACGCTTCGGGGAAATCGCGCTTTCTAGGCCTTTGCTCATGAGGCTGAGAGGGTAGCGGTCAGGCGCCGTACCGGGCAAGCGCGGAGGGTGATGGAATCACTCCAGTTCCAACCAACGGAGTAACTTCTCGTCGAGGGCGTGAATGTCCATATCATCCAATCGACCGACGATTTTGCGAATCAATCTGGATTCTACCGTCGCTAACTGCCCCTTCACAGCGCTTGGCACATTCAGCCCGCAGGAATTCCATCCCTTTAACTCAAAATCCGCTTTGGAAATCCGCGATGTAACCGGAACCAAAAAGAGATCCCCCTTCGTGGAGCCGTGGCCAACCACAATTGCGGGGCGGACTTTTGTGCTCGTCAGATCCGAAAAGGGAATCGGAAGGAGAACCACATCATTTCTTGAGCAGTTCATTGTAGACATCGTCTTCGGCATTATCCCACACCTTCATCAATCCCTGCCCGGATTCATGAAGCCATGCGCGGTCTTCGGGATGTTGAATAGGAACAAATCCGACTAACTGCTCTAGGCAGTAGAGAAGTTCCTGATTCAATGAGCGCCGGTGACTTTCTGCCCGACGCTTGAGCGCCGCGCAGAGTTCCTCGGGGACGTTCTTTAAGGTCACAGTAGCCATATATAATCCATAATGGATTCATTACGGATGTCTATTGAATTCTTTTTGCTACCCTACCGCGTCACCGAGGCCCGGAGGAGTTCGACCAACCGGTTAAGAATCCCCTGCGCCATTTCCTGTGCGGTGCGGCACGAGAGTCTGGAGGCCTGGGGAGCGGGCAGATAACGCGCCCGTCGGCTCTGCTCGGCCCATTGCCAGAGATTGTCATTTGGGAGGTTGGGTCTCTTGGTTGCGGTTTTCATAGGTGAGTCAGGGTTGATGGGTTCGGATCAGGGCGCGGAAGACTCCTTGGATCACGAGTTCGCGGGCGGGGATCAGATCGGGGTAGTCGGGGTTCTCTGCACGAAGGAACGGGGTTCCCCCCTCGATCAGATAGCGCTTCAGGGTGACATCGCCATCGATTAACGCCGCCACGATGTCGCGGTGCCTCGGTGCGGCCATTTCCAAAATCACCACATCCCGATTCAGGATCCCGGCGCCGATCATGGAATCCCCCCTCACCTCCAGGGCGAATGTCTTGGCATTCCGAGGAAGACGGATCGTCTCGGGATCGACCGTGATGCAGCGATCCGACTCCTGCTCCTGCCCCTCGGGAATACCGGCCGGGATCATCCCGTACACGGGCACCTCAAGAAGTCGCTGCCGTGGCTTGAAATCGGGGATGACGATATTGCGGGAACGACCCGACTCCCGGCGGATAGCTCCCTTCTTCTCAAGGAGGTTCAGATGGCTCGCCACGGTAGCGGGGGAGGAAAAACCAAACCGTCCCATGATCTCCCTCACGGAAGGGATGCCCCCTCTCTCTTCCGCACAGTCGCGGATGAAGGAGAGGATTTCAGTCTGTCGGGTGGTGAGATTCAGGGTCAAATTCATATACCGATCATTTGTTCGGTATATGAATCAAAGGTTTCCCACAAGGGAATTTTTCATGGTTTCGATCCCTACAGGGAGCGAAGAAACTTCTCAAAGAAGGCGGCCCCCTCTTCCAGATCGCTGACGGAAATAAACTCGTCCGCCGTGTGGGCCTGGGCGATTGATCCCGGCCCGAGCGCCACCGCAGGCATCCCCTTGGCGGCAAAGACAGCGGCATCGCAGAACCATGGCGCGCCGACGGGTGTCGCCCCGAGCGCGGAGAGTTTGCTAATCACCGGATGCGCCGGATCGGTGTAAAGCGGAGAGGAACCCAGATGGGTCACCTCGATGCCGGGAGAGGCATCACGGATCAGGGTGACAATCCGCTCAGGGTCATCGCCGGGTATCACGCGGATGTCGATGGTCGCCTCGCAGTGGTCGGGAACGATGTTTGTCTTCGATCCTCCGCAGATGGTGCCGACACTCAGCGTCGTCCGACCGAGCAACGGATGCTCGTTCTTGGAGATCTCCGGAATGACCTGCCGGCGGATCGACTCGATGGCCGAGGTCATCTTGTAGAGGGCATTCTCCCCCCGCTCCGGGGTGGAGGCGTGGACGGCCTTGCCGTGACTGGTCAGGGTCACCCAGAGAGAGCCCTTGTGGGCATGGACGGTTTTCAGATCCGTCGGCTCTCCGGCGATCACGAAGTCGAAGGATTCCTCTGCGGCCAGAGCCTTGGCTCCGAACTGGCCTGACTCCTCACCCATGAGTCCAGCAAACCAGATCTCGTGATCAAGCGAGGGCAGGATCTCCCGGCACCGCGCAAGGGCGCAGAGCATCGAGGCCATGGGGCCCTTGGTATCGCTGGCGCCGCGTCCCCAGACCTTCCCGTCGTGTACCTCGCCCCCGAAGGGATCGATGGTCATGCCGACCACACTCACCGTGTCGGTGTGCGGAGCAAAAAGAAGCTTGGGCTTTCCGTTGCGGTTGCTCGGGAATCGGGCCACCACATTCGGACGCCCCGGAAGGACCTCCCGGAGAGAGACCTCGGCGCCAAGGTCCGAGAGAAGCTTTTCAAGAAAAGCGGCAAGAACAGCTTCACCGGGCTCGGCGACACCCGGATCCCCCTCGGGATTAACGCTCTGGATACGAATCAACTCCCCGAGTAATTCGACCGGGGAAAGAGCGCTCATGGGAGGAAAGGATAGGTAGGACCCTCGACCTTGAAAAGTGAAAGCACCCTCGTAAGCCCTCCTAGGGATGTTAATCCGGAGCTTTTCTCCTGCCCCCTCTTCAGGCATGATACCCCGATGCCTTACCGCCGAGCCGCCGCCCCCGACCGCACCTGGGTCGAGATCGACATGGTCGCCCTGAGGCACAACCTCAAGGCGGTCCGTAAGCTGGCCGGCAAGGCGGGCATCATGGCTGTCGTGAAGGCCAATGGCTACGGCCACGGACTCAGCGAAGTGGCCTCCGTACTCTCCGGCGGGATCGACATCTTCGCGGTCGCCTCGCTCGGCGAAGCCCTTCTCCTTCGAAAGACCGAAAAGAAAACTCCGATCCTGCTCCTGAGCGCCGCCCTCCCCTCGGAATACCGCGAGATCGGCCGCTCAGGATTCATCCCGACCATCTCCTCGTTGAATGAAGCCCGGCTTTTTGCGAAGACCGCACCCAAAGGTGCCCCGATTCACTTTAAAATCGATACCGGCATGGGTCGTCTGGGTGCTCTTCCGGAGGAAGCTGTGGCCATTCTCTCCGCCATCACAAAACTCCCGCTCACCATCCAGAGCATCTCCACGCACCTCTCCTCAGCGGACAGCGACAAAGCCTGCACGCAGGGACAGTTGAAAACGTTTTCCCGTCTCCTGCCGCGACTCCGCTCACTCGCTCCCGGCGCGCTTATCCACGCCCTCAACAGCGCGGGAACCATGCTTCACTCCACGCAGGTCGGCGACCTTGCCCGGGTCGGCCTCGCCCTCTACGGCATCTCGCCGGTGACGCGCTTTCAAAAACTCCTCAGGCCGGTTCTCTCGTGGAAAGCCTCTGTCACCTACCTCAACGATCTCCCCAAGGGTCACCGGATCAGCTACGGCGGCACCTTCAGCGCTCCGCGTTCACTCAACGTCGCCGTCCTTCCCGCCGGCTATGCCGACGGCTATCCGAGGCACCTCTCGGGCAAGGGAGCTGAGGTCCTCATCCGTGGCAAGCGCTGCCCGCTGCTAGGCCGCGTGACCATGGATCAGATCATGGTCGACGTCTCGGGAGTCAAAGGTGTCTCAATTGGCGACGAGGCCGTCCTCGTCGGCAAACAGGGTCGCCACGAAATCAATGCCAGCGAGGTCGCCAACAAGGCGGACACCATCCCGTGGCATCTTTTCTGCGGAATCACCGCCCGCGTCGCCTACAAATACAAGGGCTGAGCGTCTGGAGGACGCAGGCTGTTAGCGTTTTAGGCTGAAGGATAGGTGAGAGCTTTACCGCCCACGGGGATTTTTGATGCAGGCCTAGGAGCCCAAGCGATAGCCGCAGCAAATCCTACGGCAAGCGCAGGGGAACAACGACCCGCGCAAAAAGCTCCAGCCTACTGAACTTTCAGCAGCTCGATATCGAAGATGAGCGTCGAGTCCGGAGCAATCACTCCACCCGCACCGCGTGATCCGTAGGCGAGATTCGACGGGATGAAGAGCTGGATCTTGCCACCTTCCTTCATGAGCTGAACACCCTCGGTCCAACCGGGAATGACGCCGTTGAGAGGGAAGGAGATGGGCTCGTTGCGCTTGTAGGAGCTGTCAAATTCGACGCCGTCGATAGTGGTGCCGCGGTAGTGGACGAGGACGGTGTCGGTGGCCGCGGGGCTCTTGCCGGTTCCCTCGGTGATGACCTTGTACTGGAGGCCGCTCGGGGTGGTCTTGACGCCTGGTTGGGTGGCGTTTTGCTTAAGGAAGGCCTGACCGATTTCGAGATTGCCGGAGGGATTGGATTGGGACATGGGAGTGCTGTTGGTGGCTTGTGATTGATGAGAACAACCGAGTGAGAAGAATGCCAGGGAGAGAACCGCGGCGGGGGTCTTGAGATTCATGCGGATGATCACCCTTTATCCCTCAAAGGAACGGATGACGACGGAGGAGTTATGACCTCCGAATCCGAAGGAGTTGCTGAGGGCCACCTTGATCTTGGCCTCACGAGCTTTGTGGGGGACGTAGTCGAGGTCGCACTCGGGATCCGGGTTGTCGAGATTGATGGTCGGAGGGATGATCCCGTCACGCATGGCAAGGGCGCAGGCCGCAAGCTCGATACCACCGGCGGCACCGAGCAGGTGACCGGTCATCGACTTGGTGGAGCTGATGGGAACCTTGTGGGCGGACTCACCGAAGGCATCCTTGATCGCCTTGGTCTCGCAGATGTCGCCGATCGGGGTGGAGGTGCCGTGCGCGTTGATGTAATCGACCTCGGCTGGGGTGACCTTGGCGTGCTTCATGGCGATCTGCATGCAGCGGCTGGCTCCCTCGCCCTCGGGACGAGGAGCGGTCATGTGGTAGGCATCAGCCGTGGCACCGTAACCGACCAGCTCGCAATAGATACGGGCGCCGCGCTTCTTCGCGTGCTCGAGTTCCTCGAGGACGACGATGCCAGCCCCCTCGCCCATGACGAATCCGTCACGGTCCTTGTCAAAGGGACGGGAGGCCTTGGTGGGCTCGTCGTTGCGGGTGCTGAGCGCCCTCATGCAGGAGAATCCGGCCACGCCAAGCGGCGTGATGGTCGCCTCGGCGCCACCGGCGATGAAGGCGTCGGCATCGCCGAACTTGATGATGCGCCATGCCTCACCGATGGAGTTGTTGGCGGTGGCGCAGGCGGTCACGATGGCCATGTTCGGCCCGCTCAGGCCGTACTCCATGGAGATCAGGCCGCTTGCCATATTGCTGATGATCATCGGGATGGTGAAGGGGGAGAGCTTTGTCGGCCCGCGCTCGATCAGCTTGCGCGCCTCGTTCTCCAGACTCTGGAAGCCTCCGATGCCACTACCTACAATGACGCCAAACCTCTCCCTCTCGGTTGTTTCAGGATCAAGGGCCGCGTCGTCCAGGGCGAGCTTGGCTCCGGCCATGGCAAACTGGGCAAAACGGTCGGCGCGACGGGCGTCCTTCGGGGTCTTGAACCACTGGGCACCGTCGAAGCCCTTCACCTCACCCGCAATGAGGCAGTCGAACCCCGCGGGATCGAAGGCCTGATATTGGGAAATGCCGGATGTGCCTGACGTCAGGTTCTTCCAAAAGGTCTCAAGGTCGGATCCAACGGGGCTGATGACTCCGATACCGGTGATGACAACTCTGCGTTCGCTCATAGAAAAGTGTGGGCCGTAAAAAGACGTCTGGATAGTGAACCGAAGGGCGACGACCTTGGCAACCCCGAAGGAAAGCAACTTGCCTCTTGCGCGACATCCGCTTCGGCGGTTTCTTTAACCCCATGGACACTCCTCCTCCCTTGGATCCACGCCCCGAACAGAACGGCCCCACGATCGACATGGTTCCGGCTCCCTCCGGCGAATCAGCCCGATCCTGGTGCATCGGCCTCCATCTCTCGGGGTTCTGCGGCATCCTGCTGGGATGGTCTCTGATGCATATCCTCGCACCCCTGGCCATCTGGCTGATCAAGCGAGCTGACAGCCCCGAGATTGATGCCACGGGGAAGGAAGTCCTGAATTTCCAGATTTCCTACTCCATCTACACTGGGGTTGCGATCCTGCTCTGCTTTGCGCTGATCGGATTCCTCATCCTCCCCGTCGTGCTCGTCACCTGGATCGTCTGCATGGTGCTGGCCGCAGTAAAGGTCAGCAACGGGGAGACCTACAGATACCCCTTCACGATCAGGTTCCTGAAATAGGGAATGGGTTCTTCTAGGGGAGGGATCAGCCCGATTACCCATAACCTATCCCCGATCACCCCTCATTGGCTCTTGCGAATGGGCCATACCTGCGCCAGATTGGAAACCTGTTAGGGGGCGTACTGGTTTCGACCCGAAGCTCATTACGCGTTCTGCATGCCGAGGATGATTCGTTGGCCTCGTTAAAAATCGGATCAAACAAAATAAACGCAGATTACGAAGATCTAGCTCTCGCGGCCTAAGTCCGCGACGCCGACACACAGACGCCTGCTATGTGTGAAGGCGACGCCAGCAGGATGGACCCTTGGCGGATCGACCGCGCCGGGGGTTGAATCGATTTCGTGGACGATCGGGGGAAAGCAGCGTGCCTCACCGTGGCCGACCCCCTAAATCCCAAGTGAGGTCAAGCATGTGGACGGACGTCTAGTGCGGTTCGGGGACAGGGGTTCGACTCCCCTCGCCTCCACTTTTTTCAGCAACAGCGCCCTTCTACGGAGGCCCTGCTTTTGTGATATACATTTCGCCCCCCTGAACCTAAATGACTGCATGAACGGATTCTCCCGCACCTTTTCCATCCCCGCCCTGAGCATCACCCTCATCCTCTCTGGATGTGCCTCGCAGGAACAGAAGAACCCGACCGATGCCGCGGGGCAGGTCAGGCTAGGCGACATGTATACGAAGGGCACATGGACTATCACCCAAAATGACGAGACCGCCGCCGATTGGTACCGCAAAGCAGCCCTGCAGGGTGATGCCGCAGGGCAATATCGCCTGGGAGTCTGTTATGAATGGGGTATCGGCGTCCCTAAGAACGACCTCCTCGCGCTGGAGTGGTACACCAAGGCTGCCCATGGTTCAAATCAGATGGCGCAGTACGAATTGGGAACGTTTTACAGGCTTGGCAAAGGGGTTAAGCCGGATCTGATCAAGGCCTACCTGTGGTTCAACCTATCCGCCGCCTCGGGTAACACAAATGCCAGAGAAGCACGGAATGCCGTGGCCCACCGACTGACAGCGGACGAAATCCGACAAGCAGAACACCTGAGTCGCGTAGTGTGGGATCGTTGCCAGTAACGGAGGAGGATTACCATCTCTTCTTGACACCCCGTCGTTTCCCTATAGTTTCTCACCCCCCGCATCACACCAACCGGGATTCTCTTTATGGCCACTTCCGAAGTCATCCTCACCGAAGCCGTTCCCTCCCTGGGAGCCGAAGCCGATATCGTCAAGGTCCGTGCCGGCTACGCCCGCAATTTCCTGATTCCCGGAGGCAAGGCCCTCGAGGTCACCCCTGCCTCCCTCCGCAAGATCAACAACCTGAAAGCCAAGCGCGCCGAGCGTGAAGCCCGTGAACTTAACGAGGCCGAAGCAGTCGCCACGAAGATCAACAAGCTCCGCCTGAACCTGAAGCTCGAGACCGGAGAGACCGGCAAGGCTTTCGGATCGATCACCGCCGCTGATCTCCTCGAGCGTCTCGCCTCCGAGATCAAGGATCTCGTCCTTCCCAAGCATGCGATCGTCCTCGACCGCCCCCTCAAGGAGAGCGGCGAGCACCAGATCCCGGTCAAGATCCACTCTGATGTGACGGCCACCCTTCGCCTCGAGATCGCCGCCACGCCGAAGTTCGATCAGGCCGCTGACGAGGAAGCCGGTTCCCGCAAGCCCCGCCGCAAGTCGGCCGAGGCCGCCGAGAGCACCGAGGCGTAATTTTTACCCGCGCATGGCCGAAAGTCCCCAGGACGGCCCTGCAGAGGTTCCAGCCACGTCCGTTTCGTCATCGGGCAAAGCCCCGCGGAAAGCTTCCGCGGGCGGCACCTTCGGATTCTCCGGAGGCCAGCGTCTCCCGGAGGCGCACCGCCCCCTCCCCGCCAGCCTTGATGCCGAGCAGGGCGTCCTCTCCTCGATTCTCCTCTCCCCGCGGGAGACCATGATCACGGCGGTTGAGAAGGGCATCACCCCGGAGCACTTCCATCATCCCGCCCACGGAACGATCTACGCGGTTCTCGAGGAACTCTCGAGGAACAACAGTCCGATCGACCTCATCACGGTCACCCAGACCCTTGCCGACAGGAATCTTCTTGAGCAGATCGGCGGCCCCTCGGTTCTGGCCAACCTCCAGACCTTCCTCCCGACCGCAACGAATGCGGACTACTACATCGACATCATCCGGGAGAAACATCTCCTGAGGCGGATGATCTCGGTCTGCACCACCTCGGCTGCCCGTTGTTACGATGAGCAGGGGGATGTGAAGTCCCTGATCGACGATGTGGAGAAGCAGGTCTTCACCGTGGCCGAGGACCGTGTCCGCGGCGACCTCCCCGACATTAAGGAGCACGTGAACAAAGCCGTCGACGCCATTGAACTGCTCTACAAGAACCGGGGTCAGGTGACGGGCGTGGCCACCGGGTACAAGGAGTTCGACAACATGACCAACGGGCTCCACCCAAGCGAAATGATTGTCATCGCGGCGCGACCCTCCATGGGAAAGACGGCTCTGGCCATGAACATCGCCGAGCATGTCGCGGTCGACAAACAGATCCCCGTCGGCGTCTTCAGTCTGGAAATGAGTTCCCAGCAACTGGCCACCCGTCTTCTTTGCTCTCGCGCCCGGGTGAACCTGCACCATATCCGCAACGGCATCATGCCGAAGAACGCCCAGCAGAATCTCTTCAAGGCGGCCAATGAGTACAGCACCAGCAAGATGTTCATCGACGACACTGCCGGACTGAGCATCAATGAGCTCAGGGCCAAGTCTCGACGACTCATGGACAAGCACGGCCTCGGCCTGATCGTCATCGACTACCTCCAACTCCTGCGCTCCCCCTCCAAACGGGGGCAGGAAAACCGTCAGATCGAGATCGCCGAAATCTCCAACGGCATCAAGGCGCTCGCCAAGGAACTCACCATCCCGATCATCGTCCTCGCCCAGCTTAACCGTAAATCCGAGGACCGCGGCGACGGAAAGCCGCGCATCTCCGACCTCCGTGAATCGGGCTCCATCGAGCAGGATGCCGATGTCGTCGGACTCCTCTACCGCTCGGCCTACTACGCCAAGGATGAGGAGGAAAAATCGGAGAAGGGGGGCGAGGCGGAACTCATCATCGCCAAACAGCGTAACGGCCCCACCGGCGAAATCCCCCTCACCTTCCTAAGCGAGTTCACACGCTTCGAGAGCCGTGACATGAGTCACACTGAAGCGGAGTAAACCAACAAGGCTTTATCCCTGCTTCTCCTCGGAGGCCTGAGGAGACTTCGTCTCGGCCTGAACAGGATCGGAAAGCGGGGATGTCGTCCCGGAAACTTCACGCCCCTCGGGTGGTGTGATTTTCGGCAACGGCGGAACACCAGTGATCTCCCGGTGAAAATCCTCCTTGGCGCGCTGAAGCTCGCCGAGCGCCTTGCCAAGCCCCCTCGCAATCTCCGGGATCTTCTTCGGGCCAAAAAGCACCAGAGCCAGGATCCCTATGAAGATCCACTCCGGCGCGGCCGGCATGCCGAATGCTAGGATCGGGATCATTGCCAAGAAAGCGATTATTTCAACAGGGTAAGAGCGGCCTCGAGTGATACGGCGTCAGCGATGCTGATCACTTCGGTTCCCTTGCGGATGCGTCCCACGAGGCCGGCGATGACACCGCCCGGGCCGAGTTCCAGGAAGCGGGTGATGCCGAGATGGTCGATCATGTACTCGATGCTGGAAGTCCAGCGGACCGATCCGGTCACCTGATCCGCGAGCGACTGGCGGATGGCGTCGGGAGATCCGGCAGGAAGTGCGTCTACATTGCCGACCACGGGCACCGAGGGCATGACAACAGGGGTCTCGGCGAGGACGGCCCCGAGGCGCTGGTAGGCCGACTCCATGAGGCGGGAATGGAAGGCGCCGGCAACGGTCAACTCGACGGCCTTACGGGCCCCGTATTCCTTGGCCATTCCGACAGCGAGGGCGATCTTCGACTTCTCGCCGGAGATGACGATCTGGCCCGGGCTGTTGAAATTCGCCACATCGACATCGGCGGCAGCCGCGAGGTCACGGACCCCCTGCTCCTCGGTGCCGATGATGGCGGCCATCCCACCCTCGGTGGATTCGCACGCTTCTTGCATGAAGCGTGAGCGCTGATCGACAAGGCGGAGGCCGGTCTCAAAGTCGAAGGTTCCCGCGGCGGCGTGGGCGGTGAACTCCCCGAGGGAAAGACCCGCGGCCGCATCAAAGGCGAGTCCGGGTATTTTTTCTTTCAGAACAGAGAGGACGGCAAGGCCGTGGGTATAAAGAGCAGGTTGGCAGACAGATGTCTTGGTCAACTCCTCGGCCGGCCCCTCGAAGGCGATCTGGGTGAGGGAGTATCCGAGGATCCCGTCGGCTTTCGAAAAAAGCTCGGCAGCGACGGGGTGGGCGGCGGCAAGATCCTTGCCCATGCCGACGGCTTGGGCTCCCTGACCGGAGAAGAGGAGTGCGGTTTTCATGGTGTGCTAAAAGTAAAAAGGGATTCCGGCTTTGGCGAAAGCCTCTTTCTGATCCTTGAGGTATCGGTCACCAAGCCGATCAAAGCCCCCCGATGCCCTGAATGCCTTGAGAAAGGCATCCACCTGCTCCCGAAGCTCTGCGTCGGCGGGTCGGAGTCCGATCGCCCACGATTCGGTCTGGAGCGGTTCCAGCAACGTGATGGTTTCGGCGGGATGCTCCCTCTGGTTCTTCCAGACACTCATCTGGTCATAGAGGAAGGCATCGCTCTTTCCCTGCACGACTTCGAGGACTGCGGAGGATTCTTTATCGAGCACAAGGAGTTTGGCGCGCTTGAGATGCTCCGTGGCCCAGACTTGGGCGGTCGTTCCCTGCCTCACCGCGACGGTTCTTCCGGGGTGATCGAGATCCTTGGAAGATGTGAGACCCGATTTGGTTCCCACGAGCGAGGCAATCCCGATGGTCAGGTAGGGATTCGAGAAGGAGATCGTCTTCCTCCGCTCCGGCGTGTCGGTCATTGAGGAGATGATCAGGTCGATCTTACCGGTCAGAAGCGACGGAATCAGTCCCGTGAAGGGGATATTCTCGAGCCGGACGGGGCGATGGAGCGACTCCCCGAGGGCTTGGGCAATCTCGACACTGATCCCCGAAGGTTTTCCTCCGGCGTCAATGGTCTCGAACGGCGGATAGGAAAGATCCATTCCAACCACCAGAGGCTTCACCTCGGAGGAGTTCTCTTGCCTGCCGCAACCACTTATGAGGAGAAGGATTCCCGACGACAGCAGGAGGATCGTGACGATCCAACCTTTTCTCATATTACCTTCAGCCTTCAGTCTTCAGCCTCATTTCAGACCTTGGGCGCATGCCATCCCCCCGAGGGAAGCAGGACATCATTCACCTCGGAAGGGCCCCAGGTGCCGGGCTTGTAGGTATGGACTGGAACGGCATTGCCAAGGATGTTCTCGACGATACGCCATCCCTCCTCAACCACATCCTGACGGGCAAAGAGAGCCTGATCCCCCTGGATCGCGTCGCCGATGAGGCGCTCGTAGGGAGTCATCTCGTCGGGTTGCTGGTCAACGACCTTGAGTTCCATCGGTTCGCCGACCATCCGCTCACCGTCGACCTTCACCTGCATGCCGAGAGCGATCTCGATGCGGGGAGTGAAGAGGAAGCGGACGTAGTTGTGCATCGGCGCCTGCTGATCGGGGAAAACGACGAGCGGGGGCCTGTGGAACTGGACACGCACCTCGGTGGCCGAGACCGGCAGGTTCTTTCCGGCGCGGATGTAAATGGGAACCCCCTGCCAGCGCCAGTTGTCGATGAAGAGACGGACGGCGGCAAAGGTCTCGGTCTGGCTATTGGGGGCCACTCCCGGCTCCTTGAGATATCCCTCGAACTGACCGCGGACGATATCGTTGGTCGTGATGGTTCGGATGGAGCGGAAGAGCTTCACCTGCTCGTCGCGGACACGCTCCATATCGGGCCAGTAGGGAGGCTCCATACAGAGGAAACCGACGACCTGCATCAGGTGATTCTCGATCACGTCGCGCAGACAACCCGTGGCGTCGTAGAAGGCACCACGCCCATCGACACCGAAGGACTCGGCCATGGTGATCTGGATGTTGCTAATGTAGTTGCGGTTCCAGACCGGCTCGAAGAAGGCATTGGCGAAGCGGGTGTAGAGGACGTTCTGCGTCGCTTCCTTACCGAGGTAGTGATCGATCCGGAAGACCTGCCGCTCTTCAAGGACGTCGTGAAGCGTCCTGTTCAGAGCCTCGGCCGAGGCCTTGTCGTGACCGAATGGTTTTTCGACAACCACGCGTGTCTGCTCATCAATACACCCGGCGGCTTTGAGTCCCTTGGTGACCATTCCGAAAAGAACGGGAGGGATGGCCAGATAATGAATCGGACGCTGGGCACTCCCCAAGGCCTTCTTAAGGGCCTCGAAGGTCGCGGGATCCCCGTAGTCGCCGTCAACATACTGGAAGCCGTCGGCAAACTTCTTGAAGTTCGCCTCGTCCACGCCGCGCCCGTAGGTCGTGATTCCCTCGCGGGCGCGGTCGATGACCTGCTCGCGGGTCATGCCGCTCTTAGCAACGCCGATCACCGGCCCCTCCAGCACCCCCCGGCGATAGAGCGCCTGGATGGTGTCGAAGAGTTTCTTATGGGCCAGATCACCGGTCGCTCCGAAGAGGACCAGGGCGTCGCTTTTGAGTGCGGGCATGGGACGTGGAGTGGTTGAAAAGATTCCGGTTACTTGGAACCTGCGGGCTTCTCGTGATGTCCGCCGAACTCGAAGCGCATTGCCGAACAGATCTTGTCGGCAAAGAGAGCGAGGTTGCGGCTGGAGAAACGCTCGTAGAGAGCGGTCGTCAGCACGGGAGCGGGCACACCCTCCTCGATCGCGGCCTGAATGGTCCAGCGTCCCTCGCCGGAGTCGCTGACACGTCCCCCGAAGGAGGCAAGTTCGGGATCACCGGCCATGGCGTCGGCGGTGAGGTCGAGGAGCCAGCTGGCCACCACGCTGCCGCGGCGCCATACCTCGGTGATCTCGGGGAGATCGAGGTCGTACTGGTAGTTCTCGGGATCGCGGAGCGGGGTGGTCTCTGCGTCGATCTCACGCTTCACCTTTCCGGCGTTGGCGTTCTTGAGGATGTTCAGACCCTCGGCATAGGCGGCCATGATGCCGTACTCGATGCCGTTGTGGACCATCTTGACGAAGTGTCCCGCGCCGTTAGGGCCGCAATGGAGGTATCCCTCCTCCGCGGTTCCCTTGCGGGTGCGGCTCGGAGTCACGGGTGCATCGCCCTTGCCGGGAGCCAGCGCCTTGAGGATCGGATCAAGGTAGCCGACGGATTCCTTGGATCCGCCGATCATCTCGCAGTAACCACGCTCCAGACCCCAGACACCGCCGGAAGTGCCGACGTCGACATACTCGATGCCCTTGGCGGCAAGTTCCTTGGCGCGGCGGATGTCGTCCTTGTAGTAGGAGTTTCCTCCGTCGATCAGGATGTCTCCCTTGCCGAGCAGAGGAGCAAAGGTCGCGATCGTGTCGTCCACGTAGGCCGCGGGAATCATCATCCAGACCGCCTTGGGTCCGGTGAGCTTGCTGACAAGATCCTTCTGATCGACTGCGGCGATCGCTCCCTTGGAAGCGAGATCCTTGACCGCGGCTTCACTGCGGTCCCAGACGACGACTTCGTGACCTGCCTTGATGAGACGGAGAACCATGTTGGCTCCCATTCTTCCGAGTCCGACCATTCCGATGCGCATAGTGTGTGTTCCTGGTTATTCCTTGGTGAGGAGGGTTTTTGTGAACCCCTCTCTTCACAGAGGGGAGGCACCTCGTCAAGCGTCCGCTGAGAACAAAGATGACACAGATCACGCTGGAAGGGGCTTATTCCCCCAGATAGGGTGACCTTGCATGAAGGAACGCACCGGAATCATCGCCGCCATGGAGTCCGAAATCAGGGATCTTTCAGCATCGCTGGAACATGAGCGGACGGAAAAGATCGCCGGACGCGAGATCCACTACGGTCGCCTGGAAGGGCAACCGGTGGCCCTGGTCCTCTGCGGGTGCGGCAAGGTGAATGCCACCCTCTCGGCTACCCTGCTCGCTGGACACTCCAAAATCTCCCGCATCCTCCTGACCGGAATCTCCGGAGCCCTCGCCGAGGGACTCAGCGTCGGCGACATCGTGATCGGCGATTCCTTTGTCCAGCACGACATGGATACCCGCCCCCTCTTCCCGCTGCATGAAATCCCCTTCGAGGGATTCTCGGTGATCGAATCCGATCCCGATCTCCGGCACACCCTGGCCAGCGCCGCGAGGGAAATGCTCGCCTCCCCATCAAAGCCGCAGGGACTCGAATCCGCGGGCGTCTTTGAGGGGCTCGTGGTCAGCGGCGATCAATTTCTCTCAAGCAGCGAAGCGCGGAACCGCGTTCTGGAATCCCTCCCAAAAGCCTCCTGCGTCGACATGGAGTCGGCCGCCGTGGCCCAGGTCTGCCGCGCCGCCGACCTACCCCTGGGAGTCATGCGCGTGATCTCCGACAATGCGGATGGCAGCGCCCACATCGACTTCGCGAAATTCGTCGAG
>Ga0208496_1000043_pt1 | contig 37751 bp, 24 predicted proteins | sample CryBogmetaGMA2M_FD_184552 | JGI IMG/M metagenome (GOLD analysis project Ga0208496, IMG submission 184552) | Freshwater microbial communities from Crystal Bog, Wisconsin, USA - MA2M (SPAdes) | ecosystem: Environmental > Aquatic > Freshwater > Lake | place: Crystal Bog, Wisconsin, USA | collected... | reverse complement strand
GCATTTGCTGTGGGACGTCTTGTTATCTGGAGTGCTAAAAGTGAACTTTATTTATCTGATGTTGCATCAGTTGTTCGCAACCCTCGTATTACACGTATAGCGCTCGCTAATGCAATCACGGCACCCTATGGCCGTGCGGCTAAGCAAGCACTGCAGAAGCTGGGTATTTGGGAGGAATGTGAGGCCAAATATGTTTTTGGAGAAAACATTACGCAGACAACTCAGTTTGTAGCTACCGGCAATGCTGATGCTGGATTTGTTGCACTCTCTGTTGTGCTTTCACCAAAGCTCAAAGGTAAAGGGCATTGGATTGATGTACCTAGTGAGCTTTATAGCCCACTAGAGCAGGGAGCTATTATAACTATGCATGGTGTAAATAATCCAGCTGCGCAGCGTTATATTGATTTTTTACATAGCATAACAGCTCTCAGGATACTTAAAGAATATGGTTACCGTATCCCAGAATAAAGCATTCCCAATACGAACTCGTTTAAACTTTTACCTGTGCATATAAAAATTATTTTTCGTCTTTTGTTAACTGGCTTTACCTACTTACCAGTCTATTTGTTTGTTTTTATAGTAAACAGTCCCACGCTTCATGCTGACGACGATACTGAAATTAGGCAATTACGTGTACTGCTTAAATCTATCGAGCAGAGGTTGTCAGCACTTGAGCAAAAACAGACTCAATCTAAGAAGTCAGCATCTGAAGGGTTGGATGCTCCAAGTAGCGTAGCAGCGACAGCAGCATCTAGTTCACAAAAACAATCAAGTAACAAAGTGTTAATTACGGAATCCGCTCAGTCACTGAATTTATTACACGTTGGGGGTGTGACACAGCTTGATTCACGTCTTTTCCTAAATGACGGGGGAGGGGTAATTAATAATTCATTCATCCTTAGACGTGCTCGTATTACAACTGATGGTACTTTGGGTAATTTAGCATCATTTCTTTTTATTCCAGAGTTTGGCAATGGAAGCAGTGGTATAGCTAATGCAGTCACAATTCTTGATGCTAATGCAACGGTCAATTTTGATCCAAGATTTCAAGTTAAATTTGGCAAATTCAAATCCCCTGTAGGGCTTGAAGAGCTTCAGACAGATCCAAATACGCAATTTGTCGAACGTTCACTCGTTAATAATCTCATGCCAAATCGAGATATAGGATTTGTAGTTGGAGGTTCACTGTACTCCGGTACTGTTGCTTATTCTATTGGTCTAGTAAATGGCACTGCTGATAATACACTGAGCTCAGGCAATTCAGATTTCGATAATGATAAAGACGGAGTTGCACGAATATTTTTCCAGCCTTTTATACATGATACAAAGTCAATATCGCAAGGATTAGGCTTTGGTGTTGGTGCTAGTGATGGACGTCAGAAAGGTCTAGCTGGTGTTACATCGGGTTATAGAAGCGATGGACAGCAAGCATTCTTTAAGTATGCGTCTTCTGTATACGCAGATGGTAGAGTGTGGAGAGTTTCGCCTCAGGCTAATTATTATAACGGGCCACTGAGTATATTTACTGAATATGCAATCTCCACAGTAAATGTTCGGCCGAGTGCTCCCACAGCTAGTTTTTCGTTACCAAAGGTTACATTGCAGAATAAGGCATGGGATTTCAACTTAGGATGGGTTTTAACAGGTGAAGCTGCAAGCTATGCAGGTGTAGTACCTAGGCAGTCATTTGATTATTCTAGCGGTAGTTTTGGTGCATTTCAGGTGGTTGCGCGTTACTCTGAACTTAATATAGACCCATCAGTTTTCCCACTTTTTGCCTCACCGCTAACTAATCCTCAAAAAGCAAAAGCTATGGGTATTGGACTAAATTGGTATCTGTCTAAGTCGGTACGATTTGCTCAAGACTTCTTCCACACCAGTTTTACAAATCTAATGGGAACTTCCACAACCCAAATTCTTAGGCAGGATGAAAATGTTTTCATAACTAGGCTCCAATTATCGTTTTAAATATATAGGTTACATATAGTAGACCAATATTATACATTAATTCACTATTCCAGTGAGCCTGCCGTAGATACAAATTTCATTTATCACGCTTAAGATACAATGACTATTAGGCTAAGTTTTGGCTTTAGGCAGATTCTGTTATTTACGCCTCAAAAATGGCTACTTCAGTTGCTTAAGCTATTTAAAATGATACTTTAAGTATTAAACGCTTAAGTGTAGTCATCTAAATCTAGTTTAACCTCTTTACATACTCAATTTACATTATGGAAAATCCAACGGCTTCTACCGGCGGCAAATGCCCTTTCCCTCATCTGCACGATAGTGCGCTAAAGCACACGGGTATGGGTGTTAAATCTAATCGTGATTGGTGGCCAAACCAGCTCAATTTGAAAATCCTGCATCAAAACTCTGCCTTATCTAATCCGATGGGCACTGAATTTGATTATGCGGCGGAGTTTAAGAAGCTAGACTTTAAGGCTCTTAAACAAGATTTGTACACGCTAATGACAGATTCTCAGGATTGGTGGCCAGCAGACTTTGGTCACTATGGGCCATTTTTTATCCGTATGGCATGGCATAGTGCAGGAACTTACCGAACAGGTGATGGTCGTGGAGGTGCTGGGGCCGGGCAGCAGCGATTTGCACCCCTTAACAGTTGGCCTGATAATGCTAATTTAGATAAGGCGCGCAGACTGCTGTGGCCGATCAAACAGAAGTACGGTAATAAAATTTCATGGGCTGATCTTTTTATACTTACAGGTAATTGTGCACTTGAATCCATGGGCTTTAAAACTTTTGGATTTGGAGGTGGACGTGTAGATGTATGGGAACCCGAAGAGGATGTATATTGGGGTTCTGAGAAAATATGGCTAGATGATAAGCGCTACTCTGGTGAACGTGAACTTGAAAACCCCCTTGCTGCTGTGCAAATGGGTCTAATTTATGTTAATCCTGAAGGACCTAATGGAAGGCCTGATCCTGTTGCGTCAGCAAAAGATATTCGTGAAACATTTGCTCGTATGGCGATGAATGACGAAGAGACAGTCGCTCTTATCGCAGGCGGGCACACCTTTGGCAAAACACATGGAGCAGCTTCTGCTGGACATGTAGGGGTAGAGCCTGAAGCTGCTGGTATTGCAGAGCAAGGGCTAGGTTGGGCAAGTACCTATGGTTCAGGTAAAGGATCAGACACTATTACAAGTGGTCTTGAAGTAACCTGGACAACGACACCAACTCAGTGGAGTAATAATTACTTTGAAAACCTACTTCGCTACGAGTGGCAATTAGAGAAAAGTCCTGCAGGCGCAAACCAATGGGTGGCTAAAGATGCAGAATTAACAGTACCTCATGCCTTTGATTCTACAAAGAAGCAGCGTCCTACGATGCTCACCACCGATATCGCATTAAGAGCAGATCCAGCTTATGAAAAGATATCGCGTCACTTCTTAGCAAACCCCGATGCATTCGCTGATGCTTTTGCGCGTGCTTGGTTTAAGCTTACCCATAGAGATATGGGACCAAAGGTAAGATACCTTGGGTCAGAAGTGCCTCAGGAAGACCTTATCTGGCAAGATCCCTTACCACGTTTGGATCACCCACTCATTGAAGCTAAGGACATCTCAGCGCTTAAGGTTAAGATTCTTGCTTCAGGGCTTTCGATATCGGAGCTAGTATCTACAGCGTGGGCTTCAGCTTCAACTTATCGTGGCTCTGATATGCGTGGCGGAGCAAATGGTGCTCGCATACGTTTAGCTCCACAAAAAGATTGGGAAATAAATCAGCCCGCTCGATTATCAAAGGTACTTAAGGTACTTGAGGGCATTCAACAGTCATTTAATGCTGAACAATCGCTAGGTAAGAAAGTATCCTTGGCAGATTTAATAGTACTTGCGGGTAACGCTGCTGTAGAAAGTGCTGCAAACAAAGCGGGGACGAGTGTTGCTATGCCTTTTACTCCAGGTCGAGTAGACGCTTCGCAAGCACAGACAGATGTTGAATCGTTCAGTGTACTTGAACCAACTGCAGACGGTTTCCGTAATTATTTAAAGACACGTTACAGCCTTCCAGCTGAGCAGATGTTAATAGACAAAGCCCAGTTGCTTGGTCTTACTGCGCCTGAAATGACGGTACTTATAGGTGGCTTACGCGTCTTGAATGCAAATTATGGTAAATCACAACAGGGTGTATTTACGAACCGACCAGAAGTACTCACAACTGACTTTTTTGTGAATTTACTGGATATGAATAATCGTGTTAAACCAACATCATCTAGCGAAGAATTGTTTGAAGTATGTGACCGTTCTACAGGTGATGTAAAGTGGACAGCTACACGTGTAGATCTTGTATTTGGGTCAAATTCGCAGCTTAGAGCCTTAGCTGAAGTATACGCTCAAAGTGATTCACAAACTAAATTTGTACATGATTTCACTGCTGCTTGGAATAAAGTGATGAACGCAGATTTATTTTAATAAGTCTGATTAAATTACTTCGCTATTCAATAACGCCACTTAATCAGTTTGATTATGTGGCGTTTTTCGTGGTTTTAATTAGGGGATAGTGATCTAATTAAGTGTCTTTAGGCTTAAGTACTGAATTATGGCAGAAGACTAGGAGGATTTTTAGTACTCATTGGCTAGCAAAAAAAGTTGAATATTTTTAGTCTTAATAAGTAATACAATATTTAGTCACTTGTATGACACCTATTTATGAAAACTAAGTTTTATATCGGACTTTTATATATTTTATCCTCTTTATCCTCGGGGTTACTTTTAGCTCAAACGCAGGCATCTTTTCATATACCCGCTCTCTATCACGTTGGATTTTGGGTAAGTGATATTACTAAAGCTAGACGATTCTATCATGATTTTCTTGGATATGAAGAACCCTATTCACTATTAACACCACAAGGAGATTTACAGATGGTCGTTATGAAAGTAAGCGAGCAGCAGGTCATTTACTTATTTCCTAATTCAAAAAAAATACTGCCAAATGGCGACAATTTAGATCACCTGGGGCTTATAACTGATAATTTGAGTCCCTTATATCAGCGCATGACGCTAGCAGGTATTAAGGTAAAGCCCGTGCACAAAGCGCGTATTGGTGATTTAGTACTAACATGCAGCGATCCAGACGGGCATGTTTTTGAAATTACCCAATTTGAATCAAATGGAGAGCTCATGAAGCATCAAGGTCTTTGCAATAGTGAGACAAGAATTTCAAATGCTTTAGTTTCAGCTACATTAAGTGTTAAAGATTTAGATAAATCATTACAGTTTTATAAAACTATACTTGGATTTAAAATTAAGCATATCAATGTAGGCTATGATGCTTTAATTTCTGTACCAGATGGTTCTGATACTTTGCATTTAATTCAGACTAAGTCCACTGAGCGAGCTTTGTTAGATTACAAACTTGAAGTATTAGATATTACTAAAGCAAATGCTATACTACACAGAAGAGCCTCTACTCTAGGATTTGCAATTGAAGAAATTAAAGTAAACTCATCTGTGACTGAGATAAGATGCAAGGATCAGAACGGAACTATTGTAGTCATCGCAGAAAAAAGTTTGTAGTACTAAGTTATCGCAATGTGTTATCTTAGTTCTTACTGAGCTCACATGATGTTCTGAATCTAACCATCAATACTTGATTATCTGATCCCAGTATCTACTGTTGGGTACCATGTCGATTAATTCTAAATACAGGTCATTTTTACTATTCTATGTAGCTGTAATCATAGCTGTCTACTTTATCCTAGATAAAACAGCTTCAACGTGGTCTTTTGAGCATCTGCATAGGCCTGTATTTCTTGAATCACTTACGCACATTGTGGATAGGTTAAGATCAGGATCTGTAATTTTTTTAGTCGGTGTAGCATTTATTGCTGTATTAGCTAAGTGGACACCGGGCTATTACTTAAAAACAGCATCACTTGCTAGCATAGCCATTCTTGTTTCATACGAAATTAAAGACGAGTTAAAGTATTTTTTCGGCCGCACTTGGCCTGAAACTTGGACTAATGCTAATCCCTCTTGGATTAAAGATAAGGTTTTTGGTTTTAATATACTACATGGTGGTCAGGGGTGGGGATCATTCCCTTCAGGACATACTACACAGATTGCCGCTTTAGCTACTGTTATTTGGCTGCGTCTTCCAAACTTTCGCTGGTTGAGTCTATTATTAACTTTAGCGGTTGCTGTTGGTTTGTGGGGATCTGATTATCATTTTGTATCTGATATACTCGCAGGAGGTTTAGTTGGTATCGGATCGGCAGTAGGAATCGTCAATTTACTTTCTAAGTCAGACTAATCTAAGATTTAAATTCTATTTAAAATTACTTAAGGCATCACGTATGATGTAGTGCATTTTTTTCTTTTTTAATGTCAACCTTGGCATTGTTGAAACCTTGTATAGGGACTAAAAGAAATACTTTTAACCGTTTTTTTAATATAAATCTCTTTAGTGCGACTTGTTACAAATAACACGGAACAAATGCTTACCATTTTATGGTATACGCCTTATCCGCAATGCAATGAAGGGTTTACTTGGTAGAGGTACACTGCGACCATTCTTATCTTCTACAGAATAGCTACGAGGTTTATTTAATTCAAAAATCGTATCTACTGGAGTGATTGTCATATCCCATGTGTCAATGACCTCAACTTTGAATTTCATACCTGCTTTCAGCTCGGCTTTATAAAGTGAAAATAGCCACTCGCTTGGCTTTGATTCTCCAAAGTATCCAAGGTAATAGTAACCTCGCTTGCCTGCAAAAGGACAATTTTGCCATTTATCAATAGGTTCTAGTCCTTCATTCGGGCTGTCCTCCAATATCTTTTTAAGAAAGGCTATCCTCTCTACGCTCTGACCACGTAATACGCCTCCTTTTGCCCACCATATGATATCGTGTGAATCTAAAAAACATTCACTGTGCCCAACAAACGTTCCAGCTATAGTACCTTCCCAGAAGCGTTTGACCATTTCTTGTGCAGTAATATTTCCCCATCGTTGAGGAATGTTTCCTTCATATTTTACTTCATCGAATATTACTGGTTTTCGGTATACATCCCGGTAAAGAATTGCTCGTGCGTAGTCCTCAACAGCTGATCCATTCTGTATGCTAGCATGGGAAACCCAGGGTAGTGTGTTATTGTAAATTATAGATCCGTTATGGATAGATCTTAAGTGACCGTAAGGATCATTTGACTCTACGATCTGAAAGAAACGATCCCAATCAGACGGCTTTTTTTCTTTAAGGAAGTCATATTCATTTGCGATTGACCACCACACGTTGTGATACGCTGAAAGCCTTGCTATAATATAGCGCAGATATAGATCGTCTGCTTGTGCAGGCATTCTATCGAATCCCCAATGTCCTTTATCGTAAGGATGAAATAAGATGATATCTGCCTCGATTCCTAAATCACCGAGTTGTTGTACACGATGCTCAAGGTTCTGAAAGAATTCAGGATTAAATCGTTTCAAGTCCCAAATACGTGGTGGAGTCCCACTATATGGATAGAGTAATGGTTCGTTATTATTCCATTCGTAGTGTTTTGGGAAAACAGTCATCCTAAGCTTATTAAAAGGGGATGCTGCTAGTGTCTGTAGGGTTTGCTCTGCAAGCTTATCTCCCTGGTGAATCCAGGCATAGGCTGTTGTACCTATCGGTCGGTATACAGTTCCATCAGCATAACTAAAAGAATACATCCCCTGTACGCGTACAGGGCCGTGATTAATTTTAGTTGGTGCTACGACAATAAAGTTATCTTTAATTTCATTTAATTCTAAGCAGTTACTTGAAGTTATGTAATGCCATTCGCCTGTCGATTCTGGCATGAAGCGAATTCTGTAGATTCCGTTTCCATCATAGAATCCAAATGTCTTAATTGTACGATTATTCTTGGTGAATACTGCGCTTAATTGAATATCCGTAAATGGGTTGCCACTCGATGGGCCTTTGAGGGCAATCTCAAAAACACCCCACTGCTCAATTTGGGATGATTTAGCATAGCAGATGCTTGCGCTGTAAAATAAATACAGAAGTAGGTAGAACGATAGTACGATGAGAAATAGTTTTTTAAAATCTTTCATTCAGCTCTTTTTAAATAATGTAAAAAAACCTAATTTTTGTTAGATGCTTTCAGTGTTTTTTATGGAACTGCAGTTCTTGCTCGACGCAGCTCTAAAAGGGCTTCTTTAGCGCCACTGTGATTAGGGTCTAGGCGTAGGGTTTCTTCAAATTGCTCAACTGCTTTGCTTTTTTGTCCAGTATGCAGAAATATCTGACCGAGATTATAGCGCAGCTCTGGATCTTCCGGCTGCAAATACACAGCCCGTTTAATGTGATCCAAGGCTTCGTTATTATTACCTTCAATTACTAGTGTTAGACCCCATTTAGCCTCTGCCTCGGCAAGTTCAGGTTGAAGCGTTAGTACTTGTCTAAACTGTGCTACCGCATCACTGGTATGTCCGCTGTTGGCCAATGCCCAGCCTAAATTTAGGCGAGCAAGAGTCCATTTCGGATCAAGTTCAACGGCTTGCCTGAATGCTAATGTCCCGTCATTTACTCGATCAAGATTCATGAACGTAGCACCCAAACTATTATACGCAGCTGCGAAACGTGGCTCTAGTCTAATAGCCTGATTAAGCAGAGGTAAGGCCTCACTCGAGCGGCCAAGTCGGTTTAGTACATTACCTAGGCTATTTAGTGTTTCTGGAAATGCGGGCTTTAATTCAAGTGCCCGTTTTAGATAGGATAAACTCTTCTCCGTTTCACCGGTTTCATCTAAAACGATACCCAAATTAAGGTTTGCGACCCAACTCTCGGGATTACGTTCAAGGGTTGTCGTGTAAAGTGTACGGACATCCCGATACATGCCACATTGTTGCCAGGTAAGCATACCGAGAATGGCTGTCAGTATTGCCGCAAGGCCTAGTCCAGTCCACCTTGGCCAACGTAATAGAGTAAACCCATGCCATGCAGAAGCTCCTATAAAGGAGACCATTGCTAAGCTGGCTAGATACTGGAAGTGATCTGCTACATAAGAAAAAATGAAGGGATAAACTTTCACGAAACCAAGGACGGGAAACAAGGTACCGCAAAATAACAATATTGCAGCAAGAGGAGAACGATTACGTTTTTGCCACCAAATAAGAGCAGTGAGAGTTATTACAGTAGCGACTATAAAAAGCCATTGCCACAAGCTCGAGGTGTCTATCGTCCAACGAGGATAGAAAAATATTAGATTCGCAGGCCATACAAGTTTACTCGCATAAAACCAAACCACACGGCAGGCGAGTAGGATGTGTGATAAAAAACTAATGTTAAATTCGGCGCTTTTTGCCCCAATCTGAGTAGATTCGAACCATGCAGTGGTTAACCCCGCACCTAAGCCTAACACAAACCAAGGAAACAAAGGCAGCAAGTCATGCTGCCAGGATATGCGTCCACGTCGCCACCAAGCTATTACAAGTATGGCCATTGGTAGTGTCGCAGTAACACTCTTTGTTAACAAAGCTGCTATAAACCATACTATAGCTACTACATATCGCTTTGGTAGTCGCTGATCCTCGAATTTTAGCCATGCAATCGCTGATGCGAGATAAAATACAGTAGAGAGCGTGTTTTTTTGTTCTGAGATCCATGCGACTGATTCAACACATACTGGATGTAAGGCAAAAACAATGCCTACAAGTACTGCGCCAGGAATCCCCAGACGCCTGAGTAAAGAAACTAAAAGACACGCACTAATTACATGCCAAAGTATATTTATGAGATGATAACCAACAGATGCATCACCCCACACACTATGCTCGATCCAGAAGGCTGAATGAAGCAGAGGGTAGTATTGCTGGGTTGCTCCAATTTCAAACCAAATGCGGCCAAGTCCTGACCACGACTGTAGAGCATAACTTGTTACATGTCCTGCATCGTCCCATAGAAAATCACCGGAAAGTGCTGGTAAATAAGCTAGCAAAGTTACTGCAGCAATGAGTACGAAAACTGCACTTATTGGCCAGCTAGTAGATTGCGATTTGGCTTTAACTACCTCACTGGGGCGAGCGGTAGATTGCTGTGGAGTCATTGTCTGCCTGCAGTGTGAAATGTATATTGCAACTGCGCAAGTCGCTTACTTGCTTCATTATGATCACAAGGTGTAATCCTTATATCTTTTAGGGCAATAAAATTGCCGCAACTCTTACGAGTGGCGGCAAGATTTCTTTGAATTCAACAGATCTTATAAATCAAAAGATGCTGAGAAGACAAACTGACGTGGATCTACAATACGGTAAGTAGAGGCTCTACCATCAAAGAAGGCACTCGTAGCTAACAAGCGACCGCCTTTTTCAGTTACATTTTTAACATTAACTTGGAATGTCGCGCGCACTTTATCGCTAAACATTTTAGTTCTGTAGCTAGTAAATAAATCTAGGTAGGTCTCAGCTGGAGAATAAATAGGTCTGTTTGGATCTAACTGGAGTATTTTATTCGAAGCTAAAGTAAGGTCTTTGGAAGGATCATACCCGAGTCCGTAAAATCCAATAGCGCCTTTATCAGTCCAGCGCAGCGAACCGCCTACTGTCATGGCTTTTAAAATAACGTTATTTGAGATACCTGAGAGATTGTATCTTGTGTTGAACTTAGTTGAGTATTTACGCATCTGAGGTCTAGGACGACCAATCATAGAGCGAAACACAGACATAGGAGCATCAACATTCGAAGCATAGTTAGTAGCCGCCGAGTTAGTAGCATTATAGCCAGCAACCGTACTGAAGGGTGTACCCATAATATTCCACCACAGAAGATGTCCTGTGGCTCCTATAGGAAGTGTATTTGCTGTGATTGCTGTAGTTACGCCATTAATTGTTTGGGTTGTCCTAGTAAAACGTGGATCCTCAAGCGTTGTCCAAACAGGCATACGTAGAGCAATATAGTCATCAACAGCAGAACCGACAGCTGTGTTTATCGCAACGGTCTTGGTAACTGATCCACTTACGGTCCAATTGCGTGTAGGGTTAAAATTAAGTTCTAATTCGTCACCCTTAGATTCTGAATCCATAACAGCAGCATAGGTGCTATTAGAGACAATACGCTGTAGGCCATTATACTGATCTAAAGGCATCTTTATAGCAGCAGCAATTTGATCATTTGTCGCTAGACCGCCAGTACCTAGTCCATTAAGCCAAGCAGTTGTCTGAGTTCTTAAGTTCCAAGCGTCACTTGAGACAAAGCCGTCATATCTTAAAACACGCTGAGCCATTGTCGTAATATCTCCATTACGTAGGTTTAGCTGTTTTGTATCGAAGTGATTATAGCGGATGGATAGTTTACCATCAAAAACATTTAACCAAAGTCCTAAATCTTTACTCGTGCCCGTTTGGTTTGGTAATTGCTTAAGAAATAAGTCGTAGGCTGGGCCCTGTGCGATGAAGTTATCTGAAATATTATAAGTGAGACTTAAATTATTGACTGCCTCAAAGAGGAATCGGCTGATTGCGCCACCACCGTTAAAAGCAGATGCTGAGAATTTAAAATCCCTAAACGGACGAGCAACAACTGACACAGAATTTGTCTTACCCTTGGCTTCACGCCAGGTAGGCAACCATTGGTTTGAGGCACCAAAGTCGTAAGAGAGTAAATCTGATGTGAGGGTTGCAAGTGGAGCATTACGGTCATAAACTTTATCCTCACGTAGACCAAATGTACCAATTAGTTTTCCTTCAAGGAAATTGCTTTGAAGAACGCCGCCAATCGTTTTTATGACGGTCTCGTCATTAGAGCCACCACCGCCAGAATCTGGACTAGGCGACCAGCCGATCGCAGATACATCCTTAAGTAAGGTAGTACTAGAAGGACCCCAGACATAGGGAATACTTACGCCTTCAGGAAAATAACTCGGTGCATATTGTATGCCGCCACCTACAGTATTGCCTACGTAGTATTGTTCGTTAACTCGGGCATAATTACCTGGTGCTATAGCATATCTTGGGTCAGCGATTGATTGCTGTACGCGATTACCTAAAGGAGTATTAAGACCTAAATATTTTTGTTCCCAAGGCAGGTTTGTTCCTAAAGCTGCATGTCTATATGTGTACAGGCGATTCTGCTGGTCCTTGTATTCATAATAACCAAGAACTTGCTGGGTTCCTAGCCACTTAGTTAAACCCTTATCTTGTGAAAAATCGAGACGATAGACGAGCTGGGCGCGTGAGGTGTCCCACAAATCTGGCCTGTCACGGAGATAAGGCTCGCTGCTTCTTAGGTATGGTCGGCCATAGTACGGATTAGGAGTGCCATCTAAATTAACTTGATTTACGTCAACTTGGAGCTGACCTACGTTACTATTAACGCTTGCAGGTCCCATGGGTTGGTTTTCCAAACGTTTGGAATCTTCCCGTAAGAAAGTAAACTGTGCTGCTAAACTTTGTTTTGATGTACTAAGAATGACTTGGTCGATCTCGGCCATGTACATATTATCATTATCCCAGGATTTACTGTTACCAGCTAAGTTAATGCTGTTCCAATCGTAAATGGATTGATTACTTATAGGCATAGCTACCGAATTATACAATGGTTGCTGAGTAGCTGTATATGTTTCTGCAGGACCTGTAGTCAAAAGTCCGATACCTGTGTAGGTTGCTGCATAAGGATCGGTGGTAGCATATGTACCGGATGTATACCTAGTCATTGCCCAGTAAGGCGTTTGTCCTGGAGAACCGATCTGGAAAATAGATCTAGTTTCTGCACCACCTGTTATGAAATAAGTTGGAGCAGCCGTATATGGTGTAGTTGAACCAAGTACGTTTCCGTTACCGTAAACCTGGCCGTTTGCCATTGTAATTAAGCCAGTGACAGGATTCCAACCTGGTTTCCCCAAGGCAATCCAATCTGTGTAGTAGTCTCTAGGGGTTGTAAAATTAGGCCTAACGGATTGGTTTTTGTAGCTAAACCAAGAAGCTGCCACTGTTGTATTCTTAAATGGTTTAGCCTTTACTTGAAAACTAAGACGACGTGCGTCTTCTCCTGATGGTTTACGAATAAAGTCCGTGTGATCGTTTGCATAGCTAGCTCTGACCGCCAACCTGTTTCTTAGGATCATTCGGTTTACGTCTAATGATGAACGCCAGCCGCCGTAGCTATCACCACGGTTTTCTACCTTAGTGAAGTCACGAGTTAGATTGGCAGTTGCAGGTACTTGATTTACGGTACCCGAAGCATTGCCTAAGCCGAAAATATTAGCGTTAGGTCCTCGACTTAGTTCGATTGAGTCTAGCCAAAGTGGATCGACTGGTACGCGACTAGTCGTTGCCATATTATTAAATGCAATATTAGCATTACCTATACCACGCACTCGGTTTGCATTGTTTGGGTTAAGACTTACTTGGTCCACTACAGCGCCCGTGCGATCAGTGTCGAATTGCGAGTACGATCCAGTGCCTTCAGTGCTAGCCATGTAGTCAAAAACATCGTTGATATCGCGCATAGCAAAATCACTCATCTGTTCCTTAGTCATTACGGTAAGGGACTGACCAAGGTCCTCAACTTTTGAGTTTATACGTGTACCCGACATAGAATTTGCTGCAAAATAGCCCTTGTTTGCGGATACGACTTCGAAAGGCGAAAGAGTAACTACTTCTTTATCTTTTGTATCTTGAGTAGGAGTACTTTCTACAGGAATAGCAGTCTTAGGGGCTGTCTCTGTTGTAGCCGTTGTGGTAGTTGACAGGGCGGCTTGGGCGTATGCCTGATTGGTGTTAATAACTAGCAAACTAGTAAACACTCCGACTAGGCAAATAAGCCGGCGCTGAATAGGGTTAATTTTGTTCATAAATTGGATGTTAGTTTAGGGTAAAGTGCAAATAGCATTACGTATATCTTGAGAAGGGGAAAACAGAGTAAATTAGAGGGGAATCTTTTTTCTAGCTATAAAAAATAGGCATAATTTAAACTGCAGTACCTGCTATTTTAACGGACAGTCAGATTTATGTAAAAGTACAACAGTTTGAGTTATTTTTATATAGCAATAAATTAGCATTCAAATAACTTCAAATTTAGATAATGAAAAAGGTCTTTCTAATTTGCACAGCCTTAATCACCAGTTCTATTTATAGCGCAACGCTTGAAAGCTATGTAGAGCATGCACCATTTAAAATGGGCAAAATTGAAGCCCCAGTTTTTGCTGATAGAAACTTTTCGATACTAAATTTTGGCGCTATAGGTGATGGGCATGTACTTAATACTAAAGCTTTTAGCAGTGCCATCAAGGCATGCGCAGATGCTGGTGGAGGCCATGTGATAGTTCCCCCCGGTTTGTGGCTTACTGGGCCTATAGAACTGCTCAGCAATGTTGATCTGCATACAGAACGGGGTGCAATAATACAATTTACCTCTGATCATAGCCTTTACCCGATTATTAAGCGAGGGAGTCGTGGTTTTGCGGTAGTTTCTCCACTGACTGGTTCGGGACTTAAAAATGTAGGCGTAACTGGAGAGGGTATCTTTGATGGGGCTGGTGAAACTTGGAGGCCCTTGAAGCGTGGTAAAGCAACCGATACTCAGTGGAAGGAGTTCCTGGCTAACGGAGGTGTAACAGATGAAGATGAATCTATGGGCTGGCCAACAAAAGCTGCTCGAGATGGTTTAGCCTATATATCCCGTTTATTAAAGTCTCAGAAGCATGTTAGTGAGGAAGATCTTATTAGCGCTCGTGATGCACTGAGGCCAATTTTATTCACCCTGTTTAATTGTGAGAATGTACTTATTGAAGATGTCACAATTCGCAATTCACCTAATTTTGCATTTGATCCAAGTCACTGTAAAAATCTCATCGCTAGGCATGTATCGATATTCAATGAATGGTGGGCGCAGAACGGTGATGGTATGGATATTTCTAGCTGCGAAGATGTAGTTCTTTATCGCTGCACTGTGAGTGCAGGAGATGATGGTATCTGCATGAAATCTGCGGCTCATAACATAATTGTGGCTGAATGTACGGTATATCACGGACATGGCGGTTTTGTTATTGGAAGCAATACTGACGGTGGAATGTCCTGTATTTGGGCAACGCAGTGCGACTTTATTGGTACAGACAAGGGTATACGTGTGAAGAGTAGTCTAGGGCGTGGTGGGGTGGTGGATCACATCTATATCGATCATATATACATGAAAGATATTACAACCGATGCCATTGGCTTTGACACTTATTATGAAAAAGATTCAACCAGTGCTGTTAAGCTAGATCCCCTATACCGAGTGCCTGAATTTAAAGATTTTTTTATTAAGGACATTTGTTGTCTTAACGCTGGTACTGCCATTGCAATGACAGGTATGCCAGATCACCCAATACATAATATTGTTATTGAGAATGCCACAATTACTGCAAAGCGGGGAATACACCTAAAATCTGTAGTTTCAATTACGTTTAAAAACATAATTGTTCATACGCCTGAGAATCCACCACTCACTGAAGCTGCAGTCAAAGACGTTATTTTTACTCAGTGAATGATAGATTTATTAAGCGCTTTGATTGGCTTAGTTTGTAAAAGTAGACTTGTAGCTAAAAATATTTGCTCAATTACTTCGATCGTTTTAATGCTGCATGAGTTCTATGCAGCCGCTTAATGTTGAGTCATTACATTAGTATTTTATCTGCAAGTTCGTTAGCATCAATCCAAGCATCTTCAATTCTTGATCGGCTTCCCCAGTCGCCTACGCATGCTAGGTTTAAGTTTGTGTCAAAATAAGGTGTGTTACGTGTCTTATCATCATGTGATTTACTCAACAAGGCATAGCGCCAACGATGTAGAGAAAAATAATCGGGAAAGCTTAACTCTATATTTAATATTTTATTGAGTTCCCTGCGAAGAAATATCTCCGTTTGCTGTAAGTCATCATTAACATGTTCTTCAGCCCATGTATTACTTGAATGCACCACAAGCGCAGTGTGGTTATCGTTGCGCCCAGGCTTAGATGAATTAACAGCAATCCATTCAATTGGGCTATTATGTACTTTAGCACCAATCCATGTTTTATCCCATTTTTTATGGAATCCAAACATCATTGTGAAACATGCAAGAAATTTAGAATTACTTATAGATGTATTCTCAGGTAAGAAAGTATTAAATAACTTGCAGGTTTGTACGGGCGGAATAGTCGATATCACTAGATCAAATTCGCCTAAATTCTCTCCGTTTTTATCCACCAAGTGCCAACTCTTGGAATCTTTAAAACTCAGTGGAGCAACTTCGCAATTAAGACGAATATTTATTCCATCAGCCATCTTCTTGCAAAGATTATTCATTCCAGGGCACGCTACATAGTGAGGTTCAACCCAGAGTCTATTTGTCGTTTTTTTATTAACCTCAAGAGTCACGACTTTTCCTATCCATTCTTGCACAATCCCAGATCTTAAATAAGGAGTAATAAATTGAGTAAATTTTTTATCGCGTGCCGTAAAAAACTGGGTGCCGTGATCGAATGCAAATGGCTCAGCTTGTCGTGTCGCCATGCGACCACCAATGCCCCTTGATTTCTCAAGAACGACAACCTCAAAGGTACTATTAAGACGATTTGCTAGTGTTAATCCAGATATCCCAGCACCAATGATGGCTATACGTTTTTTCATACGATGTTGATTCTAGATATTTAGTAGCTTTACTGCTCTAATTCACGATCAATCAATCTGGTAAGTTTTTCATGTTTAGTTTTTCTACCGTAAACACGTTTACGCCATATAATGAAACTTTTATTTTTAAGATTTTTACGCATTATAGCAATTACTTCACTTTCTGTATAACCAGTGTCTCTTTTGATTTTATCAAATGAGACGTCGTCAGCCCATGCCGAGGCTATAATAGAACTTATCAAACCTTCTGTTAATATTTGTTTCACGCTTTAACTTTTGTTTTAAGGCTAGATAAGCCACCATCAACACCTAGAATTTGTCCCGTAATCCAATTATTTTCTGAATTAAGAAAAAATACAATGGCACGAGCCACATCATCAGCTTTACCCAATCGTCCCAGTGCATGCATGCTTTCAGATATTTTTCTTGAACTTTCGTTTCCTGTGATTGAAACAGTCATTTGGGTTTCTGTTAAGCCGGGTGCTACAGCATTGATACGTAAATTCTGGCTAGCATAGGTTGCAGCTGACGAAAGAGTTAGGCCTATAATGCCTGCTTTTGCTGCAGCTATGGCTTCATGATTTGCTAAGCCTGTCATTGCTGCAGCTGAAGATACGAGTACAACTGAACCACCGTTTTTCATATATTTACCTGCTGATCTTACGGTTGCGAAAGCTGTAGTGAGGGAAGCATTAATGACTGATAGATATTGTTCTTTGTTCGTTAAATGAGCAGATCGTAACAGAAGTGAACCGCTGCAGTTAACAACACCGTCAATGTCACCCACTTGCTGGAATAACTGATCAACAGCATCGAAGTCAGTGGCATCCAAAAAAGCATCTGGTTTTATTTTACTACTATCTCGTGCGGTCTTGAATACTGAGTGACCTGATTGCTCTAAAAGTCTTGATGTTGCCTGACCTATGCTACTGCTTGCTGCTATGATTAGATAACGTGACATAAAATATATTTATTAGTTTTGATAGGATCTACTTTTGATGTTTAGTAATGAATTAAACATCCTAGTTCTTAAATAGAAATACTACTTTAAATATTCAAAGTGTGGTGTCAGTGGTAATTCTTTCATAGGTATATGAAAAACTTCTGTAGTGGCTGGTGACAAAGGAGGAATAATCCAATCCCATTTTGCAGATACGCTGCGGCCGGCTTTTGTCTCTTGATTGCAGAATTTAGTAAACTCAGTTGAAGCGGTATGGTGATCTACAATTTTGATACCTTCTTTTGCAAACGAGTATAACACAGCTTCATTGAGTTCAAGGAGTGCTCGGTCTTTCCATAAACTCATCGATTTAATCTGCTCTAGACCTAGTTTCTCTGCAATTACAGGAAGTTGATTGTAGCGCTGCTCGTCTGATAGGTCTCTTGCTCCTATTTCAGTACCCATGTACCAGCCGTTAAATGGTGCTGCCGTAAAGTTTGTGCCAGCAGCATGAAAAGTCATATCACTTACAATTGGTACTGCATACCATTTTAATTTTAATTTCTCAAACCATGTATATTTCGGATGACTGAGTTGTATTTCCCGTACTAAATTATCTTCCAATTCAAATAGATGAGGTTTTCCATCGTTGCCTGATATAATCCAAGGTAATAAATCAAAGCGGCTACGTTCTGTAGGGCAATTCCAGCCCAATTTTAACGCCAGTTCAGTTACAGCACTATTTTTAGGATCCCCAAGAATTGATCCGTCACTGCTTTTATAACCTGCATACGAGCAAAGTTGGTTATTCCAGATGCGAGGGCTTGTCCCATTTTTTGGATCATTAGGCGCAAAGACTGTCATTACCGATTTAATCGTGCCATCTGTTTGAGCCAGTTCTAGGTGACTTCTTAGACTTTCTGCGATCTCATCGGCAGTTTTTAGACTTCTTTGATCACGAACTGTAAGACTACGCCAAAATAATCTTCCAATACAGCGGCTCTGATTTCTCCAAGCAATTCGTCCAGCCCATGTTAATTCATCACTTGAGAACGGTACTGGATCTCCCTTCTCTATGGCCTGTGCGTATACGGAGCTCCTTTTAGTGAGTATGCTTCCAGTATGTACTTCATTTAAGAATGCAATTTCTTGATCTAGGGTAAAGCCAGTAGTCCGACTGTTATTATTCTGTATAACGCTATGGAAAGGGCAGGCTGGCATATGGCAAAGCGAATTCTGTATTTTGAAGACCTACCTATAAAAATACGCTATCTGGCCTTCAACGATTTTTGGATTAAAACTCTTCACTTCGAGTTATCGATTAAGTGTTTTAATTTCTGTATTTTAGGTTTTATGACTACAGAACAATAACCCTGATTGGGATGTTTTGTAAAATAATCTTGGTGATAATCCTCTGCTGCCCAAAATTTACTTAATGGTAATATCTGAGTAGTAATAGGCTCTTTGTATAGATTTTGTATTTCTAATTTTGATTTTTCTGCCGCAGTTTTTTGTATTAAGCTACTATATAAAATTATTGAGCGGTATTGATCACCCATATCATTTCCCTGACCCCCCATTTGAGTAGGATTATGAACATGCCAAAAAAACGCTAAAAGTTTTTCTAAATTCGTCTTTTGAGGATCGTAATCGATTTTAATAACTTCGGCATGTCCGGTTGTTTCACTACAGACTTGCTCGTAGGTTGGGTTAGAGGTCGTTCCCCCTGCGTATCCAGAAGTAATGTGAGTAACCCCTGGAAGTAACTTATAAGCAGCCTCAAGACACCAAAAACAACCGCCACCTAGAATGATTGTATCTGCTTTTAAGCTAGGTGTAGTAGTTGATGTAAAGTAAGAGCACATAAATATTAAATATAATAGTGGTGTTTTAGTCATATAATACATCTACCTAGCTAGAAAAATTGAAAGCAATGCGTATGTTATCGGGATAGGGTTCTGCTTCCATGATGCCGCCAGAATTTTGCTTAACGTGTACTGTTGTCATGCGGCCTGAGGCGATCTGGGTCCACTTTCCGGCGCGGTCTTTCTCAAAAATATACTCATAACATAAACTATTTTCACTCAATTTACTAATTGTTGCATTTACACGCACAAGGTCACCAAGCTGCACAGATCTAATAAAATTACATGAAGCTTCACGTCTTGGCCAACCACGTCTAATTCCTTCAGCCGAAGTACTCATCATTGTTATGCCTTCAGTACGAAACCATTCATGTTCACATATTTCCATCCACTTATAAAAATTAGAAAAATGCATAATTCCAGCCGCATCAGTTTCATGAAACTCTACGCGTCGTGTTATAGAAAATGTTGAACTAGCCATACCGGTAAGATGTGGACAAATAGCTGTTTGTCAAAAAGGTCGTTTTTGCTACTTTATGACTGAACAAATGCTTTGGTCACTATATGCTAAAATTTATTATTGTTCTTCTTTTTTAGACCGCCCTTTGGATTTTGAAGATTCAATGCAGAGCGATATGGCTATTAATTTAATCTGGGAGGGTAGGAAGCGTTTATTTAGACCTCGTTTTGAGCTAGTGCTCAGAAATTACTCATATCGAGTCTATCTATAGATTATGAATTTTATACATATAAGTTTTTCGTTTAGATAGTATTGATTGCTGTATAAAGTAAGGTTAAACATCTATTTATTCTCATAAACTGGGTCCGTTTTATCGGGTGTACCCCAGAAGCAGTTGATTTATTATTCTTTAAATTAGTTAAGATAGTATTATAGTCTTTTTTATTATTTACCTCTTAAAATATTGATCTAAATGCTAAATAATTTATCTGTTAACTTAACCATATTTAAATTGTTTAGGCTTTTACGTTCTCGGTTACCTTGGTTGAATCTACCCGTTACGTTTCTGGTGTTTCTTTTGCAAAAAACTCCAGTGCTCAATCTTATATCTCTTGGGGATGAGGCGGTTCCGTCATTACCAGCTGCATCAATTCTTAAATCGGCGTTTATAGCGGCTGCTTCGATTGGCTCGGTACATACACTTGTTGGAGCTTCGGGTATTGTAACTACTCCTGCCACATTGACTGCAACTGCTGGAGTGGCATCTACGGGTGTTGTTTTTACTGTAGCCGGTGCTGATTCAGCACCTAAGTGCTGGGTTGTAACTGGTGTCTTGCCCCCTGGTATGAACTTTTCTGGTTTGACCTCAGCTGGTACTGTAAACGTAACTACATCTGGTGGATATGCCACCTTGACTGGAACGCCTAGTACTGCTGGCACCTTTAGTTTTTCAATGATAGCCTATTCGGAAATAAATGCGAAGGGCTATAATACGAATTCTAAGTCATATACGGTGACTGTTAAAGCAGGGACTGTATCTGCACCTGTTATTACTTCATCTCCGCCTTCAACTCAAACAGTAGCTTTAGGCTCTACGCTTAATCTTACAATTCTAGTCAGTGGCACAGATGCCACTACCTATCAGTGGCAGCTAGATGGGAGTAATATTAATGGAGCTACGGCATCTGTCCTAAGTATATCGTCTGTAAGTGCAGCTAATGCCGGTTCCTATACATGTGTCGTAACTAATGCAGCAGGAACACTCACCTCGTCACCTGCTAGTGTTATTGTCTCAACTCCACCTGTTATTGTTTCTTCGCCACTAGCAAAACAATCTGTGGCAGTAGGTGCCACGGTAAATCTATCAGTAGTTGCGAGTTCACCAACGGCAGTAAATTATCAATGGCAATTTAACTCGGTTAACATCTTTGGCGCCACAGCTTCAACTTTAACGCTTAATTCTGTAACGGCTGCAAATGCTGGAAGTTACGTTTGTATTGTATCTAATCTTTTAGGAATAGCGACCAGCAGTCCTTCAGTACTAAGTATATCCCCAGCAGGCTCGCCTACGATTACACTTAATCCTTCATCACAGACAATTTCATCTGGATCTACAATAGTCTTCAAAACACAATCAACATCTGCACTAGCATCGACTTATCAGTGGTATCTTAATGGTGTGGCGATTGCTGGTGCTACATCATCTACTTTGTTTATTCCAGCAGCTACATCCGCAAATGCTGGTGCTTATAGTTGTACAGTAACCAATGCTGCTGGATCTGCATCCACTTTACTTGCACAATTAACCCTTCTTAATACGACTAATCCGGGTCGACTTGTTAATTTATCGGTACTCACAATGGATGGACCAGGTTCGCAAATGCTAACACTTGGTTTTGTTAATGGTGGTGCTGGTACAACGGGAACAGAACCACTGCTTATACGAGCATCTGGACCAGCATTAACTGCTTTTGGTCTTAATAACGTGCTTGCCGATCCTACGCTTAAAGTTTTGCAGGGGAGTAATGTTGTTGCATCAAATGATAATTGGGGATCTACGGCTGCTAATATAAATGCTGTTAATGTAGCTGATGCTGCTACGGGTGCTTTTGCATTAACGCCTACCACTAGCCTTGATGCAGCTGTAGTCCAGGCATTGCCGAGTGTGTCAGGTGGCTATACGGTTCAAGTATTAGGTAATGGCACTGGTGTTGGTAATGCTTTAGCAGAGGTTTATGACAACACAGCTAACTATACAGTAACTTCGCCAAGGTTGATTAATTTGTCCTGCTTACAGCAAGTTCCTGTTAAAGGACTTTTATCAGCTGGTTTTGCTATTAGTGGTGCTACGGCCAAGACTGTATTAATTAGAGCTTCTGGTCCAACCTTAGCATCTTTTGGGGTACTTGGTACTATGACTGATCCACAATTAAACGTGTTTTCTGGTACTACTGTAATAGCTTCAAATGCAGGTTGGGGTGGTGATGTTTCTATTACAGCAGCTAACAGTGCCACAGGTGCATTTCAGTTTGCTAGTGCATCCAGTAAAGATTCAGCAGTAGTGATGACTCTGGCCCCTGGCTCATATACTGTACAAGCAACCAGTGTTTCCGAAACTGCCGGTGTTACAATGATTGAGGTGTATGAGGTGCAGTAAAAGGTGTGCTCTCCGAGTACGGGCTTAAACAGCTTGCTTTTTATCGGTAGTAATAGAGTTTTAATGAGATTGCGCAAAAAACTTCAACATATTTGCATACTTACTGCATGGCTTTTTGCAACAGGAGCTCAGTGGGATATTGCGCAAACCTTTGCATGGGCTAAGATGTTTTCTAGCTACTCCGAAAGCATGTCTGTAGGAACTGCTATAAAAAAGACTTTTAGCGGTAAGATGTGTGCTCTTTGTAAAGCAGTAGACGCTGCTAAACAACAGCAAACAGCTACATCTCTACCATCTGCTGGTTTCGGAGCTAAGATGATTTTTGTATTACAGGAAAAGTCTGTATTTATTTTTGCAACTGCTGATATATTACGCTGGTCGCTTAGCGACTCTATGTATGGCAGTTTCGAACATGTAGGTCCACCGACTCCTCCTCCAAGGGGACTAGTTTAATACTACCTTTCGTACTTGGTTATAAATAGATTTTAGATTTCTGCATAAGCAGAAACTGCAGTCTTCATCAGGTATTTTAAACTGTTAATCGGTTTAAGGCTTACATAACAGTCTGCCTTTATTGTTACACCTCTTATCTTATTGCATTTCAGCATCTGTTAACTTGTCCATGTTTCGATCAAATTTTTTCAGAGCACAACTTAGATATACACGAACATTTTTGATGTATGTTATATTAGGCTTTGTCTTTTTGTGTGTAGGCGGGAATTCAAGCGAGCTATCTAGCAGTAACACAATTCAGACACTTCCAAAATACACTGTAAATGATGTAGCTGCACTACAGCCTGAGTATCATTTACCTCAAACGCTTCAATCGGTATCATTTACTCAAACAGAAGACACAATTAATTTAGTTGATGTCGAAGATGCTGTAAAATACATGCCTAGTATTTTTATACGTAAAAGAAACTATGGCGATACACAGCCAGTACTGGCTTCGCGTACTTGGGGTGTAAATTCGAGTGCTCGTAGTTTAGTTTATGCTGATGGTGTTCTACTCTCTGCATTAATAGCTAACAATAATACACTGGGTGCTCCACGTTGGGGTATGGTATCACCTTTAGAGATTGATCATATTGACGTTCTGTATGGTCCCTATGCTGCAGCCTATGCAGGCAATTCAATGGGTGCAGTTGTTGAAATTACAACACGTATGCCCCAGCACTTCGAATGTACGATCTCTCAAACAGAAGCCCTGCAATCGTTTAGTCTTTATTCAACTAAGCAGGACTATCGTGCCAATCAATCGGCTGTTAGTTTTGGTAACCGCGTTGGAAAGTGGTCTTTTTGGGTAAGTGCTAATTATGAAAATACGCATTCGCAACCCCTTACATTTGTAACTGCAACTACTTTACCTTCTGGTACCACGGGAGGCGTGCTCGCTTTTAATAAATTAGGGCAAGTAGCTAATCTACTTGGTGCAACTGGTATCTTAGAAAGCAATTTTGATAACGCTAAACTAAAAGTAAATTACATGATATCACCTAGTGTCAGTGCTACCTATTCACTGGGGTACTGGACTAATAATTCAAACTCATCGGTCCAGACGTATCTTAAGGATTCATCTGGGAATCCTACGTATGCTGGACAGTCTGGATTTGCGAGTGGGTTTTACTCTATAATTGAAGAGCACACGATGCAGAGTATTTCTTTAAAGTCTTCAGGCTCTCGTGCTTTTGACTGGCATTTTGTTGCGAGTACTTATGACTATAACAAGGATAGTCAAAAAAGTCCACTTTCTGCCTCAACAGTTGGAGCTGCTTTTAGTACCAATGGTAAAGTTGCATTACTTGGCGGCACTGGCTGGGGTACGCTAGATTTTAAATCAGCTTGGCATCCTACAAGTAAAGATGATGGCCAAGAATTAAGTTTTGGTTTACATTATGATGATTATCGTTTGGTTAATCCTACGTATACTACACCAGATTGGAGTTCGGGACGTACATTCACAGCACTTAGTACCGAGGGTAACGGAAAAACTGCTCTAGATGCAGTATGGCTTCAGTATATATCTAAGCTATATCAAAACCTGCACCTTACTATAGGGGATAGATACGAAAATTGGAGTGCTTATGATGGTGTTAATATTAGTGGTACAACGACGGCTTACCAGCCAAAGGTTAAGCGAAGTGGCCAGTCTACTAAGGCAATGCTTGTATATGATTTTGCCCCTAGCTGGTTATTAGGTTTTTCAGTAGGATCGGCACTGCGTTTTCCGACAGCTTCTGAGTTGTATCAAATTGTATCTACTGGCTCAATTTACACAGTGCCTAATGCTAATTTAAAGCCAGAGCAGGTACTAGCAGATGAGCTACGTTTAGAGAAAAAGATAACAGGTGGAGTAATTAAAGTTTCGCTGTTCCAGGAAGTCACAATAGATGCTTTAATTTCTCAGTATGCTCCACTCGTTGTGGGTAGTTTAACAAATTATCAGTATGTCATGAATGTAGGAAAAATTCGCAATAGGGGAATCGAAGTATTCTCGTCATTTAATGATATATTAAAATCAAATATAGATCTGTCTAGCAGTGTAACCTATGTTGATTCAGCAATCCTAAATAATTCTGGTGTAGGTCAGTATTCTACTACGATTGGGAAGCATGCTCCTTATATTCCGCGTACAAGAGCCACTTTTACTACTACATACCACACGAGCAAGTCGCTGGCTTTAGCTCTTGGTGGACGATACAGTGGCCGTCAGTATTCAACTGTGGATAATGTGGACACTAATCCTGACACCTATGGTGGCTTTGATGAGTTTTTTGTCCTGGATACTCATTTTAATTATTCTATTAAAAATCACTGGAATTTATCCGGTGGTATAGATAATTTACTTAATCGTAAGTACTTCTTGTATCATCCATTTCCTCAGCGCACTGCTGTAATTGAGCTAAAAGCTAAATACTGATATTTTAAAGTTATGAAGTTTCTAATTCGAATAATTTCAGCTCTAAGTGTTATTTTGGTATCAAGTGGTTTTGCCCACGATACATGGCTTCAGACTAACACAAATGTAGTGCGTTTAAACGACGCCATATCAATTGATTTTATGCTTGGTAATCACGGCAATAGTCACCGTGACTTTAAAATAGCAGGTAAACCTAGCCTAGATTCAAGCACGATTGATGTTATCCAACCTGATGGGACAGTTTTTGATCTTAAGCCGTCTTTTACAGATAGAGGCTATGCCCCTAAGGAAGGATTTTGGACTGCGGTATTTCAGCCTACTAAACCCGGCATTTATCTTATTTCTCAGAAAGCTGAGCAAGTGGTTACCTATGCACCTGAGCGAGTTGTGCGTAGTGCTAAGGTGCTATTTTTGGCAGCGACCTTGTTAGATAAGGTTCCTATTACTAGTTTAGGCTATGATCATGTATTGGGGCATTCCTTAGAATTGGTGCCATGCAATAACCCTCTAGTACCTATGGGACCAGGAGTTCTAATTAAGATGAAGCTTCTGTATTACGGTAAGCCGCTCGCGCAGACTAAGGTATCATTTATCCCGCGTGGTGCAGTTTTATCCACAGATTTCGATAAAACCTATGAGCGTAACACAGATCAGGATGGCATTGTTAGTTTTGAACCTAAGGAAGCTAATCTATATCTGATTGTATCGCATTTTATAGATAATAATGGAAGTGGATCTAACTATAAATATACGAATTATTGTGCTACTCTAACTTTGATTGTGCCGGGTGTTTGTCCATGCTGTTCAGAGTGATAAATTACCTACTAGTTATGTAGTTTATCTCATAATAGAAATACCGTTTGGCTTAAACACAGAAGATTAATGCTTTATAGCTCGTAAGGGATTTCTAAAGGTGGATAGTTCAACTTAATAAATTGACGACTTATTTATTAAATTGGAATGATATGGCATATTAAAACTTATCTTTCTGTGAATGTATAAACGATTATTAACCACTTTATTTTTTATCCTTATACATACAGTATTACTGGCTGATCTACCTATTTTAAGCTCCTGGTTAACTACTAATTCTAATCAGTACGCACGTATTTACCAAGGATCTTCTGCTACTACTCAGACTGTGTGGCCTACTGCAATTAGTACACCAACATTTGGAGGCCAAAAATTACCTGCATATTCCGATGTTCAAAGAGTAAGCTACTCCAATTCTTATGTGTATATTAACGCTACTGGCTTAGCTAGTTATGCTATGGGGCCTTGGTTTAATAATGCAGCAAAATCAATATTATTTCAGAATTGGCCCTCAAATCAGAATAATATCATCAGATTTCCAGTTAATCCAACGCCTGCTACGACTGTTGCTGTAACCACAAAAGGAGGTACTATAGCACTAGGTGTAAATGGAGTATCATTTTATAATGGAGGAGATGCATTTTCGTACACAAATGCTACAGGTCTAGATGCTATGGCGCCCTCGGGAGATGGTATCTGGAACCGCGATGCTATGTCTACGGAGATCGTTACCTTTGATCCAAGTTTAGCTCATCAACAAAATACTGGGCAGTATCATTATCACATAAATCCAATCGGCTTACGTTTTCAGATTGGTGATCACGTTGTATTCAATAGTAGTACTCGTACGTATAGTGAGGATGTTGGTCCTGCTAAGCACTCGCCAATTGTAGGATGGGCTTTTGATGGATATCCAATTTATGGTCCTTACGGCTACTCATCAGCCTTGGATCAGACAAGTGGTATTAGGCGAATGGTATCCGGATATGTTGTACGTGACGGAAGCTATGGGACTACAAATCTAGTTACTCAGGGTAGAGTATCTCTACCTAGCTGGACAGTGACGGCTAAAAATCTAGCAAGTAGTATACTTAACTCTGGTCAATATGGTCCGAATGTTTCATCGACTCGACCACTTGGATATTATCAAGAGGATAATGATTATTTAGGCGATCATGGATATATTTTAGGCAAAGATTTCGATCTTAATAAATGCAACGCAAGGTACTGCGTAACGCCAGATTTTCCAAATGGTACATGGGCCTACTTCTTAACGATTAATGCATCTGGTACATCTGTGTATCCATATACAATTGGGCCTCAGTACTATGGGGCCGTGACTGGTGGCGCTGTTAAAGTAATTAATGAAACCGTGACTCAGTATGCGGTTGGAGGTGTAGCTTACCCTATCACACTTACTGCATCTAATATTAGTACAGGGGTAAATTTAAACTGGGCTTCAGTGGACGGCGGTTATTACAGCGTACAATATTCAAAAGATAATATAAATTGGATAACACTAGCTACTAATGTACCCAGTGCTGGTATGGTAACAAATTACAATACATCTATAATCAATGGTTATTACCGTGTTACCTTAACTTCCCTAGAAAATTATGATACCAATGAATCAGGTAGTGTAAATGCGGTAGGTGGGTCGTCTCAAACTCAAGTGTTGGGTTCTACGGGGACAGCGCATTTGATCAATATTTCTGCTTTAACTCCAGTAGGTGGTGTATCTGGAAATCCTGCTGCTGGATTTGTAGTTTCTGGCTTGGGTTCCAAGCCTTTTTTAATAAGAGGAGTTGGACCAACACTACAGGGCTATTCTGTGGCAAATCCAATCATGGATCCACAGCTGCAGTTATATACGGGCTCTAGCGTTATAGCATCTAATACAAATTGGTCATCAACTTTGTCACCAACATTCGTATCAGTTGGGGCATTTGCTTTAAATCCAAACAGTAAAGATTCTGCAATATTAAGTACACTATCGCAATCGAGTTACACGTCACCTATTAGTTCAAGCAGTAATTCATCTGGATTAGTACTACTTGAAGTATATGACACTAATTCAGCAATATCGCCCAATCTGATAAATTTATCTACAAAGAGCTATGTGTCCTCAGCAAATACATTTACTGTTGGATTTGTAATAGGTGGAACAGGAGGCTTGCAATTATTACTTAGAGGTATTGGTCCAACATTAACTCAATACAGTGTTCAAAACGCACTACTAAAGCCTACACTAACTCTATACCAAAATTCAAATGTACTTATGTCGAATAGTGGCTGGAGCAATTCAGCCAACTCAAGTGAAATACAAACCAAGGCTTCACAAGTAGGTGCATTTGCTTTGCCTATTGGCAGCGCAGACTCGGCTATTTTAGTCAATTTAGCACCCGGGGCGTATACCTTATCACTTACCTCTAGTGATGGAAATAGTGGAACAGGGCTTCTAGAGATTTATTTAGTTAAATAATTCCTAGATGAATAGAATACTTTATTTCGTATTATATTTTTTACTATTATATAATCTCGAATCTAAAGATATTGTATTAACCTTTAAACCGCTTTGGTCTACAAAGCCAGTAGCCATAGATTCTGCAGTATTTAATAATGCATATTCACAGAAAATAAAAATAACACGTTTATCTTTTCTTATATCTGAATTTACATTTATCAAACCAGATGGTGCTATTTTTTACTTAAAGGATAAATATGCTTTTATTGATACAGAAAGTAATCAGCTAAGTATAACTCTAAGTGGTGTGCCTGAAGGGGATTATGCATCACTTAGATTCAAAATAGGTTTACCTGAAAGCGTTGATTTATTAGATGCTTCGACTTGGGATCCAGGGCACCCTTTAAATCCAATCGTTAATAAATTGTACTGGGGTTGGAGAGCAGGGTATGTGCATTTTGCTATTGAAGGTCTGTGGTCTGACTCCAAGGACTTAAACGATGTTGAACGAGGATTTTCTTATCACATCGCACGTGACGCGGGCAATATGAGTGTCGATTTAGGAGTTCCTTTTTCAACACGTGATTTATCTGTAATTAATCTAAAGTTAGACATATCGGGCTTACTTCGGAGGCATAAGTTCGATATCAATGGTAATTATTCCAGTACGCATTCAAGGCCAGATGATTTGGTTGCTAAGCAATTTGCTCGTTTGATTTCATTGTCTGTTGGGTGGAGTGGTGTTTCCAATTTATCTAGATCATACGTAAGTAGTTCTAAAAATACTCATACAGAAAGTAATAATACAGATTACGCTTTCTATATTCCTACTGGCTTTCCTAAACCTGAATTACCAAAAGATAATATTCTAACTACAAGGGGTATAGCATTAGGTAAAAAACTGTTTTCAGATACAAGACTCTCTGGAAATGGTACCCAGTCTTGCGAAACGTGTCATAATCCTCTCAAAGCATATGCAAGCTCTAATAAGATTGATTTAAGTGCCGAAGGATATGCTGGGACAAGAAATACTCCAAGTATCATGAATCTCGCATGGTCTTCTAAATTCGGCTGGGACGGCACAAAGAATTTAATGCGTGATCAAATTTTAAGTGCTATCGTTAGCAAAAATGAAATGAATGGATCTGTTAACGATGTTTTAACTCGCTTAAACAAAGATCCGGAAATAACGAATCAATTTAAAGAAGTTTTTGGTGATATTTTTATCACTGCGGATAGGTTAACTAAAGTCATTGAACAATATATCTTAACTATAACATCCCATGACTCTAAATTTGATAGAGCTATGAAAGGACAAGTCTCTTTAACGGATGATGAAAAACGTGGATTCAAATTATTTATTACAGAATATGATCCAGTAAGAGGGCAATATGGAGCAGATTGCTTTCATTGCCACGGAGGAGCGCTTTTTACTGATTTTTCTGAAAGAGATAATGGCTTAGATATTAGTGCCTCAGATAAGGGTAAATTTAATGTTACTCGTAATTCACTTGATAAAGGTAGGTTTAAAACTCCATCTCTTCGTAATTGTGCTATCACTGCACCATATATGCACGATGGTCGCTTTAAAACGCTCGCTGATGTCATAGATCATTATAATTCACCACCTCGGCGAAATTTAAATTTAGATCCAAATATAGCCAAACATCCAGATAAGGGTATCGGATTAACTAAATCAGATGAAGATGCACTCGTCGCTTTTTTGGTTACATTAACCGATGCTCGTTTCACCGATTCTAAATACTAAATCAGTGAATTTGTGGATCCCGTTAATGACTCTATTGAATAGTTGGTGATTATTACAAATAAAACTACAATTGACTTAATGCGTTCACTCGATTTTCTACTTTTGATGTCAAAACTAAGAATAATTGCTAGTTTAATACTGGTTAGTAGCTTAAATCTTTTTGCACAAAAAAACCAGTCGAATTCTGGCTATAATCATATTGCCTCCGATAATAAAACTCCAGATGGCCTAAATATTGATGTAGGCACTGGATTTATTTACGGTCCTAATTTTCTTGGATCTAAAGAAAATCGATTAAATTTAGTTCCTTTATTGAAACTCATGTATGGAACTAAATTTAGTATATCATATGATGGAATAAGATATGATCTAGTAAATGCTGATGGTTTTACGGGTGGCGTCATAGGCAAGGTAGCATTTGAGCGCAGGGAAAATGACAATACTCCATTCAGTTTAACTGGATCAAAGTCAAAGGCCTTACTCGGTTTAGGAAATATTCCTACTTCATTCGAGGTGGGTGTCTACGGAGGTTATACTTTGAATTCCTATAAATTTAATTTGGAAATATTACAGGGTGTTTCTGGCAAGAATGAATTTATCGGTAATATAGGAATCCAGCGTACTGAAGATATTCATGAATACTTCTATTCAGCGGGTCCTCCGCTTATTTGGATTTTAGGTTTTGGAACACGTTTAGTTAATTCTAATTATAACAACCAGTACTTTGGTGTTAACGCATTACAGGCAGCTCGCTCAGGTTTATCACAATATAAAGCAAAATCAGGATTTGTATCCTATGGTTTTGATAACAACTTTGTACTTCCTATAACTCAATCTCTGGCAGCCGTAACTCTTTTGGGATATGATCGTTTGATTGGTAGTGCAGCATCCTCACCACTGGTAGTACAGCGAGGTTCTAAAAATCAATTCCGCTTTGCTCTCTTCTTTGTATACAAATTTGAGAATATTTTGAATTACTAGTGAATTAAGCTCAAGTATGCACTCCTGGTGCATTCATTTACGTAATAACTGATCCATTGTTTCTCTAAGACCCTTCTTTTTTATATAGAGGCTTAGGAATTGGATATTGAGCAATCATCGCATAGTATTTTTAAAATATAATCATATTTTTTCTTCAGATACAGCGCTTAGATATCAGAAAATATTTGCTGCTATTAATACCGAATAGTTGGATTGATATATGTACTAAAATGAATAAACTTATTCCAAATGATCAATGAAGTTAAAATTACACGACGATCAGCAGTTGGGAAATTAGGAACTTTGCTTGCAGCCGGACTTTGGCCGGGTGTACTTAAAGCTAATAGTAGTAATCGAAAATATGTACCGATAAGATTCTCAGTACTTAATGATTTTCATCATGAGAATGAACAGTGTGACCATTGGTTTACTGAATTATTTCGAAGCGCAGGCGGCCATGGTGGAGTTTCATTCATTGCAGGTTTAGGCGACTTAGCAAACAAAGGTAAGAAAGAGAGTATCTCTGCTATCAAACGAATATCTATAGAAGGCAAGGTCCCTTTTTATACAGTACCTGGTAATCATGATAATGATCTAGAAGGAACAACTAACGTTTATAGTTCTATACTTCCTGACCGATTAAATTATTATTGGATTGTTAATGATTGGCAGTGTATCGCATTAGACTCTACGGATAGTAATAAATACAATAATACAGTCATTGGTGTGCATACGCTTGATTGGTTATCTAAGATTAGAACAAAGCTTGATCCTTTGAAGCCAACAGTCATTTTTACTCATTTTCCTATCGGATCAGGTATCAAGTACAGACCTATAAATGCTGAATCAGTTCTTGAATTACTTGTAGACTTTAATCTACGTGGTACTTTTTCAGGTCATTACCACAGTCAAACAAAAGCAACATTAAGAGATTTCGATTTAGTTACTAATGTATGCTGTTCGCGTGTGAGTAAGAATCATGATGGAACGCTTGTTAAAGGCTATTATGTATGTGACGGCCTAGAGAATGGTAGTATTATACGAAAGTTCATTCCATTTTCAGTTTAACTATATAGTTTTTGAATTCTATTTTTTATATCTGGAATTTATTCCCATAATCTTGTTTATTATAATCATACTTAACACATAAATACTTGTGTAGTAGCTGGCTTCTAATTTGGCCAAATCAAACGTACTAATTATCTGACTAAGAAATGAACATTAAATATCGAATACCTTTCTGTTTTCGTACATCCCAAGTTCTTTCTTTTACGTTTATAATTCTTATACTAAGTACTTTGTCTTCAACGGCATTAGCTACTAAGAGAAAGAATGTGCTTTTCATTATTGCGGATGATTTGAACACTATGCTTGCCTGCTATGGGGATCCTATAGCGAAAACACCAAATATAGATCGTTTAGCTGCAAGAGGTGTTCTTTTCAATCATGCCTATTGCACATATCCGTTATGTGGTCCTAGTAGAAATTCTTTCCTAACCGGGCTTTATCCTAATAGCACTGGTATCCTAGGTAATAACCAAATCTTTAGACAAACAATCCCAACTCAGATAAGCTTGCCTCAAGCATTCCGCTTAGATGGCTATTTAGCTGCTCGGTTGGGGAAACTATACCATTACGGTGTACCGAATTCAATTGGTACTGATGGGCATGATGATCCCGCATCATGGGAATTACAGCTTAATCCTGCTGGAGTCGACCGACTTGAAGACCAAGGTAAAATATTTTCACTCATACCCGGACAATTTGGTGCAACTCTGAGTTGGTATGCCTCGCCTAAGGCAGATGATGAGCATACCGATGGGAAACTTGCAGCCGGTGCTGAGTGGGTCCTGGAGCATTGTTCTAAGAACCTAGATAGGCCATTTTTCTTAGCGGTGGGATTTTTCCGACCCCATACTCCCTATGTTGCTCCAGAGCATCCTTACTATGATCTTTATCCACTCAGAGATATGCCTGTAGCAGTTGGAGTTAAGCAAGATCAGGCTAATAAGCCAGCTGCTGCTTTCATGAGTTATAAAAAAGAACAGGATAAGTTAACAGATGACTTAAGACGTAAGGCGCTCCAAGGTTATTATGCCAGCATTAGTTTCATGGACGCTCAGGTGGGTAAAGTAATTGCTGCCCTTGATCGTTATGGTCTGAGTGATGATACTATAATAGTATTTACTAGCGATCATGGCTATCACACTGGTGAACACGGGTTGTGGCAAAAACAGAGCCTCTTTGAGAATTCAACACACGTTCCTTTGATTATTGTAGTTCCTGGTTTGAGTAAAATAAATACAGTTTCAAATACACCAGTGAGTCATCTAGATCTTTATCCTACATTAACTGAATTAACTGGGGTTAAAGCACCTAAAGACCTTCAAGGTCAAAGTTTAGTCCCAATGATTAGTGATGTCTCAGTTGCCGGTCGTGGCTGGGCCCTCACACAGGTTGTGCGTAATCCAAAAAGTGGGGAACGATTTGATGGCTACTCTTTGCGGACTCCGAATTTTCGCTACACAGAGTGGGATAATGGTTCTAAAGGTCATGAACTCTACGATTACTCTAATGATCCCAAGGAGAGTAACAATATAGCTGATTTAGAATCGTCTTCAAAGACTGTTGCAGCGCTTTCTGAACAATTACATGTAGCTATTAAAACTACGTTTCCTAAAAATGGTAAAGTCCCTAAGGTTTTGCCAGGGCTTTGGATGCCACAACTACCTGAGCAAACAATGCTGCAGAGTAACCAAGATTAATCTTAGAGAATAGCTATTGGGTGTGTTTTTAAATCCAAAATGTAGGATTGGGTAGTGGTATCCAAAACACTGATATACAATATTATATATAAGGTCATTAAGTTAGCTTGTTACCGTCCAAGAATTTGTAAAATCAGATCTTTGCTTATACTGCCTAGTTACTTATTGGACTTAATAGTGAAGTATCTGTGTGTGAGAACCATAAGCTAGTTTGAATCTAGTGTGCATAAACCTAGAGGTATACAGTATGGGTTTGGTCTAGTATTGGATTAGGGTTATATTAGTTTTTGTTTTTGATACAAAAAACGTGAATTCATCCCTTGCGGTGTGTTAAAAATATATGGAATATTAAGGTCTGCTAAATAAAGTATGGTCGTATCCAATCGGCCAAAAATCAACCTACACACACCCTAGTTATGAATAAACATATATCAAAAGTTACGTGTGACGCTTTGCGTCTCGCGCTCGTTACGGGCTTGACGGTCGGCATTCTCGCCGCGCAATCAAGTCCTGAGATCACTACAACAACACCAAGTAAGAAGGACATTCTAGAAACCCAGGTTCTCGCAAAATTTGAAGTGACAGGTTCTCGCGTTAAGCGTCTCGACATGGAGACTCCTGCCCCTGTAGCCGCGTTCTCATCAGCTGAAATCGAAGCTAAAGGTTACGTTAATATAGGCGACTTTGTACAAAGTCTGCCTTTTAACTCAGGTTCGGCCAATTCGATCTACCAGACGTCAAGTTTTCTTCGTGGTGCTTCCACGGCTAATCTCCGCGGTCTTGGTTCCCAACGATTCCTGACTCTCGTAAACGGTCGTCGTTCAGTTCCTTATGCGCTGACTAATAGCGGAGGTCGCTCTGTATTTGATTTTAACAGTCTACCTTCTGCTGCGATCGAAAGTATCGAGCTACTCAAAGACGGCGCTTCAGCCATTTACGGAGCTGATGCTATCACCGGTGTGCTGAACATCAAGTTGAAGAAAAACTTTGTTGGTGTATCCAGCAGTCTATACTACGGCAACACACTCAAGTCCCAAGGTGGCGATACAGCTACGAAGCAAGCAAGTCTCGTCTTCGGTGCTGAGTCCGGCAAAACAAAGATTCTTACGGCCTTCGATATTAAGGCAGGAAATTCAAATTTCCTATCTGATTACGGCGTTACAACTACCGATTACACCTACCTTGGGGCGAACAAGGGTCTAAACAATAATTCGACTTCAAATTTTCCAGCTAACTTGACACTCACTAAAGCACAAGCAGCGGCTGCTGGTATTGCCTTTCCAAATGTCACTGCATCAAGCTGGAGCTATGTAATCCAAGGTGGCACGCCTACAGCCACTCCAACAATATCAAAGTTTGTTGCGGCTCCCGCTAGCGCGTCGAATCCCAACGCCGTCGATATCGGCAATGAGAATCGTTATAACTTCGCTAGAACGACCGCAATTTATCCGGCCTACAACTATATCAGCAATTTCACCTCGCTAGAGCACGCTCTCACAGAAAATCTGAAATTGTTCGCTGAGTTTACCTACTCAAATAATAACACTTACTACGCTTTCACGCCTGTGGTCATCGGTTACTCCACAGAAGGCCTTATTCTTCCTGCCAACAATCCATTCAATCCTTTCGGCCAAGCTCTCAGCTCGCTCTCAGCTCGCGCCTTGTTTGGTCCTGTACGTAAGTTCGACACCGAGTCCACCAGCTCTAATAGTCTTATTGGCCTGCGCGGCACCGTGCTAAGACGCTGGGACTGGGAAACGGCTGTTAGCTACGGTGCTAATACCGTGACCTCGATTTCTCGTAACGCAATTCGTGCAACCACTTACCAAGCTGCTCTAAACGGTACGCTCACAGGTTTCACGGGTATTTTCTTAAATCCTTTCGGTCCTTCTGATTCTGGTCTTACCAATGCGCTGTATACCAGTTCTACCGCCTCTAATAAGTCGGAAGGTCTGACCTTCGATGCGAGTGTTTCGGGCAAACTATTCGATCTACCTGCTGGCGAAGTGGGCCTTGCGGCTGGTGTTGAAGCTCGTAATGAACAACTTACTACAAATCCAGATACTGCTGCCTATATTGGCTCGGGCGGTGGCTTGCCTCTCACAGGTAAACGCTCAGTCCAGTCTGGCTACGTTGAAATCACAGCCCCTATATACCGTTCCAAGACTTGGGGTTCATCAGAAATCCAGGTCGCAGGTCGTCACGAAAGTTATAGCGACTTTGGCAGTACCACCAAGCCTAAGGTTGGTATAAAAGTGCGTCTCCCAGACACTCCTTGGCTGAACACGATCTTACGCGCTTCCTACTCAGAGTCGTTCCAAGCTCCAGCTCTTGGATTACTCTACGCTTCTCGTACGACCGGTTATTCATCCAGTCTGCTTGCTGATCCACTCCGTCCTCAAGACGTAGCAGTGCAAATTAAGAATGTTACGGGTGGTAACCCAGACCTACTGCCTGAAACTGCTAAGGGTCAATATGTCGGTGCTGTCTTCGAATCACCAAAGATCAAGAATTTGTCCTTCAATATTGATTTCTTAAACTTCCGAATTAACCAAGTTATTGTAACTCCAAGTCAGACGTTTCTATTGTCTGCTAGTGGACGTGCTCAGTTCCCGAATGGAATCGTACGTGATAACAGCTTGGGTAATCCTGGTCCGATTCTATATACCTCCTCAGTTCCTTCTAATAACCCGCTCGCTTACCAACTCTACCGCGGTATGGATTACGGATTAAAGTATTCAATGCGTAATGCACTATTAGGTAGCTTCACTTTCTCCGGCGACGCTACAGGCCTTATCAAGGTCGGAAGCGATTCTGGTCTTGGTGCCGGCTTCTTCAATAACAATGGGCACTACTACAACCCACGTTGGAAAGGCCAGGCTGGTACCAGCTGGTCCCGTAATAACTTCGGTGCATCTCTCACCGCAGATTGGACTGGACATTGGTTTAACGATGGCTACACGACAGCTGGTTGGGGCGAAAATCCCTTCACTGTAGTCGGTGGTTCCCTCCGTTACAGCGGTTTCTGGAATAGCACGATCACGGTGGGTGCAAGTAACCTACTAAATAATCAGCCACCGACAAACGGACGTGCCAGCTCTGCTGGTTATGACCAAAATATCTACGGAGCAGGAGCCTTGGGTCGTTTTCTCTACATCCGCATTCGTAAGACCTTCTAAGCAAACTTTGCCTTTAGAGGCGATCACTTCAGGCGTGCCCCACAAAGGCACGCCTTTTTTATGTTAACCCGGTAGCGCTTTTTATAAAATAATTCCGCTTCCGTCTGTCTCTCATTTAAACTTTAGTGAATTTTAAAAGTGCAGGTAGCATTTATTTCGCTTGGTAATTTATATTACCTCAAAGCGGATACGAATATCGCTCGCTTATTCGTATGCTGCTTTAGCAGTGCTAGAAATTTGAGCGCACTTACACCTATGTAACTCGTTTATGAAGAAGTGGTGGGTAATAGAAAAAGAAAGTCTCAAATTTTTTTTAATTTGGAACTACCTAGATCAGTGTTAACG
>Ga0208496_1000042_pt1 | contig 38303 bp, 29 predicted proteins | sample CryBogmetaGMA2M_FD_184552 | JGI IMG/M metagenome (GOLD analysis project Ga0208496, IMG submission 184552) | Freshwater microbial communities from Crystal Bog, Wisconsin, USA - MA2M (SPAdes) | ecosystem: Environmental > Aquatic > Freshwater > Lake | place: Crystal Bog, Wisconsin, USA | collected... | reverse complement strand
GGCTGGCAATCCATCAATCAATACCAGGGTTCTAGCGTTACCCAAACCACGAACGTTGATGCTCTGACCCGTTGGATCCTTTTGGTAGTAAGGCGTGTCATTCAAAATAACACCTGGTACATTCTTCAGGATCTGGTCAATCGTTTGATCAGGAGAAGTCTCAAGAACTTCTTTTGTCAAAATAGTGGTATTCAAGGGAATCTCATCTAAAGGCGTTCCAGAACGCGTCGCACTTACCACCACATCACTTAACTTTTGGTTGTAATCTGGTGGAGGCGCTATCTGAGCTTGGGTACTTGCACTCATCCAACATGAGGCAAATATCATGCTCACACATAGGCAAATTTTCTTTTGCTTAAACCACATTGAATTCCCTACACAACTCACAGCAACTGATTTAACTAGTTGCCAAATACATAGCAGTGCTATGCCCTAATACGTTTTAGGCTTGTGAAGGAGGTGCAGCTGAGGGAGGTTTTACCCAAACAGCGAGTGGCTTGGGTGATAGATAGAAAAGCTGTGGCAGAAACGCAAAACTTTGCGGTGCCCCAAACTTGAGATTGGTATTAAATACAGGAGTAATAGCGCTCTGAGCAAAACAATAAGGACAAGCTTGCACTTCATTAGCAAGATTTTGTTCATCGATCTGAACATTGATTTGCATCTTAGCGCCATCAGCAGAGCAAATCTCCATTGCAAAACCTTGGCCATGCTGACTAAGCGATATCGCTTGCGACAACGCTGGTGCAAGTGCGCTCATTGCGATTGCTAGAGCGGCAATCCAGTGAACGAGGCGGTTTTTATGGAAATTCATAATTGAGTAATTCTAGCGGATTTCTAATTTGCCATGAAAAAAGGGGCTTGCGCCCCTTTTAATTTGTCTTTCTGGCTTTTGGCTAGCAAAACTTTATGCAGCAGCTGCCTTTTTCTTGCCAATTACTTTACCAATCAATGGCCAGAACAAGAGCAACAGTGCTAGTGAAGAGATACCAGCAACTAAGTAGTTAGAGAAGAATACATCTAAGCTACCTTGTGAGATCAACATTGATTGGCGGAAAGAGTCTTCGGCGCGATCGCCCAAAACTAAAGCCAAGACCATTGGTGCCATGGGATAGTCGAGCTTCTTAAAGACATAGCCAAGTACACCAAAGCCTAACATCAACCAAACGTCAAAAGTAGCGTTATGAACAGTGTATGCACCCACTGCACAAATCACAATAATGACTGGTGCAATGATTGAGAACGGAATTCTCAAGATAGAGGCAAACAATGGCACGCAAGTTAATACTACGAACAAGCCAGCCAAGTTACCTAGATACATACTGGCAATCAAGCCCCAAACAAAGTCTGGCTTCTCAACGAAGAGTAATGGACCTGGTTGTAGACCCCAGATCAATAAACCACCAAGCAATACTGCTGCTGTTGGGGAGCCCGGAATGCCAAGAGACAACATTGGCAACAAGGCAGCTGTACCCGCAGCGTGAGCTGCAGTTTCTGGAGCAACAATACCTTCCATCTCACCTTTGCCAAAGTTCTCACCATTTTTGGAAACGCGCTTTGCAACGCCGTAAGCCATAAATGAGGCAGGTGTCGCGCCACCTGGCGTGATACCCATCCAGCAACCGATCAAACAGCTGCGTAATGAGGTAGCCCAGTACTTAGGTAACTTGGCCCAAGTCTCTAGAACTACCTGACGGCGAATCTTCGCAGCGGCGCCATGGAATGCAAGACCCTCTTCCATTGAAAGCAGAATCTCGCCAATACCAAACAAACCGATCACCGCAATTAAGAAGTCAAAACCACGCATCAACTCTGGGTTACCAAAAGTTAAACGCAGTTGACCTGTAACGGTGTCCATACCTACGGTAGCTAAAGCAAAGCCGAGCATCATAGCTGAAATCGTTTTAAATGGTGATCCCTTATTCATACCTACAAAACTACAGAAAGTAAGTAAGTAAACCGAGAAGAATTCCGGTGGCCCAAATTGCAATGCAAACTTGGCAACCAACGGAGCCAGGAAGGTAATCATCACGATTGCAAAGAACGCGCCAACGAAAGAAGAGGTAAACGCTGCTGTGAGTGCCTCTCCAGCTTTGCCATTACGAGCCATTGGGTAACCATCAAAAGTGGTGGCAACCGACCAGGGTTCACCTGGAATATTAAAGAGCACTGAAGTAATCGCTCCACCGAATAATGCACCCCAATAAATACAAGAGAGCATGATGATGGCCGAAGTTGGTGGCATTGTAAAAGTCAATGGCAACAGAATCGCAATGCCGTTTGCGCCACCCAATCCTGGTAATACGCCAATGATGACGCCAAGTGTTACACCAACCAACATCAACAATAAGTTAAAGGGTGTCATTGCAACGGCAAAGCCGCTGAATAGAGCGTTAATTTCTTCCAACTTGTACTCCTTTTTTTCTAATCTTTTTTAATTGTCTTTTTTAGTTCACGCCAACAAATTCGAGTGGGTTGAACCATGAGCCATGTGGCAATGGAACTTGGAACCAGTACTCGAACATGAGGTACAGAGCTACGCTCACCCCAACTGAAACTGCAATCGCCTTCCAAAGCGGATATTTACCCAACCAAACCATAAAGATGGCGATATAAAACACTGAGGAAACATAAATACCAATTAATTGCACACCAAGAACAAAAACAATTGCTGGCAATAAGACGGCCATCACTTGTTTAAAAGACTCCCTATCAACAAACGATTCTGTTTTCTTTTTCTTATTCACGATTGCAGCTTGATATAGGGTTACTGTGCTCGAAAGCATGATGATCAAGCTAATGTAGAAAGGAAAATAACCAGCTTCTGGTCCATCACTACCCCAACTGGCGCCTAACTTTAGACTCCCAATCATTACGGTTAGACCTACCGCAAGAAATCCGATAGCAGTAATGATATCCATCATTCTTACGCTGATTACTGAGTCTTCGTTTGAATTATTTGCTTGTTCAGACATTTGTTTTTTTCACTAATAAAAGTTAGTTAATACATTTACTTAAAAAATAGGACCCCCTAGTGGAGGCCCTATCTGGTTTGCTACATATTACTTAGCCAAGAATCCAGCTTCAGTCATTAATTGCTTATGAAGCGCCTCATTCAGGGTTAACCAATTTCTAAATTCTTTACCGCTCATAAACGTCTGATTGAATGCACCATCAGCCATAAACTTTTTCCACTCTGGAGTTGCGCGTACTTTTTTGAACAACTCAACATAGTAATCGACCTGCTCTTGCGTTACCCCAGGAGCCATGAAGATACCGCGCAACATGACATAGTCAGTTGTTACACCAGCTTCTTTACAAGTGGGTATGTCGTACCATGATTGAGTATCAGTAATTTTTTCTTTGTAAGGCATACGGGTGTCATCAAATACGCACAATGCACGTAATTTGTTAGCACGCCACTGGGCCACAGCTTCAATTGGATTATTCACAGAAGAATCAATGTGGTTACCAACGAGCTGAACAGCTACATCGCCACCCCCTTTAAATGGGATGTAAGTAAATTTTGCGCCAGTCGCTTTTTCAATAGCAACGGTGATAATTTGGTCTTCAGACTTCGAACCCGTACCACCCATTTTGAATTTACCTGGGCCAGCAGCTTTAGCAGCGTCAATAAATTCTTTGGCAGTTTTGTATGGCTTTTCAGAGTTATCCCACAAAACGAATTGGTCAAGTGCCAACATGGCAACTGGAGTGATGTCTTGCCAATTAAATGGAACGCCAGTTGCTAGAGGAGTGGTAAACAAATTAGAGAGTGTGATCACGATCTTATTTGGATCACCCTTGGCCTCTTTCATTGCCAAGAAACCTTCAGCTCCTGCACCAGCACCTTTATTCACAGGAATAATGGCCTGCTTCATTAGATTATTTTTAGTAATAATTCCCTGGATCATGCGAGCCATTTGGTCAGCACCACCGCCAGGACCAGCTGGAATAATAAATTCAACAGGCTTAGTCGGTTCCCATGCAGCGAATACAGGTGAAACGCCAGCAACACCGAGGGCTAAGGCGGTAGTAATCAATGCCCCTTTTAACTTCATCTTCATTAATGTGCTCCTATAAATGGTTTACCAATTTATTTCTGGCTTATTGAATGTGTGTGATTTTTAAACAAGATAGGCAAGTTGAACTTGACTGTCATCAATAATTTCGAAATCTATTCACGTAGGTATCTCAAATCCAGCAGAAACCCTTACCAATCGAACCAAAGATGAGTTCAGTGTACTTACATATAGACCAAAGAACTCCATTAAATGCACAAAAAAGGCACAAAATGAAAATGGGTATGCATCTGAGATATCAGCAATAAATCTAGGTATTTACCCTAGTTCAGGGTGGTGCCGCTTGCCGGAATCGAACTGGCGACCTTTTCATTACGAATGAACTGCTCTACCAACTGAGCTAAAGCGGCAAATCTGTTTTTATTCTAGCGGAAGCGATCTAGGAGCTTTTTACTGATCTTGTCGAGCTGTGTGGAGTCTTTAATGAGGAACTGCAACCCATTTGAATCAGCAATCAGTAGAGTATTGCCAGCAATTCTGCGGATATCTTCTTCACCCTTGAGGCGAATTCGCGTTGGTCCACGATCTGTTTCAATATCCCAGATGCTAGGGGTAGCAAATGTTGATACCTTGGTAATTCTCTCAATGATAGGCATAAATTCTCGAGCAGCCAGTTCTTCTTCGATCAGAGCAAGCTCTGCTTTCGAAATCAGTCCAATATCAGAAAACCAGCACACTTCTTTGCCAGACTGATTCAGGATGCCAATCCCAGTTGCTGGCGCAGTAATCGGAAATGCCCTCACTGGATAAACGCCAATATGAGTCTCACCTTTAGCATCAATCAATACTAATTGTCCGAGTGCATCGCGCTTTAGCTGATAGGTCATGCTCACACCCCACCCCCAATGTTTTTAGCAATTACTTCTAATCGCTCTTCTTGCTTGCTTTCTTGATTTTCTTCTTGCCCTTCATCCAAACTCTCACCAATAGCAACGCCCTCAACCAGCTCTGCAGCATGACGAAGTTGGGCTTGGTACAAGGTGTAATAAGCGCCCTGTGCTTCCATTAATTGGTCGTGTGAGCCAATTTCCACAATCTCGCCTTTATCCAGCACCACTAAGCGGTCAGCCTTTCTGAGGGTTGACAGGCGGTGTGCAATCGCAATCGTAGTACGGCCTTTAACTAAGTTGTCTAATGCACGCTGAATTTCTTTTTCGGTAGTCGTGTCAACCGATGACGTAGCTTCATCTAGGATTAAGATGCTTGGGTTAATTAAGAGGGCGCGCGCTATTGAAATACGTTGGCGCTCACCACCTGATAAAGATTGGCCGCGCTCCCCTACTAAAGAGTCATATCCAAGTGGTAGCCTGAGAATAAATTCATGGGCATGAGCAGCGCGTGCAGCGGCAATGATTTCTTCGCGGGTCGCATCAGATTTGCCATAAGCGATATTCTCTGCAATCGTGCCAAAGAATAAGAATGGTTCCTGCAAGACTAGACCAATGCATTTACGATAGTCAGCGATGCGAATGCTCCGAATATCGCGCCCATCTAGAGAGATTGAGCCTGAACTCACGTCATAGAAGCGGCAGATTAAGTTCACTAAGGTGCTCTTACCTGAGCCACTATGCCCAACTAAGCCTATCATTTCACCAGGAGCAATATCTAAGTCGATACCTTTAGTTACTGCTCGGTTGCCATAGCGGAAACCCACGCCACGTAAGGAAATGCGTCCATGGACTTGTCCTAATGGCGCTGGGTTAATTGGCTCAGGTACGCTCGATACATGATCGAGAATATCAAAGATACGCTTGGCACCTGCAGCGGCTTTTTGTGTATGAGATACGATCCGACTCATCGAATCGAGACGAATATAAAAACGTCCGATATAAGCCAGAAAAGCAATCAATACACCAACTGATATCTTTTGATGTGCAACTTGCCAAATACCAAAACCCCAAACAACTAGCAAACCAGTTTCAGTTAAAAGCGTCACCGTAGGGGAAAATAATCCCCAGACACGATTAACGCGATCATTGATTTGTAAATTATGTTTATTTGAATCAACAAAACGTTTTAGCTCGCGATCCTCTTGTGCAAATGCTTTTACTACCCGAATGCCTGGAATGGTGTCGGCTAAGATATTGGTCACTTCAGACCAAATGCGGTCAATTTTTTCAAAACCAAAGCGTAAACGATCGCGCACTACATGAATCATCCACACAATAAATGGCAATGGAGCCAAAGTTACTAAGGCAAGCAAAGGATCAATCGATACCAAAATTGCAGCAGTCATGGTGATCATCAGTACATCGGTAGCAAAATCTAAGGCATATAAAGATAAGAAAACACAGATACGATCAGTCTCTGCACCAATGCGGGCAATCAGATCACCAGTACGTTTGCCGCCAAAATATTCAAGCGAGAGTTTGAGTAAGTGCTCAAAGGTGGTATTACGTAAATCGGCACCAATGCGTTCACTCACCAAGGCGAGTAGGTAAGTCTTCCACCAACCCAAAGCCCACGCAACAATTGCAGCTCCAAATAAAGCAAGCAAATACATGCTGGCCAAATGAAAATCAATTGGGTTACCACGCTCATATGGAATCAAAACATGATCCATTAATGGCATCGTGAGATAAGGTGGGATCAGTGTTGCACCAGTGGATAACAAGGTCAGCACAAAACCCAGTGCAAGTTGTTTTTTATACGGCTTTGCAAAGCGCCAAAGTTTTAACAAAGTCCATGTAGAAGGCGGAGTATCGTCTTCTGGATCACAAGTTGGGCATGCATCTGAATTAGCAGGCTTGGGACTCAAGCAAACTGAGCAAACTTGTTTGTCGTACTCACTTGACTCATCTTTGTTTTGCTCTTCACCTCTAGTGAGTTGTTTAAAGCTAGATTGCAAACGCAGAACCTGCGGATTGACTGCAAGAGTGAAATACCAGGTCCTGAGCAAACTATCAGCAGTTTCCAGTCTTAAATGACCAACTCCCGCATGGTCTCCATGAAGCAAATGCTGCTCTCCCCCCAAAGGCCAAGACTGAAATTGCTTGCCGTCGGTCCAAAAAAGACCCTCTTCATTTAATAAAAGTAGGCTTTTCTCGAAGCGCAGATCCGCGTCCAAATCCAACTCAACCCATGCCAGCAAGGCATCAAGGCTGTGGATTGGGGATTTTTCGCTCTGCAAAATAGGCTGCCAATAGCTTGGCAAGCTTGGAGCAAAAGGTAGGATTTCCGGCTTCATTGACTCTAAAAGTATAGTGGAGCTAGATTTTTTAGATTTATAAGTCCTGTCAACTTTGAGGCCCAAAAAAGCGTTAAATAGCAGTACTAGGCCTTTTTATGTATTTTTGCTAATTTTGTGAGTTTTAAATAAAAACTAAAAATAGAGAGACTGTCTGACTCGTCATTGCCAAATCCTGGCCCAAGAACTTGCAACGCCCTTCACATGCCCCAATTACTAGATAAATCCATTGAGATCCTGAGTGTTAAGCATCTTCGTGGCCCCAATATGTGGACCTATCATCCCGTGATTGAGGTTTGGGTTGATATTGGCGACTTGGAAGACTATCCCTCTAACCTCATTCCAGGTTTTTATGAGCGTCTAGTCAAAGCCCTTCCTAGTCTGGTTGAGCACCGTTGTAGCTACGGAGAAACCGGCGGCTTCTTAAAGCGGGTTGAAGAAGGCACTTGGCCAGCACATATTTTGGAACACCTTACGCTTGAGTTACAAAATTTAGCTGGCATTCCTGGCGGCTTCGGCAAAGCACGTGATGGCGATCGCCGTGGTGTTTACAAAGTAATGGTTAGCGCTATCAATGAGGAAGTTACCCTAACTGCTCTTAAATATGCCCGTGAACTGTACCTTGCAATTGTGCAAGACAATAAAGATTGTGTTGCACTAGTTCAAAACATTATTGGAGAGCTACGTGATCTTGGTGATGATCTCTTACTGGGGCCAAGTACAGCGTGTATTGTGAATGCTGCCGAAGAGCGAGGCATTCCTTCTATTCGCCTCTCTGAAGGTAACTTGGTCCAATTGGGTTATGGCGCTAAACAACGACGGATCTGGACAGCAGAAACTGATCAAACTAGTGCCATAGCTGAAACAATCTCCAGGGACAAAGATTTAACTAAAAGTTTATTACGTAGCGCCGGTGTTCCCACGCCTGAGGGCAGAACCGTTACCAGCCCTGATGATGCCTGGGATGCTGCTCAAGATATTGGCTTACCTGTAGTCGTAAAACCTATTGATGGCAACCATGGGCGCGGTGTGTTTATTAACCTTTATACGCAACAAGAGATTGAAGCCGCTTATGCAGTAGCTATTGATGAGGGCAGCGAAGTTCTTGTAGAGCGTCATATTGTTGGCGATGAGCATCGTTTACTAGTAGTTGGTAATAAAGTAGTTGCTGCAGCGAAAGGTGAAACCGTTTGGGTTACAGGTGATGGCAAACATACTGTTCGCGAACTCATTCAGATTCAAATCAACTCCGACCCCCGTCGTGGCACTGCTGAAGAATGTCCACTGAATCCAGTACGGATTGATTCTGCAGTGGAGTTAGAGCTCGCACGTCAACAACTGACTGGTGAGAGTATTCCATCTATTGATCACAAAGTGCTGATTCAGAGTAATGGCAACGTGGCTTTTGATGTTACCGATCAAATCCATCCAGATGTAGCCCACCAAGTTGCCTTAGCAGCACGAGTAGTTGGTCTGGAAATTGCGGGTGTGGACTTAGTTGCACAAGATATCAGCCGCCCACTAGCAGAGCAAAATGCCGCCATCGTGGAAGTCAATGCTGGGCCAGGTTTATTGATGCACTTAAAACCTGCTAGCGGCAAACCACAACCAGTAGGCAAGGAGATTGCGAATCACCTCTTTCCTCCAGGTACAAATTTCCGTATTCCAGTTGTAGGTATCTGCGGTGAAAGTGGCAAAACCCCTGTTGCAGAAATGATTGCTCACTTTTTGCGCCTAACCAATGTGTATGTTGGTCTCTCGTGCAGCAAAGGTTTGTTCTTTGGCAATCGTGCAATCCCAAATACCAATTCATCCAACTGGGAAAATGCGCGGCGTACTTTATTAAACCGTGCTGTAGAAGCAGTAGTGATCGAAAACAATCATCTCTCTATGCTCATTGAAGGCTTAGCCTACGATCGTTGCCAGGTTGGGGTCGTTCTCAATATAAATCCCAAGGCAACTTTTCCTCAATACGCTATTTATGATGAAGAGCAGGTTTTTAGCATTGTTCGCACCCAGATTGATGTTGTACTTCCAACCGGTATTGGCGTTCTGAATGCAGATGACCCCATGTGCGTTCAAATGGCAGAGCTTTGTGATGGTCAAGTCATCTTCTTTAGCGAAGATCCCAATTCTGAAGTCATCAAAACGCATCTGCAAAATGGAGGTCGCGCAGTTTTGGTTGGCAAACAACAAATCACTCTCAAGTCTGGCAAGCTTGATCAGAAATCGATCCCCGTCCCCCTCCATTCAGAATCAGACGCTAGTGCCCCATGGAAGGGAATGAACCTGGGTGCAGCAATTGCTGCGGCTTGGGCTTTAGATATTCCGTTTAATGTTATTGAAGCTGGTGCAGAAACATTTGTACCAGACCTCACCACTTCAGTAGGGGCTTAATTGGAAATCACCCGTATTCGGATGTTGCGCGGCCCTAATTTATGGAGTCGTCACACTGCTTTAGAAGCGATTGTCTCTTGCGAAGAATCAGAGCGTTCAATCGAGTCCATCCCCCAGTTTGAAACCAAGATTCGTGAACGCTTTCCGCAATTAGGCAGCATGCGTCGTGGTAGTCAAAATGAAGCACTTTCTCTAGCGCATGCTTTAGAGCATGCTGCTCTAGGTCTACAAGCGCAAGCTGGCTGCCCTGTTACTTTTAGTCGTACCGTTCAAACCATTGATGTTGGTGTCTACCAGGTTGTAGTGGAATACACCGAAGAAGTAGTTGGTCGCATGGCTTTTGACTTTGCTTTCGCTCTTATTCAAGCCACCTTAAACGACGCGCCTTTTGATCTTGCCGCCGCTCTTTCTGAGTTAGAGGCCTTGTATGAAGATGTTCGTCTTGGTCCAAGTACTGGCTCAATTGTAGATGCCGCCGTCCAACGCAATATTCCTTACCGCCGTATGACTGAAGGCAGCATGGTTCAGTTTGGCTGGGGCAGCAAACAAAAACGTATACAAGCAGCAGAAACCAGTGATACCAGCGCAATTGCTGAAGCGATTGCACAAGACAAAGAGCTCACCAAAAACTTGCTCTCCGCAGCAGGGGTTTCGGTTCCAATTGGCGAAGTAGTCACGACTACTGATGAAGCCTGGCGTGCTGCACAAAAAATTGGTGGCCCAATTGTGCTCAAACCCAAAGATGGTAATCAAGGTAAAGGTGTGGTCGCCAATATCCAAACAGAGGAGGATGTGCGTGCTGGCTTTATTGTTACGCAAGGCTTTGGACGCGAGACAATTGTTGAACGTTACCTACCCGGGGCTGACTACCGCTTATTGGTAGTGGGCAATCGCCTCTCTGCAGCAGCTCGTCGCGAACCTGCTCAAGTCGTTGGAGATGGTACTCACACCATAGCCGCACTCGTCGAAATGGAAAACAAAAATCCATTGCGAGGCGATGGGCATGCTACTGCACTAACTAAAATTCGGTTCGATGATATTGCCCTGGCCCACTTAGCTAGCAATGGTCTTAATCCTCAGTATGTTCCTAAAACTGGAGAGCGCGTCTTACTGCGTAACAATGCAAACTTAAGTACTGGTGGAACTGCTACTGATGTCACTGATGACGTACATCCTGATGTAGCTGCTAGTGCAATCGCCGCCGCCCAGATGATTGGTCTTGATATTGCCGGCGTAGATATCTTATGTGAAGCGATCTATAAACCTTTAGAGCAGCAAGGTGGTGGCATCGTTGAAGTCAATGCTGCACCCGGCTTACGTATGCATCTAAAGCCATCCTATGGAAAGAGCCAGCCTGTTGGTGAAGACATTATCAATATGATGTTTCCACAGGGTGAAGACGGACGTATTCCAGTGGTTGCAGTGACTGGTACCAATGGCAAAACAACGACAGTACGCCTGATTGCTCACCTCTTAAATGAGACTGGTCTTCGTGTAGGTATGACTACTACTGATGGTGTTTATGTAAATCATCGCTTAATTGACTCTGGCGATTGCAGCGGTCCTAAGAGCGCGCGGAATGTATTAATGCATCCTGATGTCGATGCTGCTGTATTAGAAACCGCACGTGGCGGCATGTTGCGTGAAGGACTTGGCTTTGATCGCTGTGAAGTGGCTGTAGTGACCAATATTGGCGAAGGCGATCACCTTGGCTTGAATTACATTACCAGCGTTGAAGATTTAGTGATTCTCAAACGGGTGATTGTGCAAAACGTTGTCCCGACTGGCGCTGCAGTATTGAATGCGTCCGACCCTATGGTGGTAAAGATGGGAGATAAATGCTCTGGTCGGGTCATTTTCTTTGCCCAAAACCAACATCATCCAGTCATTGCTGCACATCGCGCTAAAAATAAAAAGGTTATCTATTTTGACGGTACCTATATTGTTGCCTCAAAAGGATCGCGCGTCATGTACCGTTTCCCTGTGAGCGAAATTCCACTCACCCAAAATGGGGTGCTGGGCTTCCAAGTAGAAAATGCGATGGCAGCAATCGGCGCTGCTTGGGCACTTGGATTAGATGCTGAGAAAATTGCACGTGGCCTTCATAGCTTTGAAAGTGATGCCAACTCAGTACCAGGTCGATTTAATCAGTTCCAGCATAAGGGTGCGACTGTGATTGCTGATTATGGCCACAATCCAGATGCAATGCGCGCTTTAGCGAGTGCTATCGAAGCGATGAAACCGAAAAAGAGTCATGTTGTCATTAGTGGTGCTGGAGATCGACGTGATGATGATATTCGTGATCTAACCCGTATTCTAGGAAACTCATTTGACAATGTCATCTTGTATCAAGATGCTTGCCAACGTGGTCGTGAAGATGGTGAAGTACTGAAGCTTTTACAAGAAGGATTGATAGGCGCGACTAAAGCCAAGCAAGTGAAAGAAATTCATGGGGAGTTTAAAGCGATTGATACTGCGCTAAACGATATCTCCGCGGGCGATATCTGCCTTATTCTTATTGACCAAGTCGAAGAGTCGCTTGCCTACCTAAAAGAAAAAGTAAAGCCTTAAGAATGGTATTGCTTTAAGCGGTCAATCTCTTCTTTAGAGCCGAGCATCACTGAGACACGCTCATGCAATCCTGTTGGTTGTAGGTCCATGATGGTTTGAGTACCATTAATTGAAGCACCGCCAGCCTGCTCTACTAAGAAGCTCATAGGATTTGCCTCATACATCAAGCGTAACTTTCCAGCTTTCTTTGGATCACGCTTATCCCATGGATACATAAACACCCCACCCCGAGATAAGACTCTATGAACATCAGCCACCATCGATGCAATCCAACGCATATTAAAGTCTTTATCACGTGTACCAGTAGTACCAGCTAAACACTCCTCAACATAACGACGGACTGGATCAGCCCAGTGACGCATATTAGACATATTGATTGCAAACTCCTTAGTAGAGGGTGAGATAGTCACAGCATCTTTAAATAATACGAATTCGCCAGTCTCTTTATTTAGAGTAAACATCACTACGCCGTCACCCAGGGTCAATGCCATGGTGGTTTGCGGGCCATAGACTACATAACCAGCAGCAACTTGGTGGCGTCCCGATAATAAGAAATCTGAAGTTTGTAGTGGAGTGCTTGGATCTTGCTTCTTCAATATAGAAAAAATAGTGCCGATAGAGACATTCACATCAATATTAGATGAGCCATCCAGTGGATCAAATAACAGTAGGTAGTCGCCAGTACCTTGCACGACTACAGGCAATTCCATTTCTTCTGAAGCAAGACCAGCGAGTGATTTGCATCCTTTAACACCATCAATCAATTGATCATTGGCGATGATGTCGAGCTTTTGTTGTACTTCACCCTGAACATTGCCACTACCAGCAGATCCGAGCAAACCAATCAAAGCGCCCTGTGCTACTTCATGACTGAGAGTCGAGCACGTGTCGACCACTGCAAGTAATAAATCCTGTAGGCCAGCTGGTATGGCAGCACCTTTCGGTTTCGCATTAACTAAATACTGTTTGAAATTGGTATTCATACTTGAGGACAAAGGTGGTTCTCCGATTGTTGATGCCAAAGATATTCTTTAAGGCTCTATTTTGCCTTGTTATTACAAAGACTAGCCGCCTAGTGCCTTACCTATTACTTCCCGGACATCTGGAGAGAGGGTTTGGCATGCTGCCACCCGCTCTAAGCCAGCTTTCATGTGATCTTGATAGGGATTGGCAAATAGGCGCCAGCGATCTAAGGCTCTGGCTAAACGCGCTGCAACCTGGGGGTTGATCGGATCTAGAGCTAAAACACCATCTGCCCAGAATTCATAGCCACTGCCATCCGCCTGATGAAAACTTGCTGGATTATTGGAGCAAAAAGTATGAAGCATGCTGCGCACACGATTCGGATTATTCATTTTGAATGCGGGATGCTCGCGAAGCTTCCTCACATCATTCAAAGTTGAATCACGACCATCAACTGGAGGACGACTCGATTGCAATTCAAACCATTTATCAATAACTAGCGCATCATTTGCAAAGCGTTCATAGAAATCAGTCAAACAGTCTTTTGCTTCCTTTGCGCCATGAGTAACCAATCCAGATAAAGCAGCATAACGATCAGTCATATTGTCAGCAGTGCGGTATTGATTCACTGCCATTGGTGCCCACACAGCAGCATTGGCTTCAAGCAACATACTCAAGGCCAAGTTTTTTAAAGCCCGCTTGCCTGCGTCCACCGCATTTGACTTAAATGGTCCAGGCGTTTGCATTTGCTGATACAAAGCAGCCCATTCTAGTTGAAGTTGCTTAGCGATCTCCCTGCGGAAAGCGCGGCGTGCAGCAAAGATTTTCTGTGGATCGACGCTAGTACATTGCTCATAAAGATAAGACTCAAGGGGTAGTGTTAAGGCTAGTTCTTTGAACGCTGGGTCCAACTTAGGATCTACCAAGAGACTGCGATAGGCCTCAATGAGCTTAGTGTCGGGCAAGCGATCATTCAAAATCATCTGCATGGCCAACTTTTGTCCAGCTTCCCAGCGATTAAATGGATCATCGTCGCTTGAGAATAAGGTTAAGAGGTCCGCTTCACTTTGTTCAAAGTCCACATTAATCGGGGCTGAGAAATCACGGTTAATAGAAAGTACCGGACGGCCATCAATATTGTCAAAAGTCCAGGCTTGACTTGCTTGAGTCAATTCTAATAATTGTTCTACTTGATCATTGCTCTTAGTAATCAAGCGTATCTTTAATGGGATGTGGAAGGATTTTTTCTCAGGCTGGCCTGGACTTGGCGCACAGCTTTGAGTTAATGTAATCTGATATTGTTTTTTCGCAGCATCATAATGCTCTTGCACTTTCACCCTAGGAGTGCCTGCTTGGCTATACCAATTTCTGAACTGGGTGAGATCCCTGCCATTGGCATCAGCCATCGCCATTAAGAAATCATCACAAGTCACTGCTTGACCATCATGGCGCTTGAAATATAAATCCATTCCCTTACGAAAACCCTCTTTACCTAGCAGGGTTTGATACATCCGCACTACCTCTGAGCCCTTCTCATAGATGGTCACTGTGTAGAAATTGCTAATCTCTTGATATTCATCTGGGCGAATCGGATGCGCCATTGGTCCCGCATCTTCAGGGAACTGCAATCGACGTAATAGGCGTACATCTTCAATTCGCTTCACTGCTCTACCAGATTCACTGCCCATTTGATCAGCGGAAAACTCTTGATCCCGAAATACGGTTAAACCTTCTTTAAGGGAAAGCTGAAACCAATCTTGGCAGGTCACTCGATTACCTGTCCAATTATGAAAATACTCATGGGCAACTACGCTCTCAATATTAGCAAAGTCTGTATCGGTGGCAGTTTCAGCTTGTGCTAGCACAAACTTGGTATTGAAAATATTTAAACCTTTATTCTCCATCGCCCCCATATTGAAATCACCTACTGCCACAATCATGAAGCGCTCTAAATCTAACTCAAGACCAAAACGTTTTTCATCCCAATGAATCGAAGCGATTAAAGAATCCATTGCATGACGGGTCTTCTTGAGATCATGAGGCTCTACCCAGATCTGTAATAGCTTCTTAGCGCCACTACTAGTAGTGATCGTCTCCTCTATGCACTCAAGCTTGCCAGCCACCAAAGCAAATAAATACGATGGCTTTGGAAATGGATCTTCCCAAGTAGCGCTATGCCAACCATTTGGGAGTTTTTCAGTATTTAATAAGTTGCCATTGGATAAAAGGACTGGGCATTCCGCTTCACGTGCACGTAAGGTGACACGGTAACGTGCCATTACATCAGGGCGATCTAGAAAATAGGTAATCTTTCTGAAGCCTTCAGATTCGCATTGAGTAAAGAAGTTTCCATTGGAGACATATAAGCCCATTAGGGAAGTATTTTTCTCTGGCACACATACGCAAATGATTTCAACAATAAACTTTTCTTGGCCCTCATTTGGCAAAGAATGAATTGTCAGAAATTCAGGGGTAAGCTCAAAGTGACGGTGGGCCTCACCATTAATACGTAAACTCACAAAATCTAATTCTTGACCCACTAAAACTAATGGCGCGCCCGCTTCAAAGCTCTTGCCTGGCAAAACCTCAATCCGACTTTTCACTATCGTGCGCGCAGGGTCCAAAGCAATATCAAGCTCTACTTGATGAAAAGTATAAACAGGGGGACGGTATTCGAGCCGGCGGAAGCTCTGTGGCAGATCAGTTTTCATAGACTTATTTTAAGCCTTGGTTCGCTCTACCGCTTCCTTGGCCCTACTAACTCCAAATGAGTGTGGCGATACCAATAGCAATAAAGGTGACCGCCGCCACGGCATGTACCCACTTTATCGGCATACGCTTGGTAAACTTTTGACCAATCCAGACTGCAGGGGCATTAGCCAACATCATCCCCAATGTGGTGCCTAGCGTGACAGAGAAAACATCTTCATATCGGGCGCCTAAGGCAATCGTCGCGACTTGAGTCTTATCCCCCATCTCAGCTAAAAAGAATAAGCCTACCGTCAGTAAAAATACTTGCAAGGCACGATCGGACACTTTTGATCCTGCAGCATCATCAACATGATCAGGAACGAATAGCCATAGCCCAATTCCCAAAAAGCTCAAACCCAATATCCAGCGCATGACCTCTGGAGAAACTAAGCTTGTTAACCAATGCCCAAGTAGAGCAGCGCATGCGTGATTGGCGATAGTGGCGATAAATATACCGGCAATAATGGCTAAGGCCTGTTTGGGATAACGTGCAGCCAACATCAATGAAAGAAGTTGAGTTTTATCACCCATCTCTGCTAAAGCAACAACACCAGCAGAGAGGATTAGAGTAGAAGCATCCATGAATGTGGGAGACCTAAATAAGGTACTGATTAAATAATGTACTAAGGCTAGTGTAATTGCTATGGCACACTATTTACTCAGAATGCTTCTAGATAGATGTACTGAAACTATGGCATCAGAAGCTCCTCAGCCAAAGAGAACTCCAAGCCCTGGGCCTGAGCCACAGGTTTAGATGTCAATACTCCCTTATGTACACTTAGCCCATTGCGTAAGTGGTGATCAATTGAGAGCGCTTTCATGACCCCTCGATTCGCTAAAGCCTCTACAAATGGATAGGTGGCGTTAGTTAATGCAAACGTAGATGTTCTTGCTACTGCACCAGGCATATTGGCAACACAGTAATGCAATACGCCATCGACCAAGAATGTAGGATCAGCGTGTGTAGTGGGTTTAGAAGTTTCAAAGCACCCTCCCTGATCGATTGCCACGTCCACCACTACTGAACCTGGCTTCATCTTTTTCACCATCTCATGCGTAACCAACTTTGGCGCAGTACCACCAGGCAACAGTACTGCCCCAATCACCACATCTGCTTCGGACACCTCTTGCTCTATTAATAGATTATCAGAGTAAAAAGTGCGCACTCGGTTGCCATACAACATGTCTATCTGACGCAGGCGATCAATATCACGATCAAAGATAGAAACATCTGCCCCCATACCTACTGCCATCTGCAAAGCATTGCGGCCCACCACTCCCCCACCCAGAATGACAATCTTAGCGGGTGATACACCAGGGACACCCGCCATCAAAACACCTAGCCCACCATTCGTCTTTTCCAGATGGGCGGCAGCTGCCTGAATTGACATGCGACCTGCTACTTCACTCATGGGTGCAAGTAATGGTAATGCTCCGTTTAGCGCTGTTACTGTTTCATAGGCAATACATGTCGCTCCAGAATCAATCAATGCTCTAGTCTGCTTTGGGTCTGGGGCTAAATGCAGATAAGTAAATAGAATTTGATCCTCACGTAGCATTGCGCATTCTTGTGCTTGCGGCTCTTTCACTTTCACGATCATTTCAGCCTTATGAAATACTTCTGCAGCGCTATCAATCAGCGCAGCACCAGCAACCCGATAAGAATCATCAGTTAGGCCAATTTGTTCGCCCGCGCTCCTTTGAACTAAAACTGTGTGGCCTTGTTTACACAGCCCACTGACATTACCGGGAGTCAATCCCACCCGAAACTCGTTGTTCTTTACTTCTTGAGGTACACCAATAATCATTGCCATCTCCTATTATTTAAATTCACGCTTACTTTTTGTTTTATGGTGCAAGCCAACGATGTAAAACATCACTAGATACACCGCTAATAAACACGGGCCTAATATCAGAGCGATCCGTGCATCCTCATGGAAGCCCATCAGCACAATTACCAAGAAAATAAAGGCTAGAGCAAACCACGAAGAATAGGGATACCAAGGGGTGCGATAGGCAAGATCAGCCACTTGATCTTTTGTTAAGGAGTGACGGAATTTGAGTTGCGTAAACAAAATCGCAATCCAAACCATTAAACCAATAAAGGTAACTGCTGCCATGACGTATTGAAAGGCTTTATCTGGAACAAAGTAGTTCAGAACAATGCCCGTCATTGAAACTACAACAGTAGCTATTACTGCAAGGTGAGGCACCCCGTACTTTGATAGTTTTGCAAAGGATGCTGGCGCATAACCGTTATTGGATAAGGAATATAAAAGGCGTCCACCGCTGAAAATGCCAGCGTTACAAGAGGAAAGTGCTGCGGTAATTACAACGAAGTTAATTAAGCCAGCTGCCTCACGCAAACCAATACGTTCAAACATGATCACAAAAGGACTGCCCTGTTGCCCCACCTCATTCCAAGGGAAGATTGCCAGAATGACCAAAATTGCGCCCATGTAGAAAATCAAGATACGCCATGCCAATGAGTCAATCGCCATTGGAATCGTTTTACGTGGGTTCTCAGCCTCGCCCGCAGACAAGCCAATCATCTCAATACCAACATAAGCAAATAAGACCATCTGCAGCGACAGCAACATACCGCTAATGCCATTGGGGAAGAAGCCGCCGTGTTGCCATAAATTACTCAAACCAATAGGCTGCCAATCATTAGTAAAGCCAAAGAGGATGACGGAGCCGCCAAGCGCAATCATTGCGACAATCGCCACTACTTTGATCAGAGCAAACCAAAATTCAAACTCTCCAAAGACTTTGACGGCAATCAGATTGATTAATCCCATCATCACTATGGAAGATAGTGCCCAAAGCCACTGTGGTGTTTCTGGGAACCAAATGCCCATGTAAATCCCAACTGCAGTGACTTCGGCAATGCCTACCACTACCCAATAAGTCCAATAAGCCCAGCCGACCATGTAGCCTGCTAATGGACTCACATAATTATTGGCATAGGCAGCAAATGAGCCTGCTACTGGCTCATGAACTGCCATTTCACCTAGGGTCCGCAGCACGATAAAAGCAACGATCCCCGCCAAGAGATAACCAAGAAGAATAGATGGGCCAGCAATCTTGATTGCACTTGCTGACCCCAGAAATAATCCAACGCCAATCGTTGACCCCAAAGCCATCAAGCGAATGTGTCTAACTTTAAGATGGCGTTTTAAGCCAGTATGTTCAGTCTGCAAAAGAGACCTCCTTTCGATTTGTCGTTGGCTGATTTACCAACGAGGCAAGTCTAGGGAGTGCTTGGCAGATGTACTAGGGTAAAAAAATACCTAAAGTGATTAAAGCTATAAAAGGTAGGATACCTAGAAAAGAAATCGCTTTTAAATCAAGACCGATGCAAAGGAAAAAATATTTCTGACTGCATAAGAATCAGAAACTTCCTACAGGGAATCCCCTTAAGGATTTATTGTGATTTCAATAGAAATTAAGCTTGTGCCGCGATTAAGTTGAGAATCTCGGCAGCTGCAGCAAGGCCACAGGCTGCAGTGACCATGACAGTAGAGCCATAACCTGTGCAAGCTAGACCGCCAGTGGCAGCGCCTGCGCGTGGCTCATGTGAGTAAATAGCGCGAATCCCGATTGCTTTCTTGAGATTTCTAGAAAAGCCATGATCCTGTCTTAGACCTTGGCGTACCTTTGCTAATAAGGCATCTTGCTCAGTGCGAGAGAGGTCATCACAGCAGACGGAAGTGGGGTCAGACTTACCGCCTGCAGCACCACACATGACTAGTGCACGATTATTTTTGTTTGCCCATACTGATAATGCAATTTTGGTTTGCACTGAATCAGTAGCATCTAATACCAAAGCGTCTTTTGGGATAAGTACATCTAAATTTTCTGGAGTAAGAAATTCATCGTAAGGCGTTAATTGAATATCAGAATTAATTTGCAAGATACGTTGTGTCATCGCCTCTACTTTGGCTTTGCCGTACTGACCTTCTAAAGCATGCAACTGTCGATTCGTGTTGCTCTCCGCAATGTGGTCAAAATCCACTAAGACAAGATGCCCAATACCCGTTCTGGCTAATGCCTCTGCCGCCCAAGAACCAACACCGCCCAGACCGGCTACCACCACAGTAGCGTTACGAAAGCGCTCACGCAGCTCTGGCCCATAGAGTCTAGAGACCCCGCCAAAACGTCGATCTTCCATGCTTTCTTCTATCTTGTCTTCTGCCATAGCTTCTCTTTATACTGAATAAATGGACTCTATTGCTCAACTTCGCAAAAACTATAGCTTCGGTCAGCTTTCAGAAACCGATGTTCCAAGCAATCCCTTGCCTCTTTTTAAGCTCTGGTTTGACCAAGCCGTAAGAGCAGAGTGTCCCGAACCCAATTCTATGACCTTGGCTACTGCCAATAAAGCCGGAAATCCATCAGCTCGTATTGTCTTACTAAAAGGTGCTGACCAAAACGGCTTTACCTTCTTTACCAATTATGAGAGCCAAAAGGGTAAGGATTTGGCGGTCCGCCCGCAAGCTGCCCTTCTTTTTCATTGGCATGAACTAGAGCGTCAAGTTCGCATTCAGGGAGATGTAGAACGCGTGAGTGCTGATGAAAGTGATGAATACTTTCACTCTCGCCCCCCAGCATCTCGCATCGGCGCTTGGGCTTCGCCGCAAAGCGAAGCGATTCCTAGCCGTGAATTTTTAGAAGAAGCGGAGAAACGCTTTAAAGCAGAGTTTGGGGATGCACCACCGCGCCCTGAGCACTGGGGTGGTTACCGTCTCCGCCCTACTGAAATTGAATTCTGGCAAGGTCGACCTTCCAGATTGCATGATCGCATCCACTATAAATTGGATGGATCAACCTGGCAGGTAAACCGCCTGGCCCCCTAAGAGTATTGCGGTGCTATGAGTGATTTAAATTTTGCTCTGAACTTTGCTAATTTAGGCGCAACTACTGCCCGGCAGTAACCTTGAGTGGGATTTTGCACAAAGTAATTCTGGTGATAGTCTTCAGCAGGGAAAATTGTTGGTGCCGCATCAATTTGCGTCACTACTGGGCTGGAATAAATTCCCGACTCTTCAAGCTCTTTGACAACTTCATGGGCAATCTTGTTTTGTTCATCGCTATGCGTAAAGATCACAGAGCGATATTGTGTGCCATGGTCATTGCCTTGATAGTTCAAAGTAGTAGGATCATGAATCACAAAGAAAATTTCTAATAGATCCCTAAATGAAATGACTTGTGGATCAAACATAATGTCCACAATCTCTGCATGCCCAGTGCCACCAGTACAAACTGCTTCATAACTAGGGTTGGGTTTAGGGCCACCAGCATATCCAGAGACAACTGATTTAACCCCAGAAATTTGCTGATAAACAGCCTCAAGGCACCAAAAACAGCCGCCGCCCAAGGTGGCTTGCTCTAGTGGGGTCTGATTTTTATCGTGATTTTCGTTCATGGCTTTATCCTAATACCTTATTCCAATGTTTGCCAACTATTAATACTCTATGAATCGCTTGACCATTCAGCTTGATGAAATCAAAGCAGCCTACGCTGCCGAACCAAACCCTAGCCTTGAAGTGAGGCTAGACCGTATTGGTCGAATCGAAAAGATGATTGAGGCCAATGAAGAAAAAATCTGCAAAGTACTCTCTGCAGATTTTGGTGTGCGCCACCCGATTGAAACACGCCTTGCTGAATTTCAGATGGTATACCAGGCCTGCAAAGATGCCAGGAAACATCTCAAAGAGTGGATGAAACCCATACACATGGAAGTTCCCTCACATATGGGGTCTTCACAAGCATGGACTGAAAGTCAATCGCTTGGTGTTGTTGGCATCATGAGCCCCTGGAATTATCCAATTCAGCTAGCACTCGTTCCAGCAATTGCAGCGCTAGCTGCGGGTAATCGTGTTTGGCTAAAGCCTTCTGAGCGTAGCTCTCGCACTTCCGGTTTTTTGGCAGGATTAATTCAAGAATACTTTCATCCAAGTGAATTTTGTGTCACTACTGGCGGTCTTGATATAGCCGAACAATTTGCAGCGCTTCCTTTTGCTCACCTCTTCTTTACTGGCGCAGAATCGATTGGCAAAAAAGTAATGCGAGCTGCTGCTGAAAACCTTACTCCAGTGACTCTAGAGCTTGGCGGCAAATCACCGGCCATCATTGATTCCTCTGCCAAACTGCAGGAAGCAGCTGCTTCCGTAGTGTATGGAAAATTACTCAATGGAGGTCAAACCTGCATTGCGCCAGATTACGTTCTCATCGACCAAGCTCATCAGGACCAGTTTATAAAAGCATTACAAGCAGCAGCTCAAGACCAATTCAGTAGTCCCGAAGAGCTCACTGGTCCAATCGATGAAAGTCAATTGCTCAACTGGCAAAGCTTAGTCAGCGATGCACTTGATCGTGGTGCAAAGGCAATACCCTTATTAAGTAATCCATCAGCAGGTGCGAGACAATTTGAACCTATCGCCCTCATTGACGTACCTCAAGACGCTCGCGTCCTTCATGAAGAGATTTTTGGGCCTATTCTTCCAATCGTGACAGCTCCAGATATTTCAGCTGCCATTCACTACATTAATGCCAGGCCCTATCCACTAGCAATTTATTGGTTTGGAAAAAACAAAAAGAATATGCAACGGGTTTTAGAAGAGACCCGCTCTGGTGGTGTCACCATTAATGAAACCTTATTACATGTAGCAGTCCAATCTCTCCCCTTTGGTGGTATTGGTAGCAGCGGCATGGGCGCCTATCACGGTAAAGCCGGCTTTGATACATTCAGCCACCAGAAATCCATCTTGGAAGTACGTGGCCTATTGGGAACAGGACTTTTAATGGGTACTAAAGCAGCTCGCCCCCCTTATGGAAAAGGCATCGAGCGTCTATTGAAATTCCTTAAGTAATTAATTCGGGAAAACCCTTGTAATCACAAGTTCAAGCTGTCATAATGGGTGGCTTTTTTAAGCAATTTGATTCATCGCCCCCCAGCTATATTTCAGCGTATCGTTTAGAAGTTATAAACACCAAAGATAAAAAACGCGCTGCCGCCTGTCTGATGGTCGATGCCTTTGACCATCGCACCCAATAAAAACATAGGTGCAACATACGGAGACATCCCTTTGAGGGGATGTGTAATAGCATGACTTTTTCTAAAGAAACTAAACTCGAGTCGAAAGACTCAAAGCACGCTGGATGTGAATTCCAGTCTTTCGCCCTAGCGGCGCAACTTCTTAAAAACGTTGCTGAACTCGGTTTTACCGAAGCCACTCCTGTTCAAGCTCAGGTTATTCCTGCTGCTTTAGCTGGTGGTGACTTATTAGTCAGCAGCCAAACGGGTAGCGGTAAAACCGCAGCCTTTTTATTGCCCTTGATCAATCAACTGATCGAAGCTAACCCAAACAATTCGCCTGTACCAGGTCGCGCACAACCTAAAGTGTTAGTGCTCTGCCCTACTCGTGAATTAGCTCAACAGGTTACCGCCGATGCAGTGAACTTGGTGCGCGGCATGAAAGGTATCCGTATTGCAACCATCATGGGTGGCATGCCTTATGGCAAGCAAATCCAAGCTCTGAAAGGTGCATTGTTAGTTGTTGCAACCCCAGGTCGTTTACTCGACTTGTGTGACAGCAAAGCAATTCGTCTGGATGATGTAAAACAACTCGTCATCGATGAAGCCGATCGCATGCTCGACATGGGATTTGCTGATGATCTCGAGGCAATTGACAAACGTTGTGCCGGTCGCAACCAAACCTTGATGTTCTCTGCAACTTTTGCGCCTAAGATTATGTCTTTAGCAAATGCATTAACTAAAGATGCAAAGCGTATTGAACTTGCTCACGCAGGCGACAAACACGCTAACATTGAGCAGAAATTGCATTGGGCTGACAGTAACTCACACAAGCATAAGCTTCTTGAGCATATTTTGGCTGATGCCAGCTTAGATCAAGCAGTTGTATTTGCTAGCACTCAAGTTGAAAGCGAAAAGATCGCTGATACATTACGTGCTAATGGCTATGAAGCAACTGCTCTTCACGGTGCAATGCCTCAAGCTGTGCGTATGCGTCGCCTAGAGTCTTTACGTAAAGGTCACACCAAGATTTTGGTAGCGACGGACGTAGCGGCTCGCGGTATAGATGTGCCACGTATTAGTCACGTGATTAACTTTGGCCTGCCAATGAAACCAGAAGACTATACACACCGCATCGGTCGTACTGGTCGCGCTGGTCGTAACGGCGTCGCTATCACTTTGGTAGAACATCGTGATCGTGCCAAGATTCGCAATATCGAGCGTTTTACACAGCAAGATATCGTTGCCTCAGTCATCGCTGGTCTTGAGCCACAAGCCAAGCCTAGCTTTGGTGGTGGCGGTGGCGGTAACCGTTCTGGTGGTGGTCGTTCTGGCGGCAGTCGCTCAGGTGGTGGTGGCGGTGGTGGTCGTTATGGTTCTGGAGCACGCTCTGAATCTCGCTTTGGTGGTGGTGGCTCTGGCGGTGGAAATCGTTCAGGCAATCATTTTGAAGCGCGTTCGACTGGTTCTGCTGACTCACGTCCTGCGCGTTCTGCTGACTCACGTCCAGCACGTCCAGCTGGTGGCCCACGTTTTGCTAAACCAAAGTCTGGCGGTCAACGTCGGAACTTTAGCGGTAGCTAATAATGATTCGCCGTAATCGTCTCCGTTCTGCATGGAATCGAGTCGGTTCCGGTGAAATTCATCGGGCGCCACGAAAGTGGCAGCCTTGGCTTAGCGATACTGGATCTCTCACCCAAAAAATTGAGCAAGCAATTGGTCAAAAACTAGAAGTGCAAGTTTTGCGCGACTGCCCTCAATCATTGAATAGCGACGAAAGTCGCTATTTCCATTTCCGAATTAGACGCTGTAGAGTACGTGAAGTGCTTCTATGCGCAAACAATGTCCCTCTGGTTATGGCACATAGCGTCATTCCTACATTCAGTGCCAGCGGCAGCAATCATGCCGTTCTGCGACTAGGCACAAAACCTTTAGGTGCCGTGCTCTTTGCCAAAACGCAGAAGCACTCTACGCCAAAACTACCACGTGATATTGCACGCTTAGATAGAAGTAGCGCTTTGTGGAAAAGATGTTCTAAGAATTACCCTGGGTTGAACTCACCCCTATGGGCTCGTCGCACTCTTTATCAGTTGAAGGGTCATCCAATACTGGTCAATGAAATTTTCTTACCCGCTTTGCTTCGCTTTTCAAAAACTTAGATTGTTAGCCAGGCTAAGCTCGCTTTAATAAGCGCCTCATCACCAGGCTCGGTGGTGAATACTTCACCAAAGCCAATGATTTCTGCGGCATCAGCAATATTGTGATGTGGACATAAGGCGCTTGCGCTTTGAAGTCCCTGCGGAAATTGATCTTTTACCACTTGCCCCAAGTAACGCACTGCTTCTGAAGAAGTGAGTAGCCAGAGTGATTTAGAAAAATCCATTTCATGAATCACATGCCAAGCAGGGTTATCGAGATCTAAGGGGACGCGGGTATAGGTAGAGATTGCTTCTACTGTCGCCCCTGCTTTTGTTAGGGTATCAGCTAGCCATTCGCGACCTCCCTCACCTTTGAAAATAATGATCTTCTTGCTGCTCCAATCCCAACCTAGGGCTTGGAGCTCTTGCCATAATCCTTCTGAATCCCATTTCTCGGTATTTTTCGGAATGAGCACTGGGGTGGGACTTTGTTCTTGACCAATGCCATGGTTTTGCAATGCCAGCTTGCTACTGCCACCCATTACTCCAATTGGAATAATCTTTTTAGAAAATTCTTGCCAGTCACGTTCAAGTAAGCGCATCACACATTCAATTGCGTTGGGGCTAACGAAGATCGCAAGATCTGCATCTTTCAAACTGGTGGCGATATGATCCGCTAGTTGATCATCTGTTTTAGGAACAATTGTTAGCAAAGGTAGCGACACTATTTCTGGCAGGCTACGCTTAGCGACACCACTATGTTCAATACTTTTAGAAAGTATCTCTATCAGCTGACGAGACTGACCGCTGGGCCTAGTGACAACGATGGTTTTAGTACTCATCGCTACTAGGATTTCTATTTAGATATTTTTGGAATTAAATCAGCTGCGCCCTGCGCTAGCAAATCTTGAGCGACAGCAAGCCCAAGCGCCTCTGCATCCTCAACCGACTCTACTTTGGCTTTGCCATTGGCAAGGCACATTGCTTTGCCATCAGTGCTGGCTACAAAAGAACGAATGTGCATTTGATTCTGATCCCATACAGCATATGCCGCCAAAGGCACCTCACATGATCCACCTAACTGACGTGAGACCATACGCTCCGCAGAAACAGAAAATAAAGTTGGCAAATCATTTAAGGGGGCAAGCCATTGTTTGATATTAGGATGTTTGCTTAAAGTCTCAATACCTAGTGCGCCTTGACCAGCAGCTGGTGTGTATGGGTCGTACGGCAGAAGAGCGCGAATACGAGACTCTAAACCTAACCGCTTTAATCCTGCTGCGGCCAATATGATGGCTTGATACTCACCACGATCTAACTTACCCATACGCGTATCTAAATTACCGCGCAAGGGCTGAATCTCTAAATGGGGAAACTTTGCTCGTAGCACTGACTCACGACGTAAGCTTGAGGTTCCCACAATCGCACCTTTTGGTAAATCTTCCAGACTTGCAAAATCATTCGAGACAAACGCATCACGTGCATCTTCCCTCTCCATGACACAAGCAAGGTCAAATCCTTCTGGCATTACCATTGGGACATCTTTAAGAGAATGAACCGCTAAATCTGCCCGACCATCCTCAAGGGCAGTTTCGAGCTCTTTCACAAAAAGGCCTTTGCCGCCCACCTTAGAGAGGGCTTTATCCAAAATCTGGTCCCCGCGGGTAGTCATTCCCAAAATCTGGACATCACAGCCTGGATAGAGCTTTTTTAGGCAATCTCGGACGTGCTCCGCCTGCCACATGGCTAGGCGACTTTCACGGGAGGCAATAACTAGGCGCTTAGGGGCCGTCAGGGGGGAAGAATTCAGGGTTTGGGACATAACATTTAAAATAATATGAGACGTACAACAATATACTGTGTTTATGAGCTCACCCAAAAATTCCTTAGACAACAAAGCCCAAGCTTGGTCGGCCCGTTTTAATGAGCCGGTAGACGAACTTGTCCAGCGTTATACCGCTTCTATTGGCTTTGATCAACGCTTTGCCATGGTCGATATTGCCGGTTCCCTGGCACACGCCCAGATGCTTGCCGCCCAAAAGATCATCAGTGCTCAGGATTTAGCGGACATTCAAAAGGGTTTAGCTCAAATTAAGGGCGAGATTGAAGCTGGCCAATTTGAATGGCAATTAGCTTTAGAAGATGTGCATCTCAATATTGAAGCGCGCCTCACTGCCTTGGTAGGTGATGCAGGCAAACGCTTGCATACTGGTCGTTCACGCAATGATCAAGTGGCTACTGATTTGCGTCTATGGTTACGTGGCAGCGTTGACGAGATTGCTAGCACTCTCAAAGCTTTGCGTACCGCACTATTAGATTTAGCAGAAAAGCATGCGGATACGATCATGCCTGGTCATACCCATCTGCAAGTTGCACAACCGATTACTTTTGGTCATCACTTGATGGCTTACTTTGAAATGTTTAGTCGTGATGCCAGTCGCTTGTCTGATTTACGCGCACGTTTTAATCGTTTGCCTTTAGGTGCTGCTGCTTTGGCAGGAACTAGCTATCCAATTGATCGCGAGCAAGTTGCTAAAACTCTCGGTTTTGATGGTATTTGCAGCAACTCTTTAGATGCTGTTTCAGATCGCGACTTTGCAATTGAATTCTGTGCCTTTGCATCCATCTTGATGATGCACGTTTCACGTCTCTCTGAAGAGCTTGTGCTCTGGCTCAGCCCACGCTTTGGTTTTATTGACCTGCCAGATCGCTTTTGCACAGGCAGCTCAATCATGCCGCAAAAGAAAAACCCAGATGTTCCTGAGTTGGCGCGTGGCAAGACTGGTCGCGTCTATGGTGATCTGATTTCTTTACTGACCTTAATGAAGAGTCAGCCGCTTGCCTATAACAAAGATAATCAAGAAGATAAAGAGCCTTTGTTTGATGCTGTAGACACCGTACAAGATACACTGCGTATCTTTGCCGATATGGTTCCCCATATTGAAGTCAAAGCTAATGTCATGAAGGCAGCTGCCCAAGAAGGCTTTTCTACAGCAACGGACTTGGCTGATTACTTAGTAAAAAAAGGTTTGGCATTCCGTGATGCTCATGAAGCTGTGGCGCATGCTGTTAAAGCCTGTGTTGGCAGAAACTGCATGCTGACCGACTTAAGTTTGTCAGAATTACGCTTTGCTTGTGGTCTTGATAATCGCCCAGAACTCCTTAGTGATGATGTCTTTGCTTTGCTAACAGTTGATGGCTCAGTACAGTCTCGCCAACATATTGGTGGTACGGCACCATCCCAGGTCCTGAGCGCGATTAAACGGGGTCGTGCAGATCTTTAGGTCGCATGGGGTTTTGGTCCAAACTTTCCACAGGCATTGATCGCATAAACCAACTGCTTGGTAAAGCAGCAAGCGTGATGATTTTGCTCTCCTGCGTGGTGTCGGCAGCCAATGCCTTACTACGTTATGGATTGGATATCAGCAATAATTGGCCGCTAGAGCTTCAGTGGTATCTATTTAGTGCAGCCGTCATGCTTGGTTCTGCCTACACCCTCAAACGCAATGAACATGTTCGAGTTGATTTAATTTACTCACACCTTTCTGACCGCGGTCGAATATGGATTGATTTATTTGGCTTGATTTTTTTCTTGATGCCAGCTTGTATTCTGTTTACATGGCTCTCTTGGACAACCCTCTTTTATCCGTCCTGGCTCATCATGGAACACTCACTGAACTCTGGTGGCCTAGCCCGTTACCCGATTAAATTTGTAGTGCCTTTTGGATTTTTTATGTTGAGCCTGCAAGGTCTTTCTGAAATCATCAAACGCATCGGCGCTCTCAAAGGTGCAATCACTTTGCCTGCCGAAGACCTGCAATACGAAAAGCCGATGCAATGATTCCATTAGAGTGGATGCCGCCCCTCATGTTTGGTGGCCTAATCATCTTTATGTTGATTGGCTTCCCGGTAGCATTTTCCCTAATGGCTGCTGGCCTCTTCTTCTCTGTTATCGCCATTAGTGAGGGATTCTTTGGCATGCCTTTTTTGCAGGCCATTCCACAACGTATCTTCGGTGGTGTACTTGCAAATGATCTTCTTTTAGCAATTCCATTCTTTACCTTTATGGGCGCTATTTTGGAGCGCTGTGGCCTTGCTGAAGAAATGCTGGACTCGATGGGTCAACTCTTTGGCAAAGTACGTGGTGGCTTAGGCTATTCAGTGATTATTGTAGGATTTGTTCTAGGTGCCATTACGGGTACTGTCGCTGCTCAGGTGATTGCTATGGCGATGATCTCTTTGCCAGTGATGATGCGTTATGGCTACAACATGCGCTATGCTACAGGTGTTCTGGCAGCCTCTGGAACGATTACCCAATTAGTACCACCATCCTTGGTACTCATTGTTTTGGCAGACCAACTCAAGACCCAAAGTGGTAGCGCTGATGTCGGTAGCATGTATCTTGGTGCTTGGGGTCCATCACTACTCCAAATTGCTCTCTTTGCGCTTTATACTTTCGTCCTCTCCCGAGTTCGACCAGACTATTTGCCGGCGGTTCCAGCAAGCGATCTCACCCTAAAAGGCTGGGAGCTCTGGAAAAAATGTCTGATGGGAATCATCCCATCCGCGGTATTAATCTTCTTGGTTCTTGGCACCATCATGACCGGCATTGCGACCCCAACTGAATCTGGTGCCATGGGTGCTATGGGTGCCTTGCTATTAGCCTGGCTACGTCGAGCCAGCATTCCCAATCTCAAAGGTTTAATCCAAGAGGCCTATCAAAATACGATGCGCATTACCGCAATGGTCGTCTTTATTTTGATTGGCTCAACGTGTTTCTCAGTAGTCTTCCAAGGAGTAGATGGTGGGCTTTGGGTTGAGAATCTTTTTTCAGGCTTGCCTGGTGGGTGGGTAGGCTTTCTCATCGTCGTCAACCTTTTTGTTTTTTTCTTGGCCTTCTTCTTGGACTTTTTTGAGATTGCTTTCATCATCGTACCGATGCTTGCACCAGTCGCTGTTAAATTACTCTCCCCCGTCCTACTCGATTCCATGAACGGGAATCCACAAGCCGCTGCAAGCGCTGCTCTTGTCTGGTTTGGGGTCATGCTATGCGTCAATATGCAAACCTCATTTATGCACCCGCCGTTTGGATTTGCCCTGTTTTATCTCAGAGGGGTTGCACCAAAAGAGGTGAAGAGTAGTGATATCTATTGGGGTGCCTTACCTTGGGTAGGCTTACAACTCATCATGGTAGCTGTAGTGATTGCTTTTCCTGCGCTGATCACCACCTTACTGGATAAACCGGCTGCCATTACACAAAGCCAGGACTATAATTTCACTAGTGGTGAGGACTCCAAACTAGGGGCACCGGCTAGTAAGGTGGATGAAGATGCGCCTGTGACCTTTCAATTAGATAAACCGGTCAAATAAACATCAAGCTATTATTCAATTACATCAGACCAAAAACACAGAACCTCAATTTCAGCCCCAGAAAAATGAAGCCCCTTAAAATATTAAAAATTCTTGGTAGTTTGGTCTTGGCATCTACGCTAGGCGCATGCAGCTCGACAAGTACTCCTGACTTTAGCGAAATGTCCGCCAAGTACGCAAATATTCTTGAGCAGTACCAGATCAATATGATCTTTCAAAACATAATGCGCTCCTCTGAAAATCGTCCCGTGAGCTTTTTAGATATGCCGTCGATCAATGGATCGGGATCCATCACCGTAAACCCTTATGCCAGCGCATTTTTTTCTGGTGGAGTCATACCCTATAACGCTAGTTATCTCCCTATTAGCGGAGGCTTAAGTAGTATTACTCCTGGAGTATCTCTTACTGTTGGCAATACATTCAATTTCACCCAATCGTCTCTAGATAACGCAGTATTTTGGAAGGGTTACCTCAATATTCTGCCCATTGACACTGTCAAATATTTTCAGCAGGACCATATTCCAAAAGAGGTGATTTGGAGTCTGATTATTAGTCAAATTGAAATTACCGAGCCAAATGGAAAATCTACTATTCTGGTTAATAACCCACTAAAGCCCGGATACCCCGAATTCTTAAAACAGTTATACGAACTTGTAGATGCAGAACTGGGGGCTTATTTAATCGATACTTCGGTCAAGCTTGGGCCCCCTATCAATATTCAAGAAATGAAAGCCCAGTTTGGGGATGTGTCTTTAGAAAAATTGAAGGCAAATGGTGTCGCAATAAAGCAATTATCTGGAGCCCCAAAATTTTTGTATCAGCCAATCCAGATATCACAAGAATATATGCTTTGTCTTAATAAAAATTTGTATTCCAATTTTTCACAGCAATCTTCTGATAAAGGATGGTATTGCCAAGAATCTTTTAGCCTTGATGATGATAAAAAAAGCGCATTAAAAGAATTGCAACCTAAATTAAAGATTCGTATCCGCTCTACAAATGATATTTTTGAGTATCTGGGCCATGTGGTTAGGGCACAGCTTGCAGATGATCCTTTTTTGGTAACGCTTCCCCCAACTTCTAAAACTTTCAATATGAATAGAGGTTCATCTAATAAATACGCATTAATTGTTGTGAATAAAAACAAGTCCACCAAAAAATCATTCTCAAGCATCGAGAGCTTAGATGGAAATATTTACAGCATCCCTAACGAAGATAGCGGATATTCTGCGCTTGCTATTAAATTGTTGACTGAATTCATGTCACTGCAAAAAATTCCGGGAAGTATCCCGCCCTCACCTGCAGTATTAATTAAATGATTCTAAATAATAACGTTGAGGGAGCGGGGACCCTCCAGGTAAGACTATTTTGGTCTGCTGACCTCATTGCCAGCATTGCCTTGGGCGTCTATATGGTTGCCTTTAACTTTCTAACCGTAAAGACCTATGGACCTTTTGGAATTTCCATGACTACCATTGGATACGCCATACCCCAGACTCTTCTTGTTCTGTTTGGTGGTCTCACTAGCGATAACATTAATAAACAGAGTTTGTATAGGATTTGCCAGATCCTATACATTCTTATTGGCTTAGCGCTTTTCTTTGCATGCCTAGAAGGACTTCCTCCTCTATGGCTGTTAGTTTTAGTAAGCGCCCTCAACGGATTGATAGTGGCGTTTTCTGGACCCAATAAGACATCTCTGATTAGCGATCTTGTGCCTGAGGCCAAGGTTACTTCTACACAAGAATTCTTTTATCTTGCTACGGGCTTAGGTTGGGTTTTAGGATCCTTGTTGTTTCCCTACATCCTTAAGGCAGAGATCCCCTTTAGCCATGATCCTCGTGAATCTTCTGCATTCTTATTCTATGTTTTTGCAATGCTTCCATCGATTTTCTTAGTCCCAAAAGGATTGAATCGGCTAGCAGTTAGTAAATCTGATAAACCATTTTTAGATAGGTTTGAAGCCTCTTTAATAGATATCAAGAACTCCTTTCTCTATCTGCGTACTTCTTTGGATCTCAGAATTCTAATGTGGTTACTTGCAATCGTTTTAGTGCTTGGAATGCCCTTCACTATTTTGATCTCGATTTTTGCACATGATCACCCTACTCTGCAGCCTCCCACCCAATTCTTTTCCCATATTTATGCAGTTTTATCTGCGGGAGAAGTAGTGGGTGGATTATTGGGAATTTTGATCTCACGATCATCCCTGAAGCGTGGAACCCTCTTTATTTATTTTATTTTTGGCCTTTGCTTTGCTGCAATTATTGCTTTGATCACCCGCGAGTATTGGTTAATTCTGATCACCATTTTGCTCTCAGGCCTTTTTACTAGCCTATGCAGCAACCTCCTCAAAGGAGTAATCCAATCGCTATCTTCAGCAGATATGCGGGGTCGTATTGCAGGTTTGGCTCAACTCATGGCAGGCTTAAGTAGTGCTAGTGCTGGTATCGCTGGATTTGTAATCCACCATTTATCTAGGGATGGCGTAAAGGAGTATTTAGCTTACGAAACCGTCCTCATGAGCATGCTCGGCCTATTAGCAGTACTAGCACTCCTTACATTACCAGCCCTCATTAAATCACGCATCACTATTCAGTAAGCTACTCAATAGTGATGCTGCGAATGGTTAACAATTACAGCGTAATGTCGCGTTCTTGTCTGACGCAATCTACATAGTATTCACTTCGTCCACCGATATCTGCTTTGACTAAACCGTGGATATCAGTTTCGAAGCCAGGGAACTTTTCATTGAAATCTCTAGCAAAGTAAAGATAGTCAACGATACGCTTATTAAAGCGCTCACCCGGAATTAATAGTGGAATGCCTGGTGGATATGGTGTTACCAACATCGCGGTGACACGTCCCTCTAACTGATCGAGGGGCACTCGATCAACTTCTTTATGTGCCATCTTGGCCCAAGCCTCTGATGGCATCATCGCTGGCACCATATCTGAGGTGTACATCTCAGTAGTCATGCGAGCTACATCACGGCCCTTATAGAACTCGTGAATCTGCTGGCAGATATCTTTTAGCCCAACGCGCTCATAGCGCGGATGTTTGGCCACAAACTCAGGTAAGACCTTCCATAGGGGAGCATTCTTATCAAAGTGATCCTTGAACTGTTGCAATTCTGTAACGAGAGTATTCCAACGTCCTTTAGTAATACCGATAGTAAACATGATGAAGAAGGAATACAGGCCGCACTTCTCAACGATCACTCCATGTTCAGCAAGATACTTAGTCACAATGCTTGCAGGAATACCCATGGAGCCAAAGTTACCCTCGATATCTAATCCTGGTGTAACTACCGTTGCTTTGATTGGGTCAAGCATGTTGAAGTCTTTAGCTAGCTTGCCAAAGTCATGCCAACTTGCATTAGGCTCTAAGACCCAATCTGAGCGCTCACCAATACCCTCTTCAGCCAAATGATCGGGGCCCCAAACCTTGAACCACCAATCGGCCCCAAACTTGTCATCAACCTCACGCATTGCGCGGCGGAAGTCCATTGCTTCAGCAATCGACTCTTCTACCAAGGTTGTTCCACCAGGCGACTCCATCATGGCAGCAGAAACGTCACATGAGGCAATAATGGCGTACTGCGGGCTTGTAGAGGTATGCATGAGATAAGCCTCATTAAAGCAATCTCGATCAAGCTTGGTCTCTTCAGCATCTTGAACCAATACTTGTGAAGCCTGTGATAAACCTGCCAATAGCTTATGGGTAGATTGAGTAGCAAACATCAAACTCTTCTTGGTACGCTTGCGATCAGATCCAATCGCATGCATATCTTTATAGAATGGATGGAAGGCGGCATGCGGCAACCATGCTTCGTCAAAATGTAAAGAATCAACCTTGCCATCTAACATCTCTTTAATCATTTCTACGTTATAGACTATACCGTCATAGGTACTTTGAGTTAGCGTCATTACGCGTGGCACAACGTTCTTATCTTTGATGAAAGGATTGGCATCAATTTTCTTTTTAATGTTGGCCCATTCAAATTCCTCTTTAGGAATTGGCCCAATGATGCCGAGGTGATTGCGGGTTGGCATCAAGAATATGGGAATGGCACCCATCATAGTGATCGAATGAATGACTGACTTATGACAGTTGCGATCTACTAGCACTACATCACCAGGAGCAACGGTAGAGTGCCAAACAATCTTGTTAGAGGTAGACGTGCCGTTGGTAACAAAGAACAAATGGTCAGCATTAAAGATACGAGCGGCATTACGCTCGCTTTGTAAGACTGGACCAGTATGGTCTAGGAGCTGACCTAGTTCTTCAACGGCATTACAAACGTCAGCGCGCAGCATGTTCTCACCAAAGAATTGATGGAACATTCGGCCTACTGGGCTCTTTAAGAAAGCAACGCCACCGGAATGCCCAGGGCAATGCCAAGAATAAGAACCCTCAGAAGCGTAATTGGTTAAGGCTCTAAAGAATGGGGGTGCCAATGAATCCAGATACACCTTTGCTTCACGAATAATATGGCGCGCTACAAACTCTGGGGTGTCTTCATTCATATGAATAAAACCATGCAATTCACGCAAGATGTCATTAGGCATATGACGTGAAGTACGAGTTTCACCATACAAGAAGATTGGGATATCTTCGTTACGCTTACGTACTTCAGTAATGAAGGCGCGTAGATTATTTAAAGCAGGAAGGTCATGATCTTCAGAGTCAGAATCAAATTCTTCATCATCAATTGAGACGATAAAAGAAGAGGCACGGGAAGCTTGTTGGGCAAAAGAAGTTAAGTCGCCATAACTCGTTAAGCCAATAACCTCCATACCCTCATTCTCAATGGCCTCAGCGAGGTCGCGAATACCCGAACCCGAAATATTTTCGGAACGAAAGTCCTCATCAATAATGATGATTGGGAAACGAAATTTCATGGCTGCCCTTTAGGTTCGCGAACTAGAATTTGAGTGAAAAAATTAAGTCTTAGGCAGGGTAACGCCCCGCTGACCTTGGTACTTACCGCCGCGATCTTTGTAAGATGTGCCACAGATTTCATCACTCTCAAAAAAGAGCACTTGTGCACATCCCTCACCTGCATAAATTTTTGCAGGTAATGGCGTGGTGTTAGAAAACTCTAATGTGACATAACCCTCCCACTCAGGTTCGAATGGAGTGACATTCACAATGATTCCGCAACGAGCATAGGTACTTTTGCCGACGCAAACCGTTAATACGCTGCGAGGAATCTTGAAATACTCAACTGTTCTCGCTAAAGCAAATGAATTTGGAGGGATGATACAAACATCGCCTCTAAAATCCACGAAAGATTGATCATCGAAATTCTTTGGGTCAACAATAGTGCTATTGATATTAGTGAAGATCTTAAATTCATCTGCGCAACGAATATCGTAGCCATAGCTTGATGTGCCATAACTCACGATTTTGTTACCAGCAGCGTCTTGGCGAACTTGTCCAGGCTCGAAGGGGCTGATCATGCCTTGTTCGCCCATGCGGCGGATCCAGTGGTCTGATTTAATAGTCATGGGCGAATTGTAAAACCTTCGCGGACCTTAACGATCATTTATCGGGCTCTGGGTAGCAAAAATTAGCTATTTTGGGTAAAAATCACCCGCTCAGGGGCGTTATAGATCTCAAAATGTTTCCCGGAGCAACGAGACAAAATGGTGAGATTGGTTTTGCGGGCCAACTCCAGACCCATGAGAGTCACGCCCGAACGGGTTAGGAGGAAAGGGACGCCCATCTGAGCCCCCTTAATCACCATCTCTGAAGTCAGGCGCCCAGTTGTGAAAAAGATCAAATCTTTGCCGGCCTTATCAGCAAGCCACAGCAAACCAGAAATCGAGTCAACTGCGTTGTGACGGCCAACATCCTCGATAAAGTAAAGGAGTCTCACCCCATCATTGCTTTGCCTCTCAAATACAGCGCAGGCATGAACCGAGCCCGACTTTTTGTAGATGGAGTCGTGTACTCGAATCGTATCAATCAAAGCGACGATTGCCTCTTGGGATAAGTTAGGTCCATCTGGAAGGGAAATCTCTGACATCTCCTCCATCAGCCCACCAAACATCGTGCCCTGACCACAGCCGGTAGTGACGACCCGCTTGCTCGTAAGCGCATCAATATCCACCGTGCTACGGCGAGTCTTGACAGCAGCAGAATCGGTCTCCCAGTCAACCTGGATGCTCTCAATATCATGTGGGGACTCGACTAAACGCTGATTGCGCAAATAACCGAGAACCAAGGCTTCAGGAGCACTGCCTAGGGTCATCAAAGTTACTAGCTCGCGCTTATCCAAATAAATGGTTAAGGGGCGCTCTCCAGGGACATGGGTCAGCTTTTTTCTGCCAGCCTCATCCAATATCTCGACCTCGTGCACCACAGGCACTGAGGCACTAGACATCTGGATATTGGGTTTTACGGCCATGCAATGCTTTCTGAATCGGGTAGAGATTGGAGTTTATCGATATTTGAGGCGACTTCGCGGTGTTTACTTTAACCGCAGACTAAAATCACTGCACAAGCTTGCATAATTGTGCATTACCCCTAATTTAACCTTCTTATTTAAGTCCGCATTACATGAGTAGCCCCCAGCGTCGTCTTCTTGTCACCTCCGCCCTGCCTTATGCCAATGGTCAGATCCATATTGGCCATTTGGTGGAATATGTGCAGACCGATATTTGGGTGCGCTTTCAGAGGATGCGTGGTCATGAAGTGCATTACGTTGGTGCCGACGATACTCACGGCACACCCATCATGTTGCGTGCAGAACAAGAAGGAATTACGCCAAAGGAACTAATCGCTAATGTATGGAAAGAGCATAAGCGCGACTTTGATCACTTTCTAATTTCCTTTGATAACTACTACACTACTGACAGTCCTGAGAATGAGAAACTCGCGCAAAGTATCTATCTCAAATTACGTGATGCCGGTCTGATTGAAAAGCGTGCCATCGAGCAAGCTTATGATCCAGTCAAGGAAATGTTTCTACCAGATCGCTTTATTAAAGGCGAATGCCCTAAGTGCGGCGCTAAAGATCAATACGGCGACAACTGCGAAAAATGTGGTGCCACTTACTCTCCTACTGATCTGAAGAACCCTTTCTCAGTAGTTAGCGGTGCAAGCCCTATTAAGAAAGTTTCGGATCATTATTTCTTTAAACTATCCGATCCACGTTGTGAAACCTTCTTACGCGAATGGACTCAAGTCAAAACTCCTTTGCAACCCGAAGCTCGCAATAAGATGAAAGAGTGGGTTGGTCAGCCAGGTGAAAGTAAGCTAGGTGACTGGGATATCTCTCGTGACGCTCCTTATTTTGGCTTTGAAATCCCTGATGCCCCAGGTAAATACTTCTATGTCTGGCTTGATGCCCCTATTGGCTACTACGCTAGTTTTCTCAATTACTGCCAGGCAAAAGGGCTGAACTTTGACGAGTGGGTCAAGCCAGATACCACCACCGAGCAATACCATTTTATTGGTAAAGATATTTTGTATTTCCATACCCTCTTCTGGCCAGCGACCCTGCATTTTTCAGGCTATCGTACGCCGACTAATGTCTTTGCTCATGGCTTTCTCACCGTTGATGGCGAGAAGATGAGTAAGTCACGTGGCACATTGATTTCTGCCAACAGCGTGATTGAGTGTGGCTTTAATCCTGAGTGGTTCCGCTATTACTTCGCAACTAAACTCAATGACAGTATGGAAGATCTAGATTTAAATCTCCAAGATTTTGTTGCGCGAGTAAACAGTGATTTATTGGGTAAGTACATCAATATTGCAAGTCGTAGCGCAGGCTTCTTAGTAAAACGTTTTGGTGG
>Ga0208496_1000041_pt1 | contig 38701 bp, 34 predicted proteins | sample CryBogmetaGMA2M_FD_184552 | JGI IMG/M metagenome (GOLD analysis project Ga0208496, IMG submission 184552) | Freshwater microbial communities from Crystal Bog, Wisconsin, USA - MA2M (SPAdes) | ecosystem: Environmental > Aquatic > Freshwater > Lake | place: Crystal Bog, Wisconsin, USA | collected... | reverse complement strand
CAATCAAAAGAATTTAAACACTATCGCGTCAATACTCTCAATACCCACGGAACCGGTTGTTCATTAGCCTCTGCCATTGCTACTTATTTAGCAGGTGGTCACGATTTAAGTCATGCAGTGGCCAAAGCAATTGCGTATGTTGAGGCTGGCTTAGAGGCAGGGCGTTTCTTGAGTATTGGCGAAGGGCCAGGACCCTTGTGGCATATGCATGATTTTTATCCAACAGCGCTCTTAGATGAAAAAGGTAAATACTAAAGAATTTTTTAGCTTATAGTTAATTACTGCATTAACTCTTGTAAGTGCTTTACTGCAGCCTTAGGATCTTTAGCTTGCGTAATGGCACGCACGACCGCAACTGATCCAACACCGCTCTTAGCAACGGCACGAATGCTGTCTTGATCGATGCCACCAATAGCCACTAATGGGTAATGACTCATCAATTTGGTGTATTGATAAAGACGCCCTAGACCTTGAGGGACGGTAGGCATTTTCTTAAGGTTTGTTGGAAAGACTGCCCCCATCGCAATATAACTTGGACAAAAGCGATCGGCATGAACCATTTCTGCATAACCGTGTGTGCTTAAACCCAGACGTAATCCAGCAGACCTGATTTCTTCAAAGTTGGCGGATGCAATATCTTCTTGGCCAAGATGCACGCCATAAGCTCCAGCGTTAATGGCCTCTTCCCAATAGTCATTAATAAATAGCAAGGTATCGCTACCTTGAACGGCTTCTACGGCAGCCCTTACTTGTTTTCTGATCTTAAATTTATCTTCAGATTTAAAGCGCAATTGCACAGTAGGAAGTTCTGCATCCACCATGCGCTTTACCCAGTCAGCATCTGGCATCACACCATACAAACCCAAGCGCGTAGGACATTCTGGAAAAGCATTGGGATTCATATTGCGAGTCCAAGGCAATAAATCAAAGTGTTCTGGTCTATTGGGCCATTTCAGCGGATTAAACCCACCATCACCTTGAACCATTCGCGCCCATGCTTTTCCCAAAACCCGGGCGTCCGATTCAATAAAGCCCATCTCGATTGCTGCAAGCGACCCGGCAAGCTCGTAATGGTCTGCTGCTGCTTCGTTATCAATCATGGGCGGAGGTAAGTTCAGGCTATATGCTGAAATCGGAAGGCACAAATCTCCATTGCGATGGACGGCAACAATTTGTTCGGCAAGATCTCTGATAAAGCTCATGTATTTAGCTTTGATGCCAAAAAGGGGTGCCCACCAAAGGAGTACTAGCTTGGGCAGATGCTTGTGGTTTCATAGCCCCAGAAAGATACGCAGCGCGTCCGGCATCTACTGCCTTAGTAAAGGCAGTAGCCATTACGACAGGATCTTCTGCAAGAGCCACTGCGGTATTTAATAGAACGCCATCAAAGCCCCATTCCATTACTGTACAAGCATGAGAAGGAAGGCCGAGGCCAGCATCAACTAGAAGAGGAACCTTTAAGCGGTCGCGCAAAAGTTTTAAGGCATAAGGATTTAAAGGCCCTTGACCAGTGCCAATCGGAGCAGCCCAAGGCATTACTGCTTGACAGCCGATATCCACTAAACGTTGGCACAAAATTAAATCTTCAGTGCAATAGGGAAGCACTTTGAAACCATCCTTAATTAAAGTTTCGGCAGTTTGCACTAAACGTAAAGTATCTGGCTGCAAGGTGTAATCATCACCAATTAATTCGAGCTTAATCCAGTCAGTTTCAAAAACCTCACGCGCCATTTGCGCAGTAGTGATGACTTCTTGGGGGCTATGACAGCCAGCAGTATTGGGTAAGACTGGCACAGCCATCTTTTTTAAAAGCTCCCAAAAGCCGCTATGCGACTCAGCGGTAGAGCTTCCCTGGCGTCGCAAGCTCACCGTAATCATTGCGGGGTTAGAAGCTTGCACTGCATTCTCGAGAACTTGTGGAGACGGATAGCGTGAGGTTCCTAAAAGCAAGCGGCTAGCAAAGCTCTCACCGTAGAGAACTAAGGCATCAGCGCTATTAAGATTATTTGGTAATGGTGCTGTCATCTAGATGCTTACTGTTAACCGCCAGTAACTGGGGTGATCACTTCAATGTGGTCATTCTCGTTCAGAAGATGTTTAGCATGATCGGTTTTAGGTACGAAGTTCATGTTTACTGCAACAGCATAGGGTGGCCGTGCATCAATCAAAGAAAGTACATCAGAGATCATGCTCTGGCTGGGAACCTCATGTTCCACCTGATTGACGATTACGCGCATAAAGTAGCCTCTTGATGATTAGCATCTTTCATGATGTTCAAACCTAATTCCAATGCAGTATTACTCTCACCTGAGGCTAATAGTTCTAAAGTGCAATCGAGCACTGCTGGGGCGATCATAAAACCATGGCGATATAAGCCATTGATCATGATCAAATCTGTAAGGCCTTTATCCCTCGAAGTTCTGATTTCTGGAAGATTATTTTTAAGGGTGGGGCGACACTGGGTAGCCATTTCTAAGATACGTGCCTCTGCAAAGCCGCTGTGTACGGTATAAACAGCGCTCAGCAGCTCCATAGCTGAGCGCACGCTCATCTCGGATAAGTCGTCTGATTCGATTTCAGTAGCCCCAACTACATAAATATCGTTTTCCTTAGGGGCGATATAAATGGGATAGCGCGGATGAATTAAGCGTGTCGGACGTTGAAGTTTGACTTCTGGGGCATATAAACGAATCACTTCGCCACGCACACCACGTAAAGCATTTTGAGAAGCATTGTTTTGCCAAGAATCCTTGGCACCAGTACCGCGGCAATCTATTACAACTTGATAGGAATGATCTTTGCGCAAATCCTCAGGCTCAATTGATTTACCCCAGTGACAGTTGACATTAAAAGCAGCCAGCTCAACAACTAGCGCATCTAGTAGTTGGCGATTATCAAGTTGGCCTTCATTGGGCAAAAAAAGTCCTTGCGTAAAGCGCTCAGCTACTCCCGGTTCTAGTTCACGTACTGCATCTGTATTGAGTTTTTGTGGCAGGGCTAAAAGAGAATTATTGCGACAGTTACGCTCTAAATGAGCAGCAAATCGCTCTGCATCACTTGCATCTTGTCGGTGCCATAGAATGAGTGTGCCATCTTGCTGAAAAAATACTGGCGTCGATAGTTCGGCAATGATTTCTTTCCAGCGTGGCAGACTATGAATACCCATACGCACTACAGAATCCTCGGTAATGGCAGATTCAGCAAGCGGGGCTAGCATGGCTGCCGCAATTCGAGCAGCAGCGCCATTAGCACTAGAATCACCCTGATCAAATAGATCAACCAGAGCTCCACGCTGGGCAAGCGCTACCGCCAGCATGCGGCCCATGAGGCCGCCACCGACGATCGCATACTTGCTTTGCGAGAAGGAACGCTTATTTACCATCAGTGCGCTGATGCTTATTGATAAATCTCACTACCGCGCTTACGGAACTCTGCTGACATTTCTTCCATGCCTTTTTCAGGATCTGTGGATGTCTCTGCTGTAATCGGAATGACTTTAGCCACCTTAGGGTTGCCATCAGCATCTAAGCTTGCTGCATAGTCACGCACTTCTTGTGTGATTTTCATAGAGCAGAACTTTGGTCCACACATGGAGCAAAAGTGTGCAATCTTGGCACCTTCTGCAGGCAAAGTGGCATCATGGTATTCACGTGCACGCTCAGGATCTAGACCAAGATTAAACTGATCTTCCCAGCGGAACTCAAAGCGCGCTTTAGAGAGGGCGTTATCGCGCACTTGTGCACCAGGCAAACCTTTAGCTAAGTCAGCGCCATGCGCAGCAATCTTATAGGTGATGATGCCTTCACGCACATCTTCTTTATCAGGGAGACCCAAATGCTCTTTAGGGGTTACATAGCACAACATAGCAGTGCCATACCAACCGATTTGTGCAGCACCAATACCGCTGGTGATGTGATCATAGCCAGGAGCAATATCGGTAATCAATGGTCCAAGGGTATAGAAAGGGGCTTCTAAGCAATGCTTGAGCTCTTCGGTCATATTTTCTTCAATACGCTGCATTGGAACGTGACCCGGGCCTTCAATCATGACCTGTACATCGTGCTTCCAAGCTTTGGCTGTTAACTCACCCAAAGTATAGAGTTCACCGAACTGAGCCGCATCATTAGAGTCTGCAATACAACCAGGACGTAAGCCATCGCCTAAGCTAAATGACACGTCATAGGCTTTCATAATTTCGCAGATTTCATCAAACCGGGTATAGAGGAAATTTTCTTTATGGTGAGCCAAACACCACTTGGCCATAATGGAACCACCACGAGAAACAATGCCAGTAATTCGGTCAGCGGTTAATGGAACATAGCGCAGTAAGACACCAGCATGGATAGTGAAGTAATCTACACCTTGTTCGGCTTGTTCTACCAAGGTATCGCGGAACATTTCCCAAGTGAGATCTTCTGCAACGCCGCCGGTTTTATCAAGGGCCTGATAAATCGGAACGGTACCAATGGGAACTGGTGAGTTGCGAATAATCCACTCACGAGTTTCATGAATATGCTTTCCAGTTGATAGGTCCATGATCGTATCTGCACCCCAACGAATTGACCACACCATCTTTTCAACTTCTTCATTGATCGATGAAGTCACAGCAGAGTTGCCTAAGTTGCCGTTAATTTTCACGCGGAAGTTACGACCAATGATCATTGGTTCTAATTCAGGATGATTGATGTTTGCAGGAATAATGGCACGACCTGCGGCAACTTCAGAACGTACAAATTCACCAGTTACTGTCTCTGGTAAGTTGGCACCATAGGATTTTCCTGGATGCTGCTTTAGCAAAAGCTTATAAGCAGGATCTTTGCGAAGCTGCTCTAAGCCCATGGACTCACGCAAGGCGACATATTCCATTTCTGGAGTAACAATCCCTTTGCGGGCGTAATACATCTGGCTTACATTGCTACCAGCTTTGGCAACACGCGGAGCGCTGATATGCGCAAAGCGTAAATTTTGAGTAGCTTCATCTTGAGAGCGAGCCACGCCATACTCAGAGCTCGGACCTGATAGTTGCACAGTGTCATTGCGCTCAGCAATCCAGCCATCACGTAATCTTGGCAAACCCTTTTCAAGATTAATGACGATATCAGGATCACTGTAAGGTCCTGATGTGTCATATACCGGTACAGGCGGGTTAGCGATCATCTCTTCACCTACCCGCGTAGACAACTGCTCAATCATGCGGATCGGCGCCTTAACGTCAGGACGTGAACCTTGTAGGTATGTTTTTGTTGATGCGGGATAAGCGAACTTTTGACCGAAGTCGCGCTCTAAGCTTTTTAAGCTTGGAATTTCATGTTTAGCTTTTTGATTATCTTTACTCACGTCCATCTCCTTACAGTTTTAGATGGACGAAACCGGGTGTCGGTCTGATGTAACTTCCCACGCCAGCATTATCTGGATCGGGTTTTAGGGTCTTTCTCAGCGCCTCTGGGCAGATACTGCTTTGGAGGGCACCCCTGTTTCATCCTTAAGGAAGATTTAACCACGAATTTCAGTTTAAGTGTATGGGCTCAATCAAAAGGCTCTTATGGTCTCTAAAACCTTACTTATTGCGCCGCAAAATGAAGTCTGCCGTTACGAAGGCGGCATCACTAGTAAATTCATCCGCAAGGATTCGTGCTGCTGCCTCAGCTAGGGAAATCTCAATAAAGCCAGAGACTTCTCCATCGTGGTTGGTCGGAATGAAGTTATCGGTAAGTTCTAAATCGTAAATATAGAGCTGTTCATCATGAAAGCCACGCCCAGAAATAGGGCGACGCATATGAATGCGTCCTATCGGTTGTATCTGCTCAGCAATTTTAGGCGGAACTCCTGCTTCCTCCCACAGCTCACGCTTTGCACAGATCCAAGGTGTTTCGTCAGCAGAAATTCCGCCAGCGGCAATATTGTCAAGCTTTCCTGGATCAGTAGGTTTGGTCTCGCTTCGTCGACCTAACCAGAGTGAGCCAGATTTGGTATGACCATTGATATGAGTTGCCATGCTCTGAAAACCAAAGGTGCGAAAGGCTGAGCGTTCTAAGCAAAAGTATTGGTGACCGGTAGAGTCAATCCATGAAAAGTCCTCGTTACGCCAACCAGGGATGTAACCCCCTAAACGCATTTGTTCTGCTAGCTGATAAAGACTTTTTGAGAGCTCAATTGGCTTACCCAATTGAATGATCAGGCGATCATTTCCAAAGCTAATGAGTGGTATGGATTCTTTTTTGAGAGATGCCTGAAGATAGGGAACGAATTCTGGATTCAAATGCCCAATCAGCTGTTGACCTTCAGCCCCCTTAGAAAAATAAATCGGCATGAAGTCAGCAGGAGCAGCACGAGCCGTATTTTGGAGCATTTCCTCGAGGGCTGCGAGCGTACTGGTCGAAAGGCTATTCATGCCTTGGAGTTTAAGTGAACTTGCTATTTTTTGGGTTTTTTGGTGTCTGGCAATGATTCTTAACATAAAACTGCCTGGTATACATCAATTTATTTTGATATGCAAATGCAACAAATTGACATCAAGTAGCTGCCAAAAAATTAAGCAGGTTAGCTCACTCTATACAAATCTATGACTTACGGAAACTTTTGCAGATTTATCCACAATGCCTGTGGATAAGTTCTCATTATTTTGTGGTCCCGCCGACAGGAATCGAACCTGTATCCCACGCTTAGGAGGCATGTGCACTATCCATTGTGCTACGGCGAGATTTGATTTAATTTAAAACTGTGATACAGAAATGACTTCTAATTTTTCATATTGTTACCAGCCACATAATGCCCAAACTTGAGTAGTGATAGCAACCATCATGTCAGGCGCAAAGTAAGCGGAAAAAATGAGCAGTAAGATAAAAAGGGTGAAGCAATAAAATATCCACTGCCATAAAGAAAGTTTTTTAATCATGCGTTTGCAGTTCTGACGATAGCACGCTCTTTGACAGGTAAGTTTACTAAGAATGCAAAGGCACCAAGTGCAATTGCGATTTCCCAAACAATCAAATACGATCCTGTTCGATCAAAAAGATAGCCGCCTAAGAAGGCTCCACAGAAGCTACCTAATTGATGTGAGAAGAACACTAATCCAGAAAGCATGGTGAGATATTTAACGCCAAAGATTTGCGCTACGATGCCATTTGTGAGGGGGATAGTAGAGAGCCATAAGACTCCCATGATGGCTGCAAAGATATAGGTGGTCATAGGGCTCAATGGCAATAGTAAGAAGCCAATGATGGCAATAGACCTGCTTAAATAGATGCCCGAGAGTATGTAGCGCTTTGGAAATCTCTGTCCCAAGATACCAGCGCCAAATGTTCCAAAGATATTAAACAAACCAATTAATGCCAAGGCGGTAGTTGCTACTACCGGAGCCCCAACTTCTGGATAGATTGACGAAAGATCTTTGAGATAGGGGGCTAAATGGACTGCAATGAATACGACCTGAAATCCGCAAACAAAGTAGCCCAAGGTAAGTAAGCGAAAGCTAGGGTTGCCAATAGCTTCCTTCAATGCTTGCTTAATGGTTTGATCGCCTAGATTACCGTTCTGCACAAAATTCTTTTCACGCAACATGAATGCCGTTGGGATCATGAGGCTAGCCATCAGTGCTAACAATAGGAGTGCATCCTCTGCACCAAATGCACTGAGCAGACCTTGCTCTGCAGGAATCATGAGGAACTGACCAAAAGACCCTGCGGCTGCAGTGATTCCCATTGCCCAAACCCGTTTATCCGCTGGAATATTTCGACCTAAGATTCCGTACACCACGCTATAGGTGGTTGCGGTTTGTGCAAGACCAATCAGAAAGCCTCCTGCAATAGTGAAGTTCATAATGTCTGTTGAAACAGCCATTCCTGCTAAGCCAAGGGCATACAAGATTCCACCGACAATCAGGATTTTGAATGCGCCAAAGCGATCGGCTAAGGCACCCGTTATTGGCTGAAATACGCCCCAAACCAAATTTTGCAACGCGATTGTGAGGGCAAAGGTTTCGCGACCCCAACCGTTGGCAGAAGTAATTGGGAGATTAAATAAACCAAAGCCATGTCGAATACCCATGGATAAAGTCACCATTAAGCCTCCAAAAATCAGGACTTGTTTCATGGAGAGTGCAAATTGAGGCGTTGAATCGTTCATGGTTTAAATAATTCCTTTTTTGCGCAATTGGGTAATGGCCTCGTCATCAAGGTTTAATCGATCATGCAATATCTCATTGGTATGTTGACCAAGTGTGGGGGGCGCCATGCGAACTTCAGTAGGGGTTTTAGAGAACTTCATAGGACTAGCAACCAATTTCATCTTCCCAACAGTAGGGTGTGGCACATTGATCTGCATATTTCTGGCGATGACTTGCTGATTTTCAAAAACCTCTTTCATATTATTAATCGGACCACAAGGCACATTGGCCTTTTCCAATGAAGTGATCCAATCTGCCTTCGTTTTCTTGCGAGTCATTGCTTCAAGTAGGGGAACGAGCTGTTTGCGATGTTGGACGCGTAAAGGGTTGCTTACATAAAGCGGGTTATCAGCTAAATGCGCTTCACCACCAACAGTGACAAAGTGCCGGTATTGGCTGTCATTGCCTGCAGCCACAATCATCCAGCCATCAGATGTTGGAAAGGTTTGATAGGGAACAATCGTCGCCGAAGCATTACCCCAGCGCTTTGGTAGTTCATCAGACGTCAGATAAGCACTCCCAACATTGGCCATCACAGCAACTTGAGTGTCGAGCAAAGCCATATCAATGTGCTGACCTTCGCCGGTATGATCGCGATGGATGATGGCCGCTAATATTGCTGAAGAGGCATACATCCCAGTGAAGATGTCAGCGAAAGCTACACCTGCTTTCTGAGGGCTTGCACCATCAAATTCATCAGCCTCTCCAGTAACACTCATGAAGCCACCCATTCCTTGCACAATGAAGTCATATCCAGGGCGATGTGCAAAGGGGCCGGTTTGACCAAAGCCAGTAATAGAGCAATAAACCAGATCAGGCTTGATCGTTTTTAAACTTTCATAATCTAAACCGTACTTCACCAAGCCACCGACTTTATAGTTTTCAATCACCACATCGGATTCGGTTGCTAGCTTACGAATGATGTCTTGACCTTCGGGTTTGCCAATATCAATCGTGATTGAGCGTTTATTGCGATTGATGCAAATGAAGTAGGCGGACTCGTCTGTATCTTTTCCCTGAGCATCTTTAGAAAAAGGGGGTCCCCAATGTCGAGTATCGTCGCCAGCGCCTGGACGCTCTACTTTAATGACATCAGCACCTAAATCAGCCAAATTCTGGGCGCACCAAGGCCCTGCCAAGACTCGACTGAGGTCTAAAACGCGAATATGACTTAAGGCTCCCATGCCCTGATTTTGGCATGGATGACAGGGGAATTCTTGAAAAGTTCCGCTTTAAGCTCAGACATGACTACAATTTGCGCGCATGGCTACCCGTAAAACATCCGAATATAGCGAATCATCGATTCAGGTCCTAAAAGGCCTAGAACCAGTCCGTCAACGCCCGGGGATGTATACCCGGACCGATAACCCCCTACATATCATTCAGGAGGTTTTGGATAATGCCTCTGACGAGGCATTGGGTGGGTTTGGTAAACACATCATTGTGACCCTACATAGCGATAGTAGTGTGAGCGTAGAAGACGATGGCAGGGGCATTCCCGTTGGAATGCACCCGACTGAAAAATTACCCGTTGTGGAAATTGTATTTACGCAATTGCACGCTGGCGGTAAATTTGAAAAAGGCTCTGGTGGTGCGTATGCGTTTTCTGGGGGATTGCATGGTGTGGGCGTATCCGTTACAAACGCACTTTCCAAAAGATTGGAAGTCACTGTTTGGCGTGAAGGACAAGTTTCTACTTTGACCTTCGCCGACGGCAGAGTGATTGAAAAACTCAAAACTAAGCCATCCTCCAAAGAAGATAAATCACACGGTACCCGTGTGCGTGCATGGCCAGATGGTAAGTACTTTGATAGCTCAGCGATTCCAATGGCTGATCTGATTCGACTTTTACGCTCTAAGGCGGTTTTACTGCCTGGCGTCAAAGTAACTCTCATTCAGGAAAAATCGAAAGATAGTCAAACTTGGCAATATGCACAAGGCTTACGTGGCTACTTAAATGAAGCTATTGCTCAGGCAGGCCATGGCCCAGAGGTGATTCCACCATTTGAAGGAGAGCAATACGCCACTGGTAATGGTGAGGATGACTCCTTCGCTGAAGGTGAGGGTGCTGCATGGGTAGTGAGTTGGACTGAGGATGGCGCGCCTGTTCGTGAGAGTTATGTCAATCTAATACCAACACCGGCTGGCGGAACCCATGAGAGTGGTTTACGTGAAGGTCTGTTCAATGCAGTCAAAGGTTTTATTGAAATGCATGCGCTGCAACCAAAAGGTGTGAAGTTAATGCCCGAAGATGTATTTGCACGCGCATCTTTCATCTTATCTGCCAAGGTATTAGACCCTCAGTTTCAAGGGCAAATTAAAGAACGTTTAAATTCTCGTGATGCAGTGCGTCTGGTGTCTGGATATGCAAAGTCTGCTTTAGAGCTTTGGCTTAATCAGCACGTTGACTATGGCCGTAAGTTAGCTGACCTGGTAATTAAACAAGCTCAAGCGAGAACTAAGGCCGGCCAAAAGGTGGAGAAGAGGAAGTCTTCTGGTGTTGCAGTATTGCCAGGAAAGCTCACCGACTGTGAAAGCCAAGATATCGCCATGAACGAAATCTTTCTCGTTGAGGGTGATTCAGCAGGCGGATCAGCCAAAATGGGACGTAATAAAGAGTTCCAAGCAATTTTGCCGCTACGAGGTAAGGTGTTAAATACTTGGGAGGCAGAACGCGATCGCTTATTTGCCAATAACGAGATACATGATATTGCTGTAGCAATCGGTGTAGACCCGCATGGTCTAAATGACGATCCTGATTTGTCAAACCTGCGTTATGGTAAGGTCTGCATTCTTTCTGATGCTGACGTCGATGGCGCACATATTCAGGTGTTGCTTCTAACCCTGTTTTATAAACACTTCCCTAAGTTGATTGATTTAGGACATGTCTATATTTCAAGACCTCCGCTCTTTAGGGTAGATGCTCCTGCACGCGGTAAAAAACCAGCGCAAAAAATTTATGCGCTAGATGCAAGTGAGCTACAGGCAATTGAGGATAAGTTGCGCAAAGATGGCGTCAAAGAATCTGCATGGCAGATTTCCCGCTTTAAGGGCCTAGGAGAGATGAGTGCAGAGCAATTATGGGATACCACTCTCAATCCAGATACTCGCCGCTTATTACCAGTTACCTTAGGTTCTTGGACTGAAGACGAAACATATAAAACGATGGATATGCTGATGGGTAAATCGGAGTCAGGTGCAAGACGAGATTGGTTAGAGGAACGCGGTAATGAAGTGGAGGCAGATATTTAATGGCAACTAAAAAAACTCCAAGCAAAAAACCCGCTGCCGCTCAAGCAGACTTATTTGCAAATGCATTAGAGATGGATATCGTAGAGGTCGATACTGTCTCTCAAGGTCCGAAGGGTCCAAAAGACCCTCATGACCCTAATACGATTGATCTAAATGAAGATAACAAAGATAGCTTAACTCTGGCTGTATATGCAGAGCGGGCGTATCTAGATTACGCAATTAGCGTTGTCAAAGGCCGCGCCTTACCAGAAGTCTCTGATGGTCAGAAGCCAGTCCAACGCCGTATCTTGTTCTCCATGAGCGAGATGGGTTTGCGTGCTGATGCTAAGCCAGTGAAGAGCGCTCGGGTGGTAGGTGATGTCTTGGGTAAATTTCATCCGCACGGCGATCAATCAGCCTATGACGCTTTGGTGCGTTTGGCACAGAGCTTCTCACTACGCTACCCTTTAATTGATGGTCAAGGTAACTTTGGCTCGCGCGATGGTGACGGTGCTGCAGCGATGCGTTATACCGAGGCGCGTCTAACTAAAATTGCTGGTTTGTTATTAAGTGAAATTGATGAAGGTACTGTCGATTTTGCGCCTAACTACGATGGATCATTTCAAGAGCCGAAGTTGTTGCCCGCTCGATTACCATTTGTTCTCTTAAATGGTGCTTCAGGTATTGCGGTGGGTATGGCTACAGAAATTCCTTCGCACAATCTGCGTGAAGTTGCTAGTGCAACCATTGCCTTAATGAAGTCTCCAAAGCTCTCCACCTCAGATTTATTGGACTTGATGCCTGGACCAGACTATCCAGGCGGTGGTCAAATCATCTCCTCAACCGCAGAGATTGCACAGATTTATGAAGCAGGCCGTGGCAGTATTAAAGTGCGTGCGCGTTGGTCAGTTGAAGAGTTAGCACGCGGTCAATGGCAGATTGTCGTTAATGAATTACCCCCAGCGACTTCTACGCAGCGCGTGCTTCAGGAGATTGAAGAAATCACCAATCCAAAAGTGAGGGTGGGTAAGAAAACCTTGACACCTGAACAAAATAACCTGAAGTCCACCATTCTGAATGTATTAGACGGAGTGCGCGATGAGTCCAGCAAAGATGCAGCAGTACGCTTAGTCTTTGAGCCTAAGAGCAAAAATATTGATGTCAATGAGTTTGCAAATCTCTTGCTAGCGCATACCTCTCTTGAATCTAATGCACCAATGAACTTGGTCATGATTGGCAATGATGGACGCCCACGCCAAAAGGGTCTGAAAGAGATTTTGACTGAGTGGGTTGAATTTAGGGTTGCCACGGTAACCCGCAGAACCCAGCACCGTTTGGGTAAAGTCAAAGACCGTATGCATATATTAGAAGGGCGTTTAATCGTTCTTCTCAATATTGATAAGGTCATTAAGATTATTCGTAATAGCGATGAGCCAAAAGTTGCACTCATTAAAGAGTTCAAGCTATCTGACCGGCAAGCTGAAGATATCTTAGATATCCGTTTACGTCAGTTGGCACGTCTTGAGGGAATCAAAATTGAGCAAGAGCTTAAAGAGCTCAAATCTGAGCGCGATGACTTAGAGGGCTTGCTGCAAAGCGATACAGTGTTACGTAAGCGCATCATCAAAGAAATTGAAGCCGATATGAAGGACTTCGGCGATGAGCGTCGGACTTTGATTCAAGAAGATAAACGCGCAATTGCAGAAACCAAAGTCATTGATGAGCCAGTAACAGTCATTGTTTCTCAAAAAGGTTGGGTGCGTGTCCGTCAAGGTCATGAGCATGATCCAACTCAATTTGGCTTCAAGGCTGGAGATGCGATATATGCGACCTTTGAGGTGAGAACCGTAGACCTCATACAAGGCTTCGGTAGTGATGGCCGGGTTTATACAGTCCCAGTGAGCGAATTGCCTGGTGCTCGTGGAGATGGCTCTCCTTTGACCAGTTTTATTAATCTTGCTGCTGGCTCACAGATGGTGGCGTACTACGCTGGCCAGCCTGACGATTTAGTTTTAGTGTCGACTAAAGCAGGTTACGGCTTCTTGGCTAATGTTGCTGATATGGCTACTCGCAATAAAGCGGGTAAATCGTTCATCAGCATTGATGCAAAAGATCCTAGCGATGCACCTTTAGGAGCAGTAAAGATACAGGTTGGCATGAAACAAGTAGCCTGCTTATCAGCAGCCTCTAAGTTGCTGGTATTTCCATTGGATGAGCTCAAACGTTTGCCAACAGGCGGCAAGGGGGTCATCTTGATGGGGCTTGATGACAATGGATATTTGGCTTCTGCAATTCCGGTTGGCCCAGAAGGTGCTACTTATGCTGGAGCAGGTCGCGCTGGTAAGCCAACAGAACTCAATCTCGATGCGAAGACCCTGAAATCCTTTGCTGGTAATCGTGCCCGCAAAGGACATTTTGTAGAGCCTCGCCTTAAAGAAGGAAAACTTAAGGCAAATTAGAGAATGAGTGAATGAATTAAGCCCGGCTACGTTTTCTGAGGAACACTGATGCCATATTTGACGGCAATGATTTCTGCCAGAATCGAGACCGCAATTTCTGGTGGAGTAAGGGCTCCAATATAGAGCCCTACAGGGCCATGAAGCTTATCTACCTGAGCTTGGTTTAGGTCAAACTCTAAAAGCCGCTCTTTGCGTTTTTGAGTGTTCTTGCGACTACCTAAAGCGCCAACATAGAAGGCTGGAGACTTCAAGGCTTCCATTAAGGCCATATCGTCTAGTTTGGGATCATGCGTGAGAGCAACGACTGCAGTATGAGGATCGACCCCAATTTCAAGCAGGACATCATCAGGCATACCCTTGCTAAAAATCAGATCATTGCGATTAAGGCCCTCTGCATATTCTTCGCGAGGGTCAATTACGATCACTTCAAAGTCAGACGCAATAGCAAAATCAGCCGTATATAAAGACAGTTGGCCTGCACCGATGATGACTAAACGCCAGCGTGGTCCATAAGTCGTTCGCATCTCTTGTTCAGTGCAGAGGAATTCATCATGGCGAGAGCCTTGGCTTAATATGGATTTACCGGTACTTAAATTCACAGTGCGACAAATGATTTGGTGTGTAGAAATTGCCTCGAGAAGTTTTTCAAGTATGATTAATTCGGGCTTTGGCTCAACCAATAGTCGTAAGGTGCCTCCACAAGGTAGCCCAAAACGAGCCGCCTCTTGTTGGCTAACACCGTAAACCACCATTTCTGGGGTATGGCGGGTCAGAATTTCTGTTTGAACGCGACGAATCAAATCGTCCTCTACACAGCCCCCAGAAACAGAGCCAGCTACCTGACCATCATCCCGAATGGCAAGCCATGAGCCTACAGGGCGTGGCGCAGATCCCCAAGTTTGCACAACAGTAGCAATGGCTACAGAGTGACCTGCTTTTAGCCAGTTGACTGCAGAATTCAAAACACTTAAATCGGTGCTATTCATACTGAGTTTTTGTCTTTATTCTTTATGTTTACAGTTTCCTATTTATTATCACTCTAATGACAACTTTAGGTAAGGCTCCACCAGCTTCTAAATTGCGCTTGGCAATTCTGCTACTGGCAGCAGGTGAGGGAAGTCGCCTAGGATCAATTCCCAAAGCTCTTTTAAAAAAAGATGGGGAAAGTCTCCTAAAGCACTTGTATCAAGCAGCTGTCGCATTTTCGCCGGTTCAATTTGTCGTTGTGAGCGGATTTCATGCGCAAGCAGTTGAAGCTGAGTTGGCAATGTTAGGACGTGATATTAATTTACCAATTCACCTAGTATTGAATCCGCGCCCAGAGTTAGGGCAATCCTCGTCCGTGCGTCTTGGGCTTGAGTCGCTTGAAAAAAATTATGATGTACTGCTCATTGCTCTATGTGATCAGCCTGCAATTGGTCAACAAGAGATTGCCGACTTGCTAAATCAATTTGAGCAACGCAAAGCTGGCCAGGAAATGATTTTGCCAATGGTGGGTGAGCAACGTGGTAACCCAGTGCTATTTTCTAAAAAAGTGATTGAGGATATTTTGGCAGTACCAGCAATGGTATGTAGACCATTTATGGATGAGCACCCAGAGTTGGTGCGCATCTTCTCTACGGGTAATGAGGCCTATATTCTAGATGTTGATACAGAAGAAGACATCAAGAGATTGGGTTTGCAACGAGCTTAAATCTCAGCGATTAATTCAATTTCAACACAGGCACCCAAAGGAATTTGAGCTACACCAAACGCACTGCGCGCATGCTTTCCAGCCTCACCAAAGACCTCAAACAGGAGTTCTGAGCAACCATTGATGACTAAATGTTGTTCAGTGTATTGATCGGTTGAATTTACTAAGCCCATTACTTTAATAATGCGCTTTACTTTATCTAAAGAGCCTAAGTGATTTTGCAGACTGGCCAGTAAATCGATTGCAATTGCTCTAGCAGCAGCTTTACCAGTATCGGTATCCATGTCCTTACCGAGCTTACCAACCCAAGGCTTACCCTCTTTTTTAGCAATATGACCGGACAAAAATACGCTATTGCCAGTAGTTGCTGCCATGACATAGGCCGCAGCTGGCGGACCTGGTGGAGGTAAGTCAATTCCTAAAGTTTTAAGGCGGGCGCTAATATCGGTGGTCATAGTTTGCATCTGAATTTAGTGAAATGAACAAAGCTGAATCTTCCCATCTTACTTGGAAAGCTGGCGCATCGCGCCTTCTAAACCATTCATCGTAACGGGATACATGCGGTCTTTAAGAAGATTTTTCATGATGTCGATGGATTGTCGATATTGCCAGATGGATTCAGGCTCAGGGTTGAGCCATGCAAAACGTGGGAAATGGTCTAAGAGGCGATTGATCCAAACGGCCCCAGCTTCTTTGTTGTTGTATTCAACTGAGCCATTAGGGCTAAGAATTTCATAAGGTGACATGGTGGCATCACCAACAAAAATCAGCTTGTAGTCTGATCCATACTTATTGATGATGTCTTGGGTAGAGGTAAGCTGATCGCGTCTTCGACGATTACTTTGCCAGAGATGGTCATAAACACAATTATGAAAATAATAGTGCTCTAGATGTTTGAACTCTGCTTTAGCGGCAGAAAATAATTCACCGATGCGCAGAATATGATCATCCATTGAGCCACCAACATCCATTAAGAGCAATACTTTGACATTGTTGTGGCGTTCAGGCCGCATTTGAATATCTAGCATTCCTGCATTAGCAGCAGTAGAGTGAATGGTTTTATCCAGATCTAACTCAAAGGTTGAGCCTTCACGAGCAAAGCGCCTTAAGCGCCGGAGTGCCACCTTGATATTGCGCGTGCCTAATGCCAAGTCACCGTCGTAGTCTTGAAACTCTCTCGCTTCCCAAACTTTGATAGCAGTGCGATTTCCAGCGCTTTCACCGCCAATCCGGATTCCTTCGGGGTGATATCCACTGTGGCCAAAGGGTGATGAGCCGCCAGCGCCAATCCATTTGGTGCCTCCACCATGCCACTCTTTTTGCTCTTTTAAAAGTTCCTCAAGACGTTTTTTCAAAGCTTCTGGACCGCCTAATTTTTGCAGAGCAGCTTTTTCTTCATCGGTAAGTACGCGCTGTAATTTTTTCTCCAGCCATTCCAGTGGAATATCAGGCGACATGGCAATAATTTGCTCAACTCCAGAAAAATAAGAACCAAAGACCTGATCAAAACGATCAAAGTGTTGCTCGTCTTTAACAAGGGTCATTCTGGATAATTGATAAAACTCATTAATGGATGGATTAATCACCCCAGTCTTTAACGCCTCTAAGAGCGTTAAAAATTCTCTTACTGAAACCGGCACTTTAGCCTCTTTCAGTTGCAAGAAGAATTGAATCAACATGCGATTGCTTTTTATTTAGCGGTGATTACGATTCATCATCACTAGGCGCTCAAAAAGATGAACATCCTGTTCGTTCTTTAGTAATGCACCATGCAGAGGTGGGACAACAATTTTTTCATCTTGGCTATAAAGTGCCTCTGGGGCTATATCTTCGGCTAACAATAACTTGAGCCAATCAATTAATTCAGAGGTAGAGGGCTTCTTTTTAAGACCCGGAAGAGAACGTATTTGGTAAAAGGATTTGAGGGCTGCCTCCAAAAGATCTTGCTTAATTTTGGGGTGATGGACGTCCACAATCCGTTGCATCGTATCGGCATCCGGGAAGGCAATGTAATGGAAAAAGCAACGGCGTAAAAATGCATCAGGCAATTCTTTTTCATTATTTGAGGTAATAATGACTAAAGGGCGATGTTTTGCTTTGATCAGCTCGCGCGTTTCATAAACATAAAATTCCATACGATCGATCTCACGTAATAGATCATTAGGAAATTCGATATCCGCTTTATCGATCTCATCAATCAGTAATACGGTTGGTTCATCAGCTTCAAATGCTTGCCACAAAATGCCCTTGACGATGTAGTTTCGTATATCTTTTACTTTCTCATCGCCCAGCTGAGAGTCACGTAAACGACTGACGGCGTCGTATTCATACAAACCTTGTTGTGCTTTAGTGGTCGATTTGATATGCCATTGCAGGAGCGGCATATTTAGGGCAGCAGCTACTTCTTCGGCAAGCATAGTTTTTCCTGTGCCAGGCTCTCCTTTAATCAAAAGAGGGCGCTGTAATGCCATGGCAGCATTGACAGCCAATTTGAGATCCTCGGTTGCAACGTAGCTAGCACTTCCGTCAAAACGGTTGTTAGGGTTGGGGGATGATCTACTCATTTTATGGCCCGAAAAAGTCATTGTTTAGGCCTTCCAGTATAGGTAAATCATGCAAAGCTTTCATTAATTCTTCTGTTTTTCAGGCGCAGGAACGACCAAACCAAGCCAAGGAGGAGGCTCTGTCCGCTATAATCTCGAAAATCGATTCAAATCACACCTATTAATCACCATTTCTATGAAAAAACTCTTTGCTCTACCTCAATTGGTCCTGGCTGCAGGTTTTGTTTTTGCTGGATCGCCTGTTCAGGCTGATGAAATTAAGGGTAGTGCTGCTGCTGCAAATGACAAAGTTTGGCTTTGTGTCGGCTGTCACTCGATCCCCGATTACCGCGCTGACTACCCCTTAGTTTATAAAGTTCCTATGTTGGGCGGTCAAAATGCAGCTTATATCGCCTCAGCCTTGGCGGCTTACAAGAAGGGCGAACGAAAGCATCCCACTATGCGCGCCATTGCAGGCAGCCTTTCTGATCAAGATATGGCCGACCTTGGCGAATACTATGCCATTCAAACACCAAGCTCACCTAATAACCCATTGAAGTGATTTATTAAAAGATACTCAGAGATACGTTTATGAAATTCGCACTTATTACTGCAGCTTTGTTTTCAAGCATTGGTTTAGTTAACCTGGCAAATGCTGCCAGCGTAGACAAAGGTAAGGCCCTTGTAGAGAAGGCCAATTGCGCATCCTGTCACGGTGCCGGCCTAAATACTCCAATCTTGCCGGTTTATCCGAAGCTCGCAGGCCAGTATGCAGATTACCTTTACTATGCTTTGAAAGCTTACAAAGTTGGCAATAGTAATGCACAGTATGGTCGCAATAACGCCATCATGAGTTCCCAGGTACAGGCGTTTTCTGATGCAGATATGCAGGACATTGCCGCTTATTTAGCCTCATTGCCGGGTAATTTCGTTATTAAGAAGTAAGCTATCCACCAGATCTAGTTAAATAATGGCTTAGATTAATCATCTAAGCCATTATTTTATATAGATATCCTTACCTAAATAGTATTCTTATCTAACAGCCTCTAAGCCCTGGGCTAAGTGCTTACGCATTAGAGTCTCTACAGTGAGTTCGTCCCTTTTAAGCAGGGCTTTAAGAATTTCTCGATGCTCTAAAAGAGAGTTTTGTATTCTTCCAGTGCTGGTGAGGGAATCCCGACGATGTAATTTCAGAACCTTACGTAAGTCTGCTATGACGCCATTCATCCAACGATTTCCAGCAATTTCTTGGATTAAATCGTGAAATTTGCCATTAATTTCAAAAAATTGCTCAATATCTCGATCTGCTGCCGCCTTCTCAAGGCGATGGTGCAGGTCATCTAATAAATTCAACTCATCTTCAGTAGCCTTCATTGCAGCCTCCTTGGCTGCTTGACCCTCCAGAAGGGACAAAATCGTAAAGATTTGCTCTAAATCAGCTCTACTTACCTCTGTGACATAGGCCCCTCGTCGCATTTTGATCGTGACTAAGCCCTCTGAGGCCAATACCTTAATAGCTTCTCGCATTGGCGTTCTACTTATTCCAAATTGAATTGCTAGAGATTGCTCATCTAACCAGCTTCCGGGAGCTAAATTTTTATTAAATATCTCCTCACGCAGTCTTTCTGCTACGTCTTCGTATAAGGCCCTATTATTTAGTTTTGTATTCATAATTATGTATACATTATAGCTGGACAAATTGGGAATAGTCAAGCAGAATGTGAGGAATTAGATGCAATGCAACAAATCTTACTAGGAGCACTTTGTGAGTTCGGAAAAGAAAAGTTCATCAAAAAATCCATGGCCAGATGTTCCAGAATCGAGTTTAGATGCCTGGCTTCAATCTGCACAGAAATCGGCGCCGAATGGCGACGTTAATAAGCTTGGTTGGAATACTCCAGACGGTATCAAACTGAAAGCGCTGTATACATCTTCAGATACCCAAGGTCTGAACTACACCAATACCTTGCCTGGTTTCGAACCATATGTTCGCGGCCCACAAGCAACAATGTATGCAGTTCGCCCATGGACTATTCGTCAATACGCTGGTTTTTCAACAGCCCAAGAATCCAATACTTTTTATCGCAATGCTTTGGCCGCTGGTGGCCAAGGTGTATCTGTTGCCTTTGACTTAGCTACTCACCGTGGCTATGACTCAGATCATCCACGGGTAACCGGTGACGTTGGTAAAGCTGGTGTTGCGATTGATTCAGTAGAAGATATGAAGATCTTGTTTGATGGCATTCCATTAGACAAAGTATCCGTTTCTATGACCATGAATGGCGCTGTGCTGCCTGTCTTAGCGGGCTATATTGTTGCTGCTGAGGAGCAGGGCGTCAAACAAGATCAGTTATCTGGAACGATTCAGAATGACATTCTGAAAGAATTCATGGTGCGTAATACTTATATTTATCCACCTGAACCATCGATACGCATTATTGGCGACATTATTGAATACACCGCTAAACATATGCCTAAATTTAACTCGATTTCGATTTCGGGTTATCACATGCAAGAAGCTGGCGCTAACCAAGTTTTAGAATTGGCTTTTACATTAGCCGATGGTAAAGAGTATGTAAAAACAGCATTAGCAAAAGGTTTAGATGTTGACGGCTTTGCGGGTCGATTATCTTTCTTTTTTGCAATTGGCATGAACTTCTATTTAGAAGTCGCTAAATTGCGCGCTGCAAGACTACTCTGGTGGCGCATCATGAAGTCATTTGAGCCTAAGAATCCAAAGTCTTTAATGCTACGCACCCATTGTCAAACATCAGGTTGGTCATTGACTGAGCAAGACCCCTACAACAACGTAGTAAGAACAACTGTAGAGGCAATGGCAGCGGTATTTGGTGGAACACAATCCCTGCATACAAACTCTTTTGATGAGGCCATTGCTCTGCCTTCTGAGTTTTCGAGCCGGATTGCACGGAATACGCAGTTAATTCTTCAGGAAGAAACTCACATCACTAGTGTCATAGATCCTTGGGCCGGTTCTTACATGATGGAGAACCTGACTCAAGAGATGGCAGATAAGGCTTGGGAAATTATTCAAGAAGTCGATGCTATGGGTGGCATGACTAAAGCCGTTGAGAGTGGCTGGGCAAAATTGAAGATTGAAGCTTCCGCAGCTGAAAAGCAGGCCAAAATTGATTCTGGCGCTGATGTGATTGTAGGTGTCAACAAATACAAGCTTGAAAAGGAAGATCTCGTCGATGTTTTGATGATTGATAACGATCGCGTTCGTGAAGGTCAAGTTGAGCTCTTAAAAGAAATTAGAGCAAAGCGTGATAGTAAGAAAGTAGAGACCGCATTAGAAGCATTAAGCCAAGCAGCGCACGACAATACAGGTAACTTATTGGAATTGACTGTAAATGCCATGCGTTTGCGCGCGACTGTTGGCGAAGTATCTGATGCATTAGAGAAAATTTACGGGCGCCATCGCGCCGATACTCAAAAGGTGACCGGTGTGTATGCAGCTGCCTATGACTCAGCCGAGGGCTGGGAGAAACTGAAAGTAGAAATCGCTGACTTTGCCAAAGATTTTGGTCGTCGTCCGCGCGTGATGATCGCTAAGCTTGGTCAAGATGGCCATGACCGTGGTGCTAAGGTGGTGGCAACTGCCTATGCAGACTTAGGTTTTGATGTTGATATCGGGCCCTTGTTTCAAACCCCTGAAGAATGCGCGCGTCAGGCCATTGAAAACGACGTTCATGCATTAGGCGTTTCGACTCTTGCAGCTGGTCATAAAACCTTAGTTCCGGCAATCATTGCTGAGCTCAAGAAACAGGGGTCAGATGACATCATCGTCTTTGTAGGCGGAGTTATTCCAAGACAAGATTACGAATTCCTTTATGAGGCAGGTGTAAAGGGAATTTATGGTCCAGGCACCCCAATCCCCGCTTCAGCGAAGGATGTGCTTGAGCAAATTCGTAAATCAGTAAAACCAACTTAAATCGGATCTAATAGCATGCTCCATGCTGCTGATCAAGCTTTAGTCAATGATCTCACTGGTGCGCCTTCGCCCCAGCAGCGACGGGCTCTAGCGAAGATTATTACTTTGCTTGAATCAACCCGTCTAGATCATCGCAAGCGTGCTGATGAAGTCCTCAATACACTTCTGCCAAAAACAGGAAAGTCATTTCGCTTAGGGATCTCTGGGGTTCCAGGTGTAGGTAAGTCAACCTTGATTGAGTCCTTAGGACTTTATCTCATCCAAAAAGGTCATCGGGTTGCTGTCATGGCGATTGATCCGTCATCGAGTTTATCTGGCGGATCTATTCTGGGTGATAAAACCCGTATGGAGCGCCTCTCTGTTTTAGAAGATGCTTTTATCCGTCCAAGTCCATCCTCAGGAACCCTTGGAGGTGTTGCAGAGAAAACCCGTGAGGCCATGTTAGTTGCTGAGGCAGCTGGTTTTGACGTCATTATTGTTGAAACAGTTGGCGTGGGACAAAGCGAAATTGCGGTCGCAGGTATGACGGATATGTTCTTACTCATGCAACTACCTAACGCCGGTGATGATCTACAGGCAATTAAAAAAGGTGTAATGGAAATTGCTGACCTAATTGCAATCAATAAAGTAGACATTGATCCAGATGCAGCAATGCGTGCGCAATTATTTATTACAAGTTCATTGCGCTTGCTAGGCTTCCAAGGCAATCCAGATCATGCATCCCATGATCAAGAGTTTTGGCATCCGACTGTTATCACGCTTAGCGCACTTGAGGGCAAAGGCATGCCTGAACTATGGGACAAAGTGACTCATTTTGAAAAATTACAAAGAGCGAACGGCAAATTTGATTCCCGTCGCAAACACCAAGCGGGAGCATGGATGTGGGATCGCATCGATGCGGGATTAAAAAATGCGTTTCGTAACAATTCAGAAGTTCAAGAACTATTGCCAATCTTAATTGCGCAGGTAAATGCAGGAACCATGGCCGCTTCAGTAGCTGCAAGACGCTTACTAAAGTCCATGGGGCATGAATTTTTCTAAGGAGTAGGAAATGAAGGAAATCATTCAACAACTCGAAGCGAAGCGTGAGCTTGCCAGATTAGGTGGTGGACAAAAGCGTATTCAAGCTCAACATGCAAAGGGAAAGCTTACTGCCCGCGAGCGTATTGAACTTTTACTTGATGCTGGCACTTTCGAAGAGTGGGATATGTTCGTTGAGCATCGTTGCCATGATTTTGGAATGGCTGATCAAACTGTCCCAGGTGACGGCGTAGTCACTGGTTACGGAATGATTAACGGTCGTTTGGTCTTTGTTTTTTCACAAGACTTCACCGTATTGGGCGGCTCTTTATCAGAGGCCCATGCTGAAAAGATTTGCAAGATCATGGATCAAGCCCTTAAGGTTGGCGCTCCAGTAATTGGATTAAATGACTCTGGTGGTGCACGCATTCAAGAGGGTGTTGCTTCTTTAGGCGGTTATGCGGAGATTTTCCAACGCAACGTAACTGCTTCAGGGGTGATCCCCCAGATTTCCTTGATCATGGGCCCTTGTGCTGGTGGAGCCGTGTACTCACCAGCATTAACCGATTTTATCTTCATGGTCAAAGATAGCTCCTATATGTTTGTAACTGGTCCAGAGGTTGTGAAGACAGTTACACATGAGGATGTGACTTCTGAAGAGTTGGGCGGTGCAGTGACTCACTCCACCATATCGGGCGTGTGCGATCTTGCCTTTGATAATGATGTTGATGCCATCATGATGTTGCGCCGTTTCTTTAATTATCTCCCACTGTCAAACCGAGAAAAGCCACCACTCATTAAAGGCGCTAATCGCACAGAAGAACCCGATTTTTCATTAGATACCTTAGTTCCATCCAATCCTAATCAACCGTATGACATGAAAGAGTTGATTTGCAAGATTGCAGATGATGGTGAATTTTTTGAGCTTCAGCCTGACTACGCCAAAAATATTGTGATTGGTTTTGCACGCATGGAAGGGCGCTCTATCGGCATCGTAGCAAACCAACCCCTGGTCTTAGCGGGTTGTTTAGACATTAAAGCCTCCATTAAAGCAGCGCGATTTGTGCGCTTTTGTGACGCATTCAATATTCCTGTAGTTACCTTAGTAGATGTGCCTGGATTTATGCCGGGTACTGCACAGGAATATGGCGGCATCATTAAGCATGGGGCGAAATTACTCTACGCCTATGCAGATTGCACTGTACCCAAGGTGACATTGATTACCCGCAAAGCGTATGGCGGAGCATATGATGTGATGGCTTCAAAGCACTTACGAGGTGACGTCAACTTTGCTTGGCCTTCTGCAGAAATTGCAGTAATGGGGCCAAAAGGCGCTGTAGAAATTATTTTCCGTGAAGAGAAATCGGACCCGCAAAAAATTACTGCTCGTGAGGCTGAGTACAAAGCAAAGTTTGCTAATCCTTTTGTAGCTGGGCGTCGTGGTTATATTGATGATGTCATTCTGCCTCATGAAACACGTAAACGTATTGCTCGCTCCTTGGCAATGCTAAAAGACAAAGACTTGAAGAATCCTGCCCGTAAACACGGCAACATTCCTCTGTAAAGGCGCAAAAAATAATGACTACGAAAATGTTTAAGAAAATATTAATTGCGAATCGTGGCGAGATTGCTTGCCGTGTGATCAAAACAGCTAAGAAGATGGGTATTAAGACTGTTGCGGTTTACTCTGAGGCTGATAAAGAGGCGCGTCATGTGCAACTGGCGGATGAGGCCGTATGCATTGGGCCGGCCCCTTCAAGAGAATCGTATTTATTAATCGATCGCATCATTCAGGCCTGCAAAGATACAGGAGCAGAAGCGGTGCATCCTGGCTATGGATTTTTGTCTGAGAACGAGCAGTTTGCTAAACGTTGTGAAGAAGAGGGCATTGTCTTTATTGGGCCTAAGTACCAGTCGATTGCTGCTATGGGTGACAAGATTGCCTCTAAGAAACTTGCTATAGAGGCTAAAGTCAATACTATTCCGGGTCATAACGAGGCTATTGCTACCCCGGAAGAGGCGGTCAAGATTGCTCAAGGCATTGGCTACCCAGTCATGATTAAGGCTTCTGCGGGCGGCGGCGGCAAAGGTCTGCGAGTTGCTTTTAATGATAAAGAGGCGGCAGAAGGATTTGTAGCTTGCAAAACAGAAGCAATGAATAGCTTTGGCGATGATCGTATCTTCATTGAGAAGTTTGTTGAAGGCCCGCGCCATATTGAGATTCAGGTATTAGGTGATGCCCATGGCAACTTGGTGTATCTCAATGAACGTGACTGCTCGATTCAGCGTCGTCACCAAAAGGTCATCGAAGAAGCGCCTTCCCCATTCATTGATCCTGCCACCCGTAAGGCAATGGGCGAACAAGCAGTAGCTTTGGCACGTGCAGTCAACTACCAATCCGCCGGTACTGTGGAGTTTGTGGTTGGTAAAGATAAGTCTTTCTACTTCCTAGAGATGAATACCCGTTTGCAAGTAGAGCACCCAGTAACAGAAAGCATCACTGGTCTTGACCTTGTTGAGCAAATGATTCGTGTTGCTGCTGGCGAAAAATTGGCATTCAAGCAAGCAGATGTAAAGCTAGACGGTTGGTCAATGGAATGCCGTATTAATGCAGATGACCCCTTCCGCAATTTCTTACCATCTACTGGCCGCCTTGTGAAATATCGTCCGCCAGAGTCTGAAAATGGTGTGCGTGTAGATACTGGCGTATATGAGGGTGGTGAGATCCCGATGTACTACGACTCCATGATCGCAAAGTTGATTGTTCATGGCAAAGATCGTACTGAAGCCATTGAAAAGATGCGTGCTGCATTAAATGACTTTGTGATCCGTGGCATTCATTCCAATATTCCTTTTCAATCTGCTTTGTTGCAACATCCACGCTTTGTGAGTGGTGACTTCACAACGGGTTTTATTGCAGAAGAATACCCAGAAGGGTTTAAGAAGGATTCCGTGCAGCCGGCGGATTCTAAACGCTTAGCAGCCTTAGCTGCATTTATGCGTTATCGCTACCTTGAGCACATCAAGTTGATTGATGGCCAGCTAGCGGGGCATGAAATGATTATTGCCAAGAAGTTTGTTGTCGTTACAGGTAAAAAAACAGGCTCAATGACTGACCCAATCGAAGTGCCTATCCGAGTTGAGCTAAAGGACGGAATTTATTCTGTCTATATCGATGAAGCTGATGGCGTTAGTCGTTATGACATCGTAAGTAACTGGCGACCAGGCCAAATTTGTTTGAATGCCACTATCAATGGCACTCATAAAGTGACAGCACAGGTTGAGCGTCGTGGCGTGAGATATGTTTTAGTTTTAGATGGTGCTCATTATGAGTGTATGGTGCTGAGCCCATTAGGTGCTGAGCTTCAGCGCCGTATGCCAGTGAAGCTACCACCAGATACCTCTAAGTTGGTCATGTCTCCAATGCCTGGTCTTTTAACAAAGATCGCAGTTAAAGCTGGCGATAATGTTACAGCAGGACAAAAGCTAGCGTCTATTGAAGCAATGAAAATGGAAAATACTATTTCTGCTATGCAAGATGGAGTAGTTTCGGAGATCTGTGCTACTGAAGGTGATAGCTTAGCAGTGGATCAATTGATCATTCGTTTTGAATGAGAGGAAATGATGTCAAATAAGCCATTCAAAATTTTAGGTATTCAGCAAATTGCTATTGGTGGAGAAAGTAAAGAGCGTCTCAAGATATTATGGGTTGATATGTTGGGCTTTGAATATAAGAGCACGTTTGTTTCTGAGCGTGAAAACGTAGATGAAGATATTTGCGCTATTGGTAAAGGCGTTAATGAAATTGAAGTAGACCTTATGCAGCCTTTTGATATTGAAAAGAAACCAGCTGTACACCAAACCCCTCTAAATCACATTGGATTATGGGTAGATGATCTTCCTAAGGCGGTTGAATGGCTCACTGCCAAAGGCTTACGTTTTGCTCCTGGGGGGATTCGTAAGGGCGCAGCAGGCTATGACATTACCTTTGTGCACCCAAGGGGGAACGATGAGTTCCCAATTTGTGGTGAAGGGGTGCTCATTGAGCTTGTTCAGGCGCCGCCCGAAGTCATTGTCGGATTGGGTTCATAATTTGACTTTCTTAGCAAATTAAACGAGTTCAAATTGACACGTATTTTAGCCATCGACACATCAACAGCTTGGTGTTCGGTGGCTTTATCTTTAGATGACTGTGCACCAATACTCCGACATGAGTTGGTATCGGCTGGCGCTAGCCAGTTATTACTTCCGTGGGTTGAAGAACTTTTAAGTGAAGCAAATGTAAAACTAGCTGAGCTTGATGCCATAGCTATTGGCATTGGTCCTGGAGCATTTACGGGTGTCCGGCTTGGTGTGGCTACAGTGCAGGGGCTCGCCATCTCTAATGCTGTACCTGTTCTACCTGTGGCAAGTCTTGATGCTGTTGCAGCACAATTAAGTCATACACATTCTTTTCAGAAAGCAAAGCCAAACAGCTTTGTTGTTGCCTTAGATGCGCGGATGGATGAAATTTACTGGGCTAAGTATGAAATGATTGATCAAAAATTACCCGTCCGCGTCGGTGAAATCCATCTTTCTAAACCCGAAGAGATCAACTTGCTTGGTATTGAGTTTTTCGCTGGAAGTGCTCTAAAGACCTATGGTGATCACCTCATGAGTGGTATTGCTCAGAAGCTGCCATCAAGCTCCCTAGATTCAGAAATTCATATTACGGCCTTAGGTGTTTTGGAGTGTGCCCTGCAAATGTGGTCGGCTGGTCAGCAATGTCATGTGCAAGATCTTGAGCCCCTCTATATTCGCAACAAAGTTGCCTTAACAACGCAAGAGCGCATTGAGGCATTCAAATAATGTCCGAGTCTGTTACCAATCCTTCCGCAGGAATAGCTGAGCTCTCCTTTTTGCCAATGCAAACTGCAGACTTAGATGCAGTGCTAAAAATAGAATCCGCCTCCCATCTTCATCCTTGGACAAGAGGAAACTTTACAGATTCCTTGGCCGCTGGACACTGGGCTTACTGTATTCGTCCACAATTAGATCAGGCGATTAAAGGATCCTACTTGGATCCCGCAATATTATGGGCATACTGCATCCTTTTTCCTGCTGTAGATGAATTACATCTACTCAATATTACGGTTTCTCCTCAGTTGCGAAAACTGGGGCTTGGTTCGCGAATGATGTCGGCGATTGAGGGAGTAGCAGCTCAGCAAAAGATGCCTAGAATTATTTTGGAAGTAAGGCCATCTAATATTGCAGCTGTAAATTTATACCATTCATTGGCTTATGAGCAGATTGGCATCAGAAATAACTACTACCCATTAGACGCGCAAACAGGTAAGCGTGAGGATGCCATAGTCATGGCTAAATCCATTAAGCTAGAGCTATGAGTAATACACATGCAAGCTTTCTCAAAGAAATGGGCATTACCCAGTGGACCTCCAAAGATGGCCCCCAAGAGGTATCTGCTGAGCCACGGGTTCTAAGTAGGCCGCCACAGGCGAATTGGTGGTTCTTTGGCAATCCGGCTCAAGGTGATGCACAGGTCTTATTTGAGAATGTAATTCGGGTATTAGGCCTGAATTCCCAAGAATGGAGTTGGAAAAGTCCCTCTGAGAATCTCAGTCATCTTGCCCCTCCCAATAATGGTATGCCGGTAGTTGCTATCGCATTTGGTGGCTCTGTGGCTCAAAAAATCACTGGTGAGAAGGATGCTTTACCGCAGTTGCGTGAGACCGTTTTGGCCCTTCACTCTGGAAGTGAAGAAGAAATCCCAGTCATTGCAACTTTTGACTTGGCTCAAATCCTTGCTAAACCACAAGATAAGGCTTTGTTTTGGCAGGATCTATTGCTTGCGAAGTCCGTCCTGCAAAATATTTAGTTAGCCCGCCGCAGTTAAATCTTGTGCTCTCCAATGAGATGCATAGAATCGTATTGTGCCTGATTCCTAGCATGTCTTTTGATGACTAGCCACATAATCAGGCTGACAGTAACTCCAAACCCAATGATTACTGCATAGATTGGAACATCTAACCAAATCAGCAGTGAGTAAATCAGGAGCATCATTAATACGGAAATATTTTCATTAAAGTTTTGCACGGCAATTGAATGACCAGCAGACATCAGAACGTGACCACGATGTTGTAATAGGGCGTTCATGGGAACCACAAAATAACCTGCTAACCATCCCACTAAAATTAATAAAAAGTAGGCGGGCAAGAGGTTGAGAGAAATTTCTAATTTACCAATCGTCATGACGGTTGTATTGGGCAACATATCGGAGTTATAAATAGCCATTACACAGACTACTAAACCCATTGCAATGCCATAGGGTAGTACGTTTAAAGAATTGCGAAGAGGTATACGCCAGGCGGCCCATACGGCTCCGCCAGCCACTCCTACTGCAGAAATAGCCTGAAGAATAGCTCCTTGGGATAAGCTCATATGCAGTGCAATCTGAGCCCACTTAATCACAATAAACTGCAGCGTAGCACCAGCGCCCCAAAATAAGGTAGTTACTGCTAAAGAGATTTGGCCGAGACGATCATTCCAGAGTGTTTTAAAACACACTGCAAAGTCTTTTATTAAGTCAATGGGATTCGCTTTTTGAGAAACGTAACGTGCACCTGTGTCTGGAATCTTGAGATTGATCAGTGCAGCAATGATGTAAATCATCATAATGATCATGATGGCTGATTCAGCAGGTGTATCAACCCCAGTATCAATCGCTGGCAAATCTAAAGAGAGTAGACTTTGAGACACGGTGTTGCTAATTAAGACACCACCTAAAACGGTGCCAAGAATAATCGATCCTACTGTGAGGCCCTCAATCCAGCCATTTGCAGCGACTAATTTTTCAGGGGGGAGCAGTTCGGTGAGAATGCCGTATTTTGCTGGTGAGTATGCAGCTGCTCCTAAACCAACGATGGCATAGGCAAATAAAGGGTGACTACCAAATAACATGACCACACAACCCACAAACTTGATAGTGTTGGTAATGAACATGACATTACCCTTTGGGCGGGAGTCTGCAAAGGCGCCTACAAATGCAGCCAGGACGACATAAGACAGTACAAAGAACAATTTGAGTAAAGGGGTCATCCAAGCCGGAGCATGTAGCTGGGCCAAAAGAGCAATAGCTGCAATTAGGAGGGCGTTATCAGCAAGCGACGAAAAAAATTGCGCCGCCATAATGATGTAAAAACTGCGGTTCATTCGTACAATCTAGTCATTCATTCAATTAAAACACGAAAGGAGGGGTGAATATGGGCAGCTCAGCTAATGGCCTGATTAATAGACCAATTTTGGCATCCATTCACACTGATGCCTTTCAGCATAATTTAAACAGAGTTCGTGAACTTGCGCCGCAATCCAAGGTTTGGTCTGTTATTAAATCTAGAGCATATGGGCACTCTTTTGAGGCTGCCTTAAAAGGATTAGCTTCTACCGATGGTTTTGCGCTCTTAAGTATCCATAATGCTGGTCGACTCAGGGAAGACGGTTGGCAAGGTCGAATCCTACTTTTAGAAGGGTTATTTCATGAAAATGAAGTCGCTTTAGCAGAAAAGTTGGCCTGTGATCTTGTCGTCCATTCTGAAGCGCAGGTGCAGTGGCTTGAATCTTATCAGCCACGTAAGCCTATGAATGTGTTTCTAAAAATGAATACCGGCATGAATCGCCTCGGTTTTAAGCCTGCAGCCTATAGAACAGCATTTCATCGCTTACATGCTGCCGGCTACAAAATGCACCATATGACGCATTTTGCAAATGCTGATCAAGTAGATCGATTACCGACAGTTGGTAGTCAGCTCGAACTATTTAACGAAACAATTGAAGGCTTGGATGCTCCAACTTCTTTAGCGAATTCCGCAGCCATTCTCTGGCATCGCAATGCATTAGGTGACTGGGTAAGGCCTGGGATCATGCTCTATGGTGCATCACCGACAGGCATTTATTCAGACATTAAGCATGCGCACCTAAAAGCCGTAATGCAACTGCAAAGTGAAATTATTGATATTCAAGACCTTAAAAAGGGAGATCGTGTCGGTTATGGCGGTCGCTATGAAGCAACTGAAGATATGCGTATTGGTGTAATTGCATGTGGGTATGCAGACGGGTACCCAAGGCATGCCAAAGATGGCACTCCAGTTTGGGTAAGCGATGCAAATCAGGGCAATGGAATCATTTGCCCCATTGTTGGTCGCGTATCGATGGACATGTTAACGATTGATCTGCGCCAAGCTCCAGATGCAAAAATAGGAAGCGTTGTAGAGCTTTGGGGAGATAAGGTTCCCGTGGATGAGGTAGCGCATATGAGCGATACCATTGGGTATGAGTTGCTTTGTGCTCTAGCTCAAAGAGTACCTGTGGTTGTCAAATAGTTTTAAAAAAAGGTAGCAAAGAAAAAACCCCATTTAAATCGAATGGGGTTTTATTGTTTATCTTATGAAATTAGGCTATCGGGATTACCTGTTCCAGATCTGCCACCATTTACGCTCCTTTTGAACGCGTTGCCCAGTCACTAGCATTTGACTATCAGGAAAATTCAACTTGAAGACTCGTGCAGTGTCGTTACTAAGATCAACCATGCCTAATTTTTCATAGGATTTATAAAGCAAATAGAGTGCTTCTTCCACGGCGGGGGCACGATCATAGTCACGAATCACCAATTGGGCACGGTTTGCAGCAGCTAAATAAGCACCCCGCTGATAATAAAAACGCGCAACAATGACATCTGCCTCCGCAAGAGAGTTCACGATATAGCGCATCCGATCTAGAGCATCTGGAGCGTATTTACTGTTAGGGAAGCGTTCAACTACAACCTTGAAAGATTCAAATGCTTCTTTAGCAGCTTTTGGATCACGCTCGCTTAAATCTTGCCCTGTAAATTTGCCAAGCCAACCCAAGTCATCATTAAAGGTAATGAGTCCTTTGAGGTAGTAGGCGTAATCTAAATTTGGGCTACCTTGATGCAGTTTGATGAAGCGATCGATTGCAACCAGTGCTTGAGTTTGCTCTTGTGCTTTCCAGTAGCAATAGGCGGCATTGATTTGTGCTTGCTGCGAATAAGGGCCAAATGGAAAACGTGCTTCCAGTTTGTCAAAGTATTTGCCGCATTTAGCAAAGTCGGCATCGTTTAATTTGTCAGTCCCCTCTGAGTAAAGCTTAGATTCTGACCAAATATCGGTATCGTCCTTTTGGCCTTCACTACCTGCGCAACCAGCAAGAATGAGTAAGGCGGTCAGGACTAAGAAAAGGAGATAGAAAGGCCTGGGTTTAAAAAAAGCACACTCCTTTTGTATGGCAAGATTCCCTGCAAGCCTTAAACTGGCGTCTGATATTACGTCGGACATAACTGAAAGGCTCTTTAAGCGTGGCATTGCCGCAAACTCCTGATTCGAATCCTTCCGATTATATCGATGAAGAAGATTTCATCTCCCTAGATATTCCTTTAGAGATGGCTGGGGAGAGGCTCGACAAGGTATTGGCAGGGTCTTTACCGGATTATTCCCGCAACCGACTTAAGGCATGGGTAGAGGCCGGGGCAGTCATGGTGGATGGAAAAGTCACTAAGGCGCGTTATTTACTCAGGGGCGGTGAGAGCATTAAGGTTTTTCCGCAAGAAATGCCTGAGCAATTTGCCTTTAGCCCAGAAGATATCAAGCTAGACATTGTTTATGAAGATGAAAGCCTCATCGTGGTCAATAAGCAGCCAGGACTGGTAGTTCATCCAGCTGCTGGTAATTGGTCCGGAACCCTATTAAACGGACTCTTATTTCATTACCCAGAACTCAAATCCCTACCCCGGGCGGGCATAGTTCATCGTTTAGATAAGGATACTTCGGGTCTGATGGTGGTAGCCCGTACCCCTCAAGCCCAAACCTCCTTGGTAAGGCAACTTCAAGATAGAACGGTAGGGCGTCGTTATTTAGCCTGGGTTTGGGGTGATACACCAAGTCAAGGTAAAGTCTTGGCTTCAGTGGGCAGAGATCAGCGGGATCGGCTCAGAATGGCAGCCGGAAGTGTATTAGGAAAGCCAGCGGCAACCTTATTTCGCCGTCTTGCAAAGGGCGCATTTAATGAGTCAATGGTCGCCTTGCTCGAATGTCGCTTAGAAACAGGGCGCACTCACCAAATCCGCGTTCATCTGGAATCTTTAGGTTTTCCGCTCTTAGGGGACCCTGTTTACCGCAAAAAGACCCCTGGAGTAGCAAAATTACTCCCTTTTGAACGTCAGGCATTACATGCCTACGCTTTAAGTTTGCAGCACCCACTTAGTAATCAATGGCTAACTTGGTTTCGCTTACCGCCTAGCGATTTAATGGATTTGTTGACACTAGTAGCGATGAGTGCAGAGGTATTGCCTAAAGAAGAGGCTTTATTAGCTTCCATCAATAACGATCATCAGCCATGAATCCCATTAAACCAAGCTGGCCAGCCCCAGAAAACGTGCACGTCATAGTCACCACTCGCCATGGCGGAGTAAGTGAAGCACCTTACGACACTCTCAATTTAGGGGATCATGTTGGAGATCAGCCATCTAAGGTGATCGCCAATCGACAAATTTTGCAAACGCTTCTACCATCAGAGCCTTTTTGGTTACAGCAAACCCATGGAATTGAAGTAAGTACGCCAACTAGCCGCTCCGAAGGATCTAAAAATTCTATTGAAGCAGATGCTGCAGTTAGCAATATGCCTTACGAAGTCTTGGTGATCATGACTGCTGATTGTCTTCCAGTGCTATTTTCGAGCGCTGATGGCTCTGTGATTGGGGCAGCCCATGCTGGCTGGCGAGGCCTATGGAATGGGGTTTTGGACAACACCGTAAGCGAAATCCTCAAGCTTGACCCACATACGCGTGCTACAGATTTAATGGTCTGGATGGGCCCCGCAATTGGCCCAGAATCTTTTGAAGTTGGCGAGGATGTCGTAGGGCGCTTTGCAGAATTAGGGCTGCATGATTTAGCAAAATGCTTCCTACCTATAACCCATAAACCTGGAAAGTATTTGGCTGATATATATCAGCTTGCCCGAGATCGACTCAAAGCTATGGGCATCAATTCCATCTATGGGGGCGAGTTTTGCACCGTTAAAGACAGGGAGCGATTTTTCTCCTATCGTCGTGATGGGGTGACAGGACGATTTGCATCGCTCATTTGGATTGCTAAATAGAGCCAAAGCTGTGCGGGTAAATACTACATTATCCCTATGGCTAGGGTTATTGCGTATAACTTTATAAGCTTTATAGCTCGAAAATGTAATCAATTAATTGAAGAGACTACTTATGTTTGCAGGCATGAATCCTGGTGCAACGCCATCCTTGGCCCCACATCATATGGCAATGATTCCGCCAGAGCGTTTGACAGAAATCCAAAAAGAATACTTTGCAGAGTTAGCTCATATTGCAACGAATCCTGAAGCCATTGAGCTAAAGGATCGTCGCTTTGCTGGCAAAGCATGGCACGCTTCTTGGAGTAAGGTCATTGCAGCTACATATCTGCTCAACTCAAAACATTTGATGTCTTTAGCAAAAGCGGTGGATACCGATGAAAAGACTAAACAAAAAATTCTTTTTACGACTGAGCAAATGATTGACGCGCTTTCACCGTCAAACTTTATTGCTACTAATCCAGAAGTTCTTGAAAATATTATTAGCACCCAAGGTCAATCGCTACAAAAAGGAATTGTGAATCTGCTCGGTGATATGAAAAAGGGCAAAGTTTCACAAACTGATGAGAGCGCTTTTGAAGTTGGTAAGAATATTGCAACTACTGAGGGTCACGTCGTATTTCGTAATGACCTATTTGAGTTAATTCAATATACACCTCTGACCGACACCGTCTTTGAGCGCCCATATTTAATGGTGCCACCCTGCATCAATAAATATTACATTTTGGATTTACAGCCTGATAACTCAGTGGTCCGCCATATGGTTGCGCAGGGGCATACCGTATTTTTGGTTTCATGGAAAAATCCAGATACCTCTATGGCAGAAGTCAGCTGGGATGACTATGTAGGTAAAGGCGTCATTAAAGCCATTGAGGTTGTAAAAGATATTGGCAATACCAAGAAAATCAATATCCTTGGTTTTTGTGTCGGTGGCACACTAACAAGCTCAGCATTAGCAGTACTAGCTGCACGTGATGAGCATCCGGTTGCAAGCTTAACTTTATTTACGACCCTATTGGACTTTACGAACACCGGTATTTTAGATGTCTTCATTGATGAAGGCATGGTAGAAATGCGGGAGAACACCATCGGCGGGAAGAATGGTAAGTGTGGAATGATGTCTGGCCTTGATTTGGGAAACACTTTTTCTTTCTTGCGGCCCAATGATCTTGTATGGAATTATGTTGTTGAGAATTACCTCAAAGGAAATTCTCCGCCACCATTTGACCTGCTTTATTGGAATGGCGATTCTACAAATCTGCCTGGCAATATGTATTGCTGGTACCTGCGCCATACTTACCTTCAGAATGACCTCGTTAAACCTGGCAAGCTGACTATCTGTGGGGAAAAAATTGATTTGGGCAAGATCAAGTGCCCAGCGTATATATACGCATCTCAAGAAGACCATATTGTTCCTTGGCAATCGGCGTATGAGTCGACGCATCTTCTCAAAGGAAAAAATCGTTTCGTCCTAGGCGCATCCGGGCATATTGCAGGGGTTATTAACCCTCCTGCAAAGAACAAGCGCTATTACTTTGAAAATAACAAGATTGCAGCGACTGCTGATGACTGGCTAGAGGGCGCTAAACAAATAAACGGTAGTTGGTGGCCTAACTACACAGGGTGGCTCGAACAATATAGTGGGGAAAAGAAGCCTGCCAGCACAAAATTTGGTAATACGAAGTACAAGCAAATGGAAGCTGCTCCCGGAATATATGTAAAAGAAAAGGCAGTTCAAACAACATAATTACAGCAACAATTAACGAAAGTTTTTCAAAGGGGAAAGTAATGTCTCAAAAAGTCGCATATGTAACTGGTGGCATGGGTGGTATTGGAACTGCTATCTGCCAACGTTTAGCAAAAGATGGATTTAAAGTGATTGCTGGTTGCGGTCCAAATTCACCTCGTAAAGATCGCTGGCTTGGTGAACAAAAGGCTCTGGGCTATGATTTTATTGCTTCAGAGGGCAATGTCTCTGATTGGGATAGCACTGTTGCTGCTTTTGAGAAGGTCAAAGCAGAAGTAGGGCGAGTTGACGTATTGGTCAACAATGCAGGCATTACACGTGATAGCGTATTCCGCAAAATGACACCTGATGCATGGAAGGCTGTGATTGATACCAACCTAAATTCATTATTCAATGTCACTAAGCAAGTGATTGAAGGAATGGTTGAAAATAATTGGGGCCGCGTTATTAATATTTCTTCTGTGAACGGTCAAAAAGGTCAGTTTGGTCAGGCGAATTATTCCACTGCTAAAGCTGGATTACATGGCTTTACTATGGCCTTGGCACAAGAAGTTGCTACTAAGGGTGTAACAGTCAATACAGTTTCTCCTGGTTATATTGGTACCGATATGGTCAAAGCTATACGCGAAGATGTTCTCGAGAAAATTGTTTCTGGTATTCCAGTCAAGCGTTTAGGTACCCCTGATGAAATTGCCTCAATCTGTTGTTGGATTGCTTCCGAAGATGGTGGCTACGCAACTGGAGCAGACTTCTCATTAAATGGTGGTATTCACACTGGTTAATACTGCAGTGCAACATTTAGATGCTCATAGTAATCCACACAACACAGCTTATTTATCTTTACAACATGAAAGAGATAAACTAAGCTGATGTTGCGTTGCAGTATTCAGCAAGGAAAAAAATGGTTACGAGAACAAAGCGAGCTGGTGAAGACCGCCTCATCAAGAAATATCCGAATCGTCGTCTTTACGATACCCAAACCAGCACTTATGTCACTCTTTCTGACATTAAAAACTTGGTGATGGCAAATGAAGCTTTTAAAGTCATCGATGCAAAGACTGATGAAGATCTCACTCGAAACATTTTGCTGCAAATTATTCTTGAAGAAGAAGCTGGCGGGGCGCCAGTATTTTCTTCACAAATGCTTTCTCAGATTATTCGCTTTTATGGCAACTCCATGCAGGGCTTGATGGGAAATTATCTCGAAAAGACCATGCAGTCATTTGTTGATATCCACAATAAACTAGGCGATCAAACAAAAGGTTTAGGGGCTGGCAGCACACCTGAAGCTTGGTCAGCGATGATGAATCTCCAAAATCCTCTCATGCAAGGCTTGATGGGAAATTACATGGAACAAAGTAAAGATCTATTTGTGAAAATGCAAGAGCAATTGCAAGGCTCACAAAATCTTTTTGGTAATTTTCCTTTTACACCACAGCCCAACAAATCTGAAAAAGAATAGTTGTGGCTGGAAAAATTGGTTTTATCTCCTTAGGTTGCCCTAAGGCCCTTGTTGATTCTGAGCTGATCCTGACGCAACTCAGCGCCGAAGGATATGAGACTGCTAAAGATTATTCAGGCGCAGATCTGGTTATTGTCAATACCTGTGGCTTTATCGATTCAGCAGTAGAGGAAAGTCTTTCAGCGATTGGAGAGGCACTTGCTGAAAATGGCAAGGTCATTGTGACCGGCTGCTTGGGAGCCAAAAAGAACGCTGATGGCAGTGATCTTATCCAGAGTATTCATCCTAAGGTCCTAGCTGTTACAGGCCCTCACGCAACGGATGAGGTAATGCAGGCAATTCATCTTCACTTACCAAAGCCACACGATCCATTTACAGACTTAGTTCCACCAGCAGGAATTAAGCTCACTCCTAAGCACTATGCTTATTTAAAGATATCTGAAGGCTGCAACCATCGTTGTACTTTCTGCATCATTCCCAGTCTTCGTGGTGATTTAGTATCAAGACCCATTGGCGAAGTATTGTTAGAAGCTAAACGTTTATTTGAGTCAGGTGTAAAAGAGTTGCTCGTTGTCTCTCAAGACACCAGTGCATATGGCGTCGATATTCAATATCGCACTGGCTTTTGGGATGGCAAGCCAGTGAAGACTCGCATGTTTGATTTGGTTAACGCCTTAAATCAAATTGCACGTGAGCATCAGGCATGGGTGAGGCTGCATTATGTTTATCCCTACCCCCATGTTGATGACATCTTGCCCCTCATGGCAGAGTTTGCCGAACACGGATATGGAGTGCTGCCTTATTTAGATATTCCTCTGCAACACGCACATCCAGATGTTCTTAAAAGAATGAAACGGCCTGCTAGCGGTGAAAAGAATTTAGAGCGTATCTTGGCTTGGCGTGTTGCTTGCCCTGATCTAGTCATTCGCAGCACCTTTATTGCAGGATTTCCTGGAGAGACAGAAGCAGAGTTTGATTACCTACTAAATTTCTTAGATGAAGCGCAAATTGATCGCGCTGGATGCTTTGCCTATTCACCGGTCGATGGTGCTACAGCCAATCAATTAGAAAACCCAGTTCCTGATGAGATTCGCGAGGAGCGTCGTGTACGTTTTATGGCAAAAGCAGAGGATATTTCGATTCAGCGACTGACTAAAAAAATAGGTAAAAGGATCCAGGTACTTATTGACCGAGTCGACGAATCGGGTGGAATTGGTAGAACTATCGGTGATGCCCCTGAAATTGATGGTTTGGTAAGGGTTTTGCC
>Ga0208496_1000040_pt1 | contig 38982 bp, 22 predicted proteins | sample CryBogmetaGMA2M_FD_184552 | JGI IMG/M metagenome (GOLD analysis project Ga0208496, IMG submission 184552) | Freshwater microbial communities from Crystal Bog, Wisconsin, USA - MA2M (SPAdes) | ecosystem: Environmental > Aquatic > Freshwater > Lake | place: Crystal Bog, Wisconsin, USA | collected... | reverse complement strand
ATATAGCGTGACTAAGGATGTTAAAGATCTAGAAATAGGACGTACTTATTTCGAAGCTATAAGAAATAAATTACAACGTCCGGATGGTCTGTGGGAACGTGGTTGGAACCGTACTACAGGCGTAATGCCTGCAATCTATGTCACTCGTGGTATGGGATGGGCTATGGAGGGTTTAATCGCTGCTGATAGAGCAATGCCTGATACTGGATATCTTGATAAAGCTAATACAATGGCAGAATTTTTAATGAAATGGCAGCATAGTGATGGGTCATTTTCCTTTAATGCTGATAAACCCGTTTCAGAAGTTGGCATAGGTGATAAAGCTACCGCACTGTGGAGTCTTTTGTTTTATCGCTTATATAATAGAACTCATGACCCAAGGCATCTTCTAGCAGCGAGAAAAGCGCTAAATTGGTGCGTTAAAAATCAATATTACGGTTCTGATATAGAAGGAAGAGGTGCAATCGTATGTGTTAGTCCAGCTTCCGCTGTTGGCTATCGTGAGTGGTTTAGAGTTTCATGCACCTACACGAGTGCATTTTTCGGACTAGCAGCGCTCGAGGAATTAAAATTACAAAACCTAAGTAAGTAGAGACTTACTCGACCGTGACAGACTTTGCTAAGTTACGTGGCTTATCTACATCACAGCCACGTTCTACAGCAATGTAGTAACTTAATAACTGTACAGGAATGGAAGCAATAATAGGAAGTACAGCTTCGTGACACTGAGGTATCGTAATTTTTGCATCCACTAAGCCTTCAGGAAATTCTGTACCCTCAGTAGTAATGACAATAATCGGTCCTTTGCGTGCTTTAATTTCCTGCATGCTAGAAACGATCTTATTAAAGATTTCTCCCTGAGGTGCAAAAAAGACACTTGGGCATTTTTCACTAATTAAAGCAATCGGCCCATGCTTCATTTCAGCAGCAGGATAGCCCTCTGCATGGATATATGAAATCTCCTTAAGTTTTAAGGCACCCTCTAAAGCGATTGGAAACAATGACAGTCGTCCTAAAAATAAAAAGTCATTTGCCTTAGCAAAGCGCTTAGCGATTTCTTTAATTGCAGGAGCTTGTTTTAATACCTGTCTTACAAGATCAGGAACACCTTTGAGTGCTTTCACATACTCAGTGCCATCAGCAAAACTCATATCCTTTAGCCTTGCGACATATAAGGCTACCATTGCACCCACTAAGAGTTGTGAGGTGAAAGCTTTCGTAGAAGCTACGCCAATTTCTGGTCCCACATGCTGATAAATACCGCCATCGGATTCACGAGCGATTGTTGAGCCAACCACATTGTTAATCGCTAAGACTCTATAGCCTTTGCGTTTTGCTTCACGCATGGCAGCTAACGTATCTATTGTTTCACCAGACTGGCTTAAAACGAAAAATAAAGCATTAGGATCTAGTGGTGCGTTGCGGTATCTAAATTCAGAGGCGTAATCGACTTCAACAGGAAGCCGTGCAAAGCGCTCAATTAAATGCTCCGTCACTAAACAGGCATGCCAGGCAGTTCCACAGGCACAAAACATGAAGCGATTAATTTGACGAAGCTCCGAAGCGGTTAAATTAAGTCCACCGAATACGGCTGTACTTCCATCTTCTGAAAAACGTCCACGCATGGAATTTTCAAGAGCTACAGGCTGCTCGAAAATTTCCTTTTCCATGAAATGACTATACGTGCCAAGTTCTGCATCACTGACAGACCACGTGATCGTATCTACTATCGGAGTTACTTCGGTTTGATCTAGAGTCGTAATCGAAAATGCTTTTGCAGTTAAGTGAACAATTTCACCATCTTTTAAATAAACTACATTTTGAGTTCTGCTGACTAAAGCGGATGCGTCACTTGCGATAATGTATTCCCCATCACCTACACCTAAAAGAAGAGGTGAAGCTTTACGTGCAGCAATCATTTCCTCAGGGCAATCAATACACAGTACAGCAATGCCGTAGGTGCCTTCTACATGTTGTAGGGCTTTTCTTACACTTTCTAAAAATCGCTCACTGCTGTCACCGCTTGATTCTTTGGCGTAGTGGTAGGCGACTAAATTAGATAAGACCTCGGTATCTGTTTCTGATTTAAAGGTGTAACCTTTTTGACTAAGAAAAGTCTTCATCTGGGAGTAGTTCTCAATGACTCCGTTATGAATCAGTGCAAATTTGCCATCACTACTGATGTGGGGATGAGCATTTGCATCAGTTACACCACCATGGGTTGCCCAGCGGGTGTGGCCTATTCCAAGAGTACCCGTGAAGGCGTGTTTCGCAGTTTCGTGGGCTAAAACTTCAACTCGGCCAGCCTTTTTAGCGACGAGGAGCTTACCTTGCTGCAAAATAGCCACTCCAGCTGAGTCATAGCCCCTGTACTCGAGGCGTTTTAAGCCCTCAAGGAGGATGGATACTGCTTTATGTTTACCTATATAGCCTACAATGCCGCACATAATTTGTTTTGATAAGTTACAACTCAAAGCAATGCTTGAGCAAGGCATTAGGACATGCGTTAGTAGACTTTATTTTTTATATTCCTTTACGATGAATACATCCAAACAAGTTCTTGCAGTTATTATGGGTGGGGGTCGTGGTACCCGCTTGTCACCCCTTACCTTGGAGCGCTGTAAGCCAGCGGTTCCACTGGCAGGCAAGTACCGCTTGGTAGATATTCCAATCAGCAATTGTATAAATTCTGAGATCAATCGTATTTTTTTACTCACACAGTTTAATACCGCTTCTCTTCATAGGCATATTCAAAACACTTATAAGTTTGATCCCTTTGGCGGTGGCTTCGTTGATATCATGTCAGCTGAGCAAACAGAGAAAAGTGTCGATTGGTATCAGGGTACAGCAGATGCAGTACGCCGTAATCTAGTACACTTTAGAAATTCTCCGCACGACTACGTTTTAATTCTGTCTGGAGATCAGCTCTATAAAATGGATTTTAGAAAAATCCTTGATGATCATATTACGAGTAAAGCAGATGTTACCATTGCAGCGATTCCAGTCCCGGTTTCTAAAGTTGAGGGCTTAGGTCTCATGCGAGTAGGGGATTCACTTGATATTAAAGAATTCGTCGAAAAACCCAAGGATCCTAAGATTATTGAAAGTCTCGCTGTTTCCTCTGCCATAGAAACAAAGTTTGAGCAGCCACTCTCCGAGAAAAGCTGTTTAGCTTCGATGGGTATTTATGTTTTCAATCGAGCAGCCTTAGCTGAGGCACTTGATAACTCGATGACTGATTTTGGGCGTGAAGTAATTCCAAGTTTACTTGGTAAAAAGAAACTATTCGCTCATGTATTCCAGGGTTACTGGGAAGACATCGGAACAGTTAAAGCCTTCTTCGAAGCAAATCTTGCTCTAGCGCAGCCGCTTCCTCCGTTTAATTTCTATGATCCTAAAGCGCCTGTTTATACCCAGGACAGTTATTTACCTGCATCAAAATTAAACAGGTGTGCGATTGATCAAGTGGTAATTGGAGATGGCTCGATTCTTACTAACTCATCTTTAACACGCTGCGTTTTAGGCACACGTTCCTTCGTCGGAGAAAATTCCACTCTCACAGATGTTGTTATGATGGGAGCTGATTTCTATGAAACCATAGAACAAAGAAAAGCCACATCTGAAAAAGGTCATCCTCACTTAGGTGTTGGTAAGAACTGCAAAATTACGCATTCAATTATCGATAAGAATGCACGTATTGGAGATGATTGTGTCCTTAATCCTGCAGGTAAGGCTGATGGAAAGTATAGGGATGGGGCGATTGTGATTCGTGATGGAGTTCTCATAGTAGCTAAGGGTGCAAACCTTCCTGCTGGGACAATACTTTAAGCTATGAGTGATGAACGCTTAACTAAATTAGAATCACGCTACGCATGGCTTGAGAAGCATTCTCTTGAGCAAGATAAAGCGATGCTGGAGATGAGTGATGAGATTAGGCGTTTGAGAAAAGAATTACTCAGTGTTAAAGCTCATCTTGAAAGCCAATCCCAAACCGAGGGCGGTCCTGAGGCTCCTGAGCCACCACCACCGCATTATTGAGAGTTAATTTAGCGTAAATTAAGGATTTGCGATCAAGGCAACTTTCCTTATTACTGGTATGTATTCCATGATCTTAGGAATTACCGGTGGAATCGGATGTGGTAAAACCACGGCGGCTAGTCTTTTCGAAAAAAGAGGTTTTAGCCGAATCGATTCAGATTTACTTATTCGCAACACAGTCCTCGCCTCTAGCGAGGTTCTTAACGAGATCCGTGCCCATTTAGGAAAAAGTGTATTTGATTCTCAGGGAGCCTTAAATCGCAGTGCTTTAGCGGCTATAGTCTTTACTCAAGAAGCAGAGCTTAAGTGGCTTGAAAATTTGACCCATCCTAGGCTTTTTGACCTCTGGAGAGGGCAGTTAGCCACCAACCCAGAGGGAAAGTGGGTCATTGAGGCCCCCCTTCTTTTCGAGGCAAACCTTCAAAATTGGTTTGATTTTACGGTCTGTGTAGCGTGTTCTAATGATCTGCAACGTATCCGATTAGAGCAACGCGGTTTAAACCGTGGGCTCGCAGAACAGCGTATCTCTCAACAGTTACCGTTGTCTCGAAAAGTCGAATGGGCTGATTTTGTTCTGTGGAATTCAAGTTCTACAGCCTTTCTCGAAGCTCAGATCGATCGCCTCGTTGCGAATCTTTAACCCTCATTTAACACCTCACTAAAGTGAGGTTATTTTTCCGCTCATCGAAATGTCAAAATCATCTCAAGACGATTCAACTCCAGCTGCTCCTAAACGCCGTGGTAGACCACCTAAGAAGAAGCCTTCTGAAGGTGAATCTTACAGTGCTCCAGCACAGGAGTCTTCTAGCTCTTCGTATTCAGAGTCTCAGCAGGAAAACTATTCCAGTAACCCTGAGCCTCAGCAACGTGAAGTCTTTAACCCATCTTCAAACGATTCAAACCAAGACACATCTTTTGGTTCAGCATCTCAAGGTGGAGCTCAAGATGGTGGCCAGCCTCAGCAGCAGCCAGCTTCCCAAGGTGGTGGGTTTGGCCAAGGCCATCAGCAGGGACATCATCAAGGGCATGGTGGCGGATGGCAGGAAAGAAAATTTTGGAAACAAGGTAAAAATCGTAAAGGCCGTTTCGGCAAATGGCAGGGCAACCAAGGGGGACCACAACAGGGTCACCATAATCCAAACCCTCAGCATTCCCAGCACCCTGCTCAGCCTGCACCAGCACCTCAGCAGCCAATTTTCGGCGACTTACCTCGTCCTGAACGTTTCACTGACCTTGCCGCACTCGATCAGCTCGCACTGGATATTTCATCGGGATCAGCAGAAGCACTTCAATTAGAAAAGATCTACGCTTTTAATTTAGCTGACCTTAGTGCTTTTGCACGGACACAAAATATCGTCATTGAAGGTGCTCCTAATCGTAGGCAGCTGCTTAATCAATTACTCGCACAAGCAGCGGTTCAAAAACAAGTCATCTTTGATACGGGCTATGTAGATATAAATGAGCGCGGTGCTTTTATCGTTCATGAGGATGTAAATTACAGACTCTATCCGGATGATCCGTATTTACCTGAGAGTTTAATTAACCGTTACGGGATTAAACGTGGTCACCACATTAAAGTTCAAGTGCAGTCACCTCAGAACGAGGAGCGCTGTCCATCAGTTGTAAAGGTGATTGAAGTCATGGGACTTGCTCCTGAGAAGATTTTAAATATCACACCGTTTGAGGAACTCGTTCCTTACTATCCTTTGAAGCGTGTTTTACTTGAAGCGCCTGAAGTACAGAAGGATGTTTCGATGCGTGCAGTTGATATTTTAACTCCAATTGGTTTTGGCCAACGTGGATTAATTGTTGCTCCTCCTCGTACCGGTAAAACTGTACTGCTACAAAATATTGCGAATTCAATTTCAGAGAATAGTCCTGAAGTTAAATTAATTCTTCTTTTAATTGATGAACGTCCAGAAGAAGTAACCGATTTTAAGAGGCATACAAAAGGAGAGGTTGTTTCATCTACATTTGATGAAAGTCCAGAAAGTCATGTCCATTGTGCTGAGATGGTAGGTGAGAAAGCTCGCCGTATTGTTGAACATGGTGGCCATGTTGTTGTGCTCCTAGATTCAATCACTCGTCTTGCTCGTGCGTATAACGCCTTAGCAGCGAATAATGGTAAGATTATGTCAGGTGGTTTAGAAGCCACCGCACTTCAAAAGCCAAAACGCTTCTTTGGTGCTGCACGTAATATCGAAGGAGCTGGAAGCTTAACCATTATTGCCACCGCTTTAATTGATACGGGTAGCCGTATGGATGAAGTGATCTTCGAAGAATTTAAGGGTACTGGAAATATGGAGCTTCACTTAGACCGTGGTCTTGTGGAACGCCGCATCTTCCCCTCTATTAATATTGACCGCTCTGGAACCAGAAAAGAAGAGCTCATCTATCATCCAGAAGAATTACAGCGTATTTATGGTCTACGTCGTGCAATGCAGGGTCTTGGCCCTGTAGAGTCGATGGAGATGCTTATCACGCGACTTAAGAAGACTAAGTCTAATGCAGAATTCTTAATGACCTTAGCTCGCTAAGAGGGCTACGCTTCATAATCAAAATTTTAGCGCCATCATTACTAGTCTATATACGACTAGTAATGATCGATTAGACCGTTGTTTTTGAGTACCTAGAATGATTCATTTTATTACCTAGATAATCTCTTAGAAGATTATCGATAAATTAAATAATCATACGCTAACGTAAGGCCTAGTAGGATCTAGCGCTTTACTGGCTTTGTGAGAACTGGGGACTCAAGCCCCATAATACGTTCTGAAAATTCTTGGTCTTCATTAGCCTGCCTTAATGCCTGCTGAACCATACCCATTCTGGCGTCTAGATTATCAATCATGGAAACAAGCACTGCTTCAGGTGATGCTGCAATAACGGCTGCACCCCATTCTAGTTTTCCTTGATGACTTAAAATAATATGCTCAAGTCTTTCCTGCAAATCAGCATCTAAGCCAACTTTAAGACCAGCACGTCTTGCTAAATCATAGCCTAAGACAACATGGCCCTGCAAAATGCCTCGGCGACTTCTTTTAGTTGAAAGAGTGCCTACGTATTCAATGACTTTACCTGTGTCATGAAGAAGAATGCCTGCCATGACTAAATCAGGATGTACTTCAGGGTACAGGGGTAGGAGAACTTTAGCTGCACGAGCCATCCGAATTGTATGTTCTAATAAACCGTGGCGATAGGCGTGGTGAACAGAGACTGCAGCTGGAGCGGTTAAGAAATTATCTCCTAATTCTTGAAAGACTGTTTCAACTGTTTTTTTAAGTTCAACGTGTGCGATGCTCGATATAAAATTTTTGAGTTCACCTTTCATTCCTTCAAAATCTTCACTGGAAGCTTCTACTAAATTTTCCATAGCTCCTGAAGCTTGCACCTCAGCTTCAGTGAGTTGAGTTGCTTTACTTAATTTTGGAGCAAGTCTTCCTTGATAGACATCCAGTTTACCTTCTACTTTTACAATCAGTGACTCGCCTGCATTTTTGAACAGTTCGAAAACTGCTGAATCCGAAAATACCGTGCAGGTAAATGAACCCGTCTTATCTGCTAATTCTGCAGAGAGGTAGGGGTTTCCATTGCTCGCTGTCTTAGCTGTTGTCTTTTTTAAGACCAGTAAACTTACAAATGGTTTTCCAGTACTCTGCTGAGCTTTTAATTCTTTTACGGTTAAAAATTCACTCATGGATAATAGCGTTCTTTGGCTTTCACCTGAACAAAGGTACGTTTGGGTAAGACATACGCTGTCAGAAATCCGCCTAAAACACACGAGGTATCGATTCCAACCGACCATTTTAATTTATAGATTTTAGACCTCGGGGTATGGCCATACACGACAAAGCGAGGACCTCTCCATTTGGCAGCCCAGCTTAAATTGGCTTTTGTTTTAGAGCGTTTGATCATTTCGCCATTTTTATTAATCGACTGAATGCGCGTTACGATTTCAGGGCTCTGTTTACGCCAGGGCATTCCAGGTAAGAAGCCTGCATGGACAAATATCAGATTTAATTTACGTACCTCATAGGTTAAGCGCATCGACTTTAAATAAGCCCAGTGTCTAGGCTTTAACTGCTTAAGTGTAGGGTAGTCGCATTCTCTTAAGATACTCTTATCAAGTGACTTACGATATTTTAAGAGTCTAATTTCATGATTTCCTAGTATAGCAATAGCCTTTGTTTTAATCGCTAAATCAATCACTTTGGCGCTATCAGGGCCTCTGTTTACTAAGTCACCTAGAAGGACTAAGCGGTCTGCTGATTTCAATTTAAGCTTATCTAACATCTCGGAGAATTCGAGATGGCAGCCGTGGATGTCGCCTATTGCGATTAACCTTCCTTTCATTGTGTATGAATTTGCTAGCCTCAGCGGATCTAGCAACTAAAACAAGAACTTACATGGAATTGAATTTACAACCGCTTGCCCCTTTTTGTTCAGTGACCAAGGTCTCATTTAATGAGGGAGATAAGGTCATTAGTTACTTAATTCAGTTACCTTCCTTGGAGATTGTTCGCCATGACGTAGCGTTTGAGAAGATCTCAGAATTCACACCCGAGGGTAAGACAGCATGTAGTTGGACGCATTTATTTAAACCACGCTCCAAGCATGATAACCCAGAGCGTGATTTAAAACTTAATGCAGAAAATTTATTTATGACGCTAGCGGATCCTCAAAATGAGCCGTCCGTAGAGACGGTACGTTTAATTCAATTTTTAGCTCTCATGCTTGAGCGTAAGAAAGTTCTTAGACCTAAGGGATTAAATCCTGAAAAGTCTAAGAACGTCTATGAGCATGCAAAAACAAAGCAGCTCTTTGAAGTTCCTGTGGGGGAGCTCTCCTCAGAATTCTTTATTGCTGTTCAGCAGCAGCTCAGTGTCTTAGTAGGAGAAGGTAAGCCTAAGGAAGTGGTAGCTGAAGCTGCACCTGCTGAGCCTATTATTTCTTAATAGAAGATAGTCTAAAATATATCGAATAACCTAGTTTTTGTTTCACGTAGCAGACATGCGATTGTGACGAAAGCGAATTGCTTTCCTAGGCCTTTTAAAGCCTTACGGGAAGATTCTGCGACTGAAGATACGCTTTGACCTGCGGAACTGTTAACGTTCCAAAGTGAAACAAAGAAGCAGCAAGAACAGCACTTGCATGTCCCTTATTTAATACATCAGCAAAGTGACTTAATTCACCCGCACCACCACTTGCGATAACTGGAACTCCTACTGCGTCACTGATTGCACGAGTAAGGCCTAAATCATAGCCCTCCTTTGTTCCGTCTTTATCCATACTCGTTAATAAAATTTCACCCGCACCAAGACTAACGGCCTGCTTAGCCCATTCAACGGCATCCAGTTCAGTGGGATTGCGTCCTCCGTGGGTAAAGACACGCCATGCGTTTTTACCGGGTTCTTTTCTTGCATCAATAGCTAGGACTATGCACTGAGCACCAAACCTCTCAGAGCCCTCTTTAATGAGTTCTGGTCGCTGAATAGCTGCTGTATTTAAAGATACTTTATCTGCACCTGCTCTTAGCATGCGCTCAATATCTTCAACCGAGCGTAAGCCACCACCCACGGTCAGTGGCATAAAGCACTGCTCAGCTGTTTTAGCGACTACGTCATGCATGATCTTTCGACCATCACTTGAAGCAGTAATATCTAAAAAAACTAATTCATCTGCACCCTGTAAGTCATACGCCTTAGCGCATTCTACAGGGTCTCCTGCATCACGCAGTTCCTGAAACTTGACGCCTTTTACAACGCGTCCGTTGGTGACATCAAGACAAGGTATAATCCGGCTAGACAGCACAGAAATTATCCCTCGATACGAGCAACATCAGGCTCGAAATTAACAGCCAAACGGTAGACTTGGCCAGGGCGCATCACAAGAGGATGATCTCTTACTAGGTACTGTAAGTAGTGAATCTTACCAAAGTTTGTGCGGTACTTTTCATCTGCACTGACGACTTCAGTATCTTGCCACACACCTTGGAAATCATCTTTAACGACCGTACAGCGGTGACCTAAAGGTCCTAGAGTAATAGAACCTGGAGAGCGGTAGTGGGAATGCGGTGCTGCCACAGCTAAAACATAGCGAAACTTATCTAAGTTCACTTGTTGTTTTACGGTATAAGCAAATTCGCAACTGACTTTACTGCCTGAGAAACTCCACTGCACTTTAACGCTACCTACATTCTTAAGAATTTCTTCCTGAGTTGTAATTAATTCAGGTTGGTCGTAGCGGAAGTAAAAGCTGTTACGTAAGCCAAGACCGGTCACACAATTTTTTCCGTAGAAGGAAGGGATTGTGACTTGGTCTCCGAATGTTAATTCAGGAAGCATGAGTGGCAAATAGACATTATTTGGCCAATCGAAAATGCCAGGTGCGTGCGGGAAAGAAAGATTATCGCTTGTGCACTTAGTTCCACTGCTGACTAAAGGAATTTGTAAGTGAAGTCCACTTTCACCATCGCGGTATAAGAAAAGACCTTGTTCTTTTTTGTTACTCTTATCGAAAATGACAAAACGACCACTCGTTTTTTGCATTTCAATTTGAGCTAGCCCTGGAGGCATATGAATTGTCTTTGCGATACGTGACCACTGACAGAGGTAACGTGCAGCATCGAAATTAGACATACGTGTTGTATGCTGATCGTATGCGGTACGCTCACTATCACGGATATCTAAGAAGCCGTGCTCCTGGTCCAAGTATGTCTGGTAGAAGAATAAAAATAAACGTCTTAAAATATCGAAGTACTTTGGCTTTTGTTCTTCAGCTATCCAACCATCGCGAAGGCCTTGTAAAATTAAACTAATACAGTGCATCTGACCGTATGCGCCTGCTGACTTACCATACGCCCAACCCAAGCCGTCTGCTCTGACTAAGTCAGGCATCATCTTGATGTATTTTTCAGCGTACGTGCGAAGCGTTGGTAGTTTACGATCTCTTACACCACTATTAGCGTGTAGCTGTAAAGCGGAACGGGAGAAGACAAATGCCATCACGCCGTATAAGCCGTAATCACCACCTAAAGGACCACCGGTTGAATCATCAAAAAATCCTGCAGAGCTAGTTTGATCAATACGCTCAACCATGCGCTCAATTAAGCGTGAGGTTTCATCTTTCTTGGATAATCCGAAACTAAAACGTGCTACTGCTTTGGCAATATTGAATGCCTGCCAGTGATTATCATAATCACTGCGTTGTAAAAGTTGTTTGTCGATACGTGTCTGTGTTTCTTCAACCAAACGCTCCCACACAGGATTACGATCTTTGGAAGGACCAAAACAGAGTAGTCCTAAGGCTGCGTACGCTAAACCATTTTCAGCAGGAGGTTCAGTGAACATCTGTGCTGTGATGCAGCGTGCTGCTAAATCGACTAAGTCGTACCCCTTCAGGGTAGCTTCACCGGTTGCCCGGTAGTACTCGCCCAGCGTATAGGCTGCATGACCAGGTTCATCTGGTCTGGAGAGTTCTCCATTTGCTGGAGTTATGGTGCCATCAGGCTGAATTGAATCGAGATTATGGCCTAACATTGAACGGGCCATATCGAGACACTGCTCGGAAAAACTATGCATTGCTAATTTGTAGCGGTAAGAAGTGAGTGATGCCCTTGCCGGTTGGCGAGAGCTTGAGGGTTAATAATTTAGAAACGTTTGCTTCGGAGCAAGAGGGAAGTGTAATTTCCGTCTAGGTAGGGCTATCTGGCGATTAATTTGAGGAATTCTTCGTTGGTTTTGGTCTTACTTAGACGCGCAATCATGGTGTCGGTTGCCTCTTCTATCTTTTGCTGTACTAAAGCACGTCTAAAGAAGTGAATTCCTTCCAATTTCTTAGGGTCTATTAGAAGTTCTTCTTTACGGGTACCCGATGCGGCAACGTTGATCGCTGGCCATAGGCGCATTTCTGCACATTTACGGTCTAAAACCAGCTCCATATTGCCGGTACCTTTGAATTCTTGGAAAATAACGTCATCCATACGGCTGCCAGTTTCCACTAAAACTGATGCTACAATAGTTAAGGAGCCTGCTTCTTCGGTATTACGGGCTGCTGCGAAGAGTTGGCGTGGCTTTTCTAAGGCTCTGACATCCAAGCCGCCTGAACCTGTACGACCGCTATTGCGAATCGTATTATGAGCTCTGGCAAGACGGGTGATCGAGTCTAAGAATAAAACGACACTAAAGCCTGCTTCGACTAAACGTTTTGCACGCTCAATACATAAATCGGCAATACGGATATGGCTTTCAATTTGTTCATCATTTGAGGATGCCCAAATTTCAGCCGGTACATTGCGTCTAAAATCAGTGACCTCTTCAGGTCTTTCATCGACGAGTAAAATTAAGACTTTGCACTCTGGATTGTTTTCTAAAACACCCAGCGCCATATCTCTTAAAAGAGTCGTCTTACCCGTTCTTGGTGGTGCAACAATAAGACCACGTGTGCCTTTTCCTACAGGGCAAAATAAATCTACAGCACGTGTTGTCATGCGTCCATCCTTCAGCTCCATCTTTAAATGCTTATCTGGAGAGACGGTAGTTAATTGAGCAAAATCAAATTTACCACGGCGCACTTCTAAAGGAAGTCCGTCGACTGTTTCTATAAATTTAATCTTTGGATTTGGGAAACGACCTTCAGCAGGATAGGCTGTACCAGCAATCATCATGCCCTGCTTTAATTTAAAGCGGCGGATTAATTCCTTAGGGACAAAACAGTCAGAAGGTCTACGTTTTCCAGCCTTAGCCATATCTAAGAGCTGACCATTTCCTCCTTTGACTAAATCGATATCTAATACGCCTTCGATGTGAATTAAATTTTCTACAAATGCAGGACGTGGAGGGAAAGGGGCTGGGCGTGGAGGTTGACCTTCACGCTGAAACGGGGCGGGTTGAGTACCACCTTGTAATTGAGTGTGAGCAGCAGGGCTTTGCTCTGATTTCACAGGGGCTGGGGCAGCAGCAGGCTGTGCTGCGACTACAGGTGCAGGGGCTGCGACAATAGCTGGCTTTGGCTCTGGGGCTTTAATGACCTCAGGGGTAGTAATAACCACAGGAGTTTCCTCGTGTGCTACTACAGCTGGCTTTTTAGCAGCGCGTTTAGCGGGTGCTTTTGTCGTTACTTTCTTGGCTTTGGCCTTCTTAGGGGCCGCGGATTTCTTCTCCATACTTTCTAAAAATGAGGGATTCTAACGGGGAGAATCTCGAAACACAGGTGAGTGTTAGAAAGATAACTCCTAATAAATAGTGACGTAAATGTACCCCTAGCTTGACGCCTGAAACTCGCTTCAGAATACTAAATCAGAACTTAAAAAAATTTCGTTCCGATTAACCCCTGAATACAACTAAAGTGACCGAACAAAATATTACCTCAATGTCCCGGGAGCACCGGGTTATTAGGCCATCGGCCGAGTTTAAAGCCCAAGCAAACCTTGGGAGTGACGCCTCTTATAAAAGACTGTACGCTGAGTCTGTCAACTCCCCAGACACGTTTTGGGCTAGAGAAGCTAAGAAATTCCTTACCTGGGATAAGCCCTTTAAAAAGGTCCTCCAGTGGAAGTTACCCCATGCCAAGTGGTTCGGTGATGGTAAATTAAACGTAGCTTCCAACTGCTTAGACCGTCATTTAGACGGTCCTAGGGCTAATAAAGCAGCTATTATCTTTGAAGGTGAGCCAGGTGATATAAGGACAATTACCTATCGCCAATTACACCAAGAGGTATGCCGCTTCGCTAATGCTTTAACGGCTTCAGGTGTCAAAAAAGGCGATCGCGTCGCTATTTATCTGCCTATGGTCCCTGAGGCAGCAGTGGCCATGCTTGCCTGTGCAAGACTTGGAGCCATTCATACGGTTATTTTCGGAGGCTTTTCCAGTGAAGCCATTAAAGACAGAGTGAATGACTGTCAGGCAAAACTCATTATTACAGCAGACGGCGGATTTCGTAGGGGTAAGATCGTTGAATTAAAAGCTAACGTAGATCGTGCTTTAGAAGGAACTCCCTCTGTTGAAAAAGTCATTGTTCTTAAGAGAACACATCAGGTAGTCACCATGCAGTCAGGCCGTGACCACTGGTGGCATGATTTTGTTAATCCATTCTCAAGTGAGCATAAAGCAAAAGCACACGAGAGTGAACATCCGCTGTTTATTTTATACACAAGCGGCTCAACTGGAAAACCTAAAGGGGTTCTTCACACTTCAGCTGGTTACTTACTGGGTGCAGCAATGACGACTCACTACATTTTCGATTTAAAAGAAAATGATGTTTATTTTTGTACAGCAGATGTGGGTTGGATTACTGGCCACAGTTACGTTGTGTACGGGCCATTAGCGAGTGGCGCCACCGTGCTTATGTATGAAGGTGCACCAAATCAGCCAGGGCCTGATAGGTTCTGGGATATGATTGATCGCCATCAAGTCAGTATTTTTTATACAGCTCCAACAGCAATTAGAGCCTTCATGCGCTGGGGTGATGAATTTGTAAAAAAACACAAACTCACTTCGCTTCGTTTACTCGGTTCTGTAGGTGAGCCGATTAATCCGGAAGCCTGGATGTGGTATCACACCTTAATTGGAAAAAAGAAATGTCCAATCGTAGATACGTGGTGGCAGACAGAAACAGGCTGTATTATGGTAAGCCCAATTCCAGGCATCACTCCTGCAAAACCAGGTTCATGCACAAGGCCTTTCTTTGGCGTTGTAGCTAAAGTGCTTGATGAAGCAGGAAAAGAAGTACCGAAGGGTAGTGGAGGAAAATTATTCTTAGCTAAGCCTTGGCCATCGATGCTTCGTACACTTTGGGGTGATGATGATCGCTTCAAAAAACAGTATTGGAGTGAACTCCCAGGCTATTACTTTGCAGGAGACGGAGCACGTATTGATAAAGATGGGTACCTGTGGGTTGTAGGACGTATTGATGACGTCTTAAATGTTTCTGGTCACCGTATTGGAACTTCAGAAATTGAGAGTGCTCTAGTTTCTCATCACAGTGTTGCTGAAGCAGCAGTGGTTGGCAGACCTGACGATTTAAAGGGTCAAGCGCTTGTGTGTTTTGTGACCTTAAAGAATGGCATTTCTCCAAGTCCAGAACTTAAAGAAGCACTTCGTCAGCATGTCGCTAAAGAAATTGGTGCATTAGCACGTCCTGATGATGTGCGTTTTGCAGCAGGTCTTCCTAAGACACGCAGCGGAAAAATTATGCGCCGTATCTTAAAAGAAATTGCTTCAGGTAAAGAAGTAATGGGAGATACAACTACACTCGAAGATTTTGCAGTCGTAGCGGCACTTCAAAACGAAGAGTAAGGCTTAAGCCTTACTCGTTTAAAAGTACCTCTAAGATTTTACTTGGAAGAGACTGACTTGTACCTAGAAGCTATTTTTTCAAAGATAGCTTCAGAGGATAAACCGTAGGCTGAACGCAAGATGCTGACACTTGAGCCGTGCTCAACAAATTGATCAGGCCAGCCAATACGTTCTACTGAGGTCGCTGAATTATTATCCTGCAGAATTTCTAAGACACTACTACCAAACCCACCTGCTAAGACGTGGTCTTCCATCGTTACAAGTAAACTTGCAGTCTTTGCTTGGGAAAGAAGCAGTGTTGTATCGATTGGCTTAATGAAGCGTGGATTTACAATTCCTACTTGAATGCTAAAGGTGGACTCAAGTTTTTGGGCAACTTTATTTGCTTCTTCAAGCATAGGGCCTAGTGCCCAGATGAATATCTGATTTCCAGGTTTTAAAAGTTCTGCTTTGCCCACTTCAATTAATTCTGGAGTAGCTTTAATTGCCTTACCTACAGCTGCACCGCGTGGATAACGAATAAATCCTGGGCCTTGTAAGCTAAGACTTGTATGCAGCATATCGCAGAGTTCATCTTCATCCTTAGGTTGCATGACTACTGCCCTAGGAACACAGCGTAAGTACGAAATATCAAATAGGCCGTGGTGAGTAGCTCCATCGTTAGGAGATAAGCCAGCTCTATCCATACAGAAAGTTACCGGTAAATTTTGAAGTGCAACATCGTGTACGATTGGATCGTAGGCTCGTTGTAAGAAAGTAGAATAGATCGCACACACGGGGCGATAGCCCTGAGTAGCAAGTCCTGCTGCAAATAATACAGCGTGCTCCTCAGCAATACCTACATCGAAAAATTGTTTAGGTAATTCTTTTGCAAGTGCTGTAAGGCCTGTACCAGAAGGCATCGCTGCAGTGATACCCACAATTTTAGAATTTAATTTTGCTTCTTTAAGTAGCGCTTGGCCTAGCACGTCTTGGTAGGCTTGTGGGGTACCTATAGGAGACTTCTTACTTTCACCACTTTCAGGATCAAAAGCTCCTAGACCGTGGAACTTCTCAGGGAAGTTACGTGCTGCAGGAAGACCGTGTCCTTTTTTAGTTATTACGTGTAAAATAATTGGACTATCTGAAGACTTTGCAAATTCGAGGTGTTTGATTAATTCATCTAAATTATGGCCATCAATAGGCCCAATATAGCGGAGTCCAAATTTTTCAAACAGACTAGAACTCATGAAGAAGTCCTTTGTCTCTCTTTTCCACTTATTCCACATCTGGTTCATCTCGTGACCATTGGGAAGTCCTAGGAAAAATTTCTCTAAATCACTATGGATTTTATTATAGGTTGTACTTGTACTTAAGCGATTTAGGTAGTGCGCAATTGCACCTACATTTTTTGCAATAGACCATTCGTTATCATTTAAAATAACGATCAAGCGCTTCGTGGAACTAACCACATTATTAAGCGCTTCCATCGTGATACCACAGGTAAAAGCAGCATCTCCGCATATCGCTACTACATGCTCTGAAGTGCCTTTAAGATCCCTGGCACTTGCCATACCTAAAGCAGCACTGAGTGCTGTTCCTGCATGTCCTGCGCCATAACTATCGTGCTCACTTTCTGAGCGCATTAAAAAGCCGCTAGTGCCACCCGTTTGACGAAGGCCTTTAAAAAATGCTCCGTTACGTCCAGTCAGTAATTTGTGTGTGTAACCCTGGTGGGAAACATCGAAAACAAATTTATCTGTAGGTGTAGAAAATACCCGGTGTAGTGCAATACTTAGTTCAACAACTCCTAAATTAGGACCAACGTGGCCACCTTGGGTTGATGTAACTGAAATAATTTCATCCCTTATGTCTTGGGCAAGAAGATTGAGTTCTGGTCGTGTAAGCGCTTTAACATCCTTGGGCGAGTGTAGGCTTTGAAGAAGATTCTGAGAAGTACTCATGAACTGGTTTCACCTTCACTCTTAAAAGGACTGAAGGAAACGCCTGTGCGTTCTTTTTTTAACTTTTCGATTTTTAATTCTGCATCTTTAAGACGTGTTTCACAGGTCTTAAGGAGTTTGTTACCTGCTTCAAATTTTTGAAGCAGCTCGTCTAAAGGAATTTCACCCGATTCCATGGATTCAACCACGGCTTCGAGTTTACTTAATGCGACTTCAAAGGTCAGTTCTTTTTCTTTTGATTCCACCGTTATAGCATGGATAAGAACTGGTTAGTTTCAAACCAAACTTTGGCCTTAGATAAGGCCAAATGACCTCACTTTAAGCAGCTTAGTGTGAACTTACCGTTACAGCAACCGTGATATCTGCATTGGAATAACCCTTAATGAAGAGTTTTCCATTGCCGTCACGACCCCCTTTAACAGGGATTGAAACGCTACTTTGACCTTGAGGGATAAGAACCTCAGGCATGATTACACTTTCAGGAATATTTGTAGTAACGTCTAAGAGTGTTCCACCGACTGCTGCAGGAGCAGGAATAGTGAAGGTAAGCATCTGGGTTTCACCGGTTTTAAGGGTAAGAGAGCCTGGAGATACGGTCACTGAAGTGGGATCAATACGGAAAGTACCTACAGGAGAACTGCCTTGAGCGTTAGTTAAGGTAACGCGGTAGGTTTGGCCTGAAGCCATTGCTGGTACAAAGAAATTTAAAGAAGACTGAGAATTATAAACAGTGCGTACAGGTGTTCCATCAAAGCAGACTACATCTTGTGGATTAAAACCACGGCCCACTAGACTGATGCTTGAGCCGATTGGTCCACGGGTAGATTCCAAGGAAATAACATAGCGGTGAACTAAAGATGTATGTTGTAGCTCAGTGAAGGCTTGGGAGGAAACGTTCTTTACGCTGCTTTCAATTTCATAGTCCACGATGAAGTAGTAATTCATCTCCTGACGACCGGCTGGTAATTGATAATCAAATTCGTAGAGATCTTCTCCGATGGAGGACTTCTTCATCGCAAAGGTTTGGCCATCGACAACGATTTGTGGGTTCATTGTGCCCTTAACAATCGTGTTTAACTTAGGCGTAGCGCGTAAGGTAAAGGTGTAGATTGCAGAGGGGTTCTCTGGTAGCGTACTTGGAGTCAAGTTGGAGATGACTACAGATGCACAGCCTGACATAAAGGACAGGAGAACTGCAGCTACGGTTGAAAGGAGGATTGTCCTCGCGGGAAAAGCGCTTTTGTTATGCATTGATGACTCGTTTCTTTTAATGGATATGACCGACTTAGGGCAAGACAAACATAGGTCAGGACCCCCTGGGCTTAAACCCTTGGATCAGGGGATCTATGTGCATGTTCCTTTTTGCTCCTCAACCTGTGATTTTTGCGCCTTTTATCAGATTAAGCCAACAGCTGGGGCTGTGGATCAATTTTTGAAGGGTATTGAGGCTGAAGCAGAACTTATCCCCTGGAGAGGACCTATTTCGACCGTATTTTGGGGTGGTGGAACCCCTGGGTTACTATCCCCTGATGACTTAGACCGGTTAGCTAAAATTATAAGAAAAAAAACAGTAATTCAGCCTATCGAGTGGTCTATTGAACTTGCCCCAGCTTGGGTGACCAAGGCTAGGCTTGAAGTCCTAAGGGATAATGGAATTAACCGCATTTCCATGGGTATTCAGAGTTTTAGTGACGAACTCCTAGATGGGCTAGGAAGGCAGCATACGCCAAAACAGGTGTACAAGGCCTATGAGCTAATTCGGGAGATGGGGTTTAAAAATGTGAATGTGGACATGATGTTTGCTCTACCTGGTCAAACGGAAGCTGAATGGCTTAAAGATCTTGAAGAGGCCATTGCTCTAAAGCCGGATCATATTTCAACGTACTGTTTAACCTTCGAAGAAGATACTGCACTTTGGATTAAATTATCCGAAGGACGTGTAAAACTAGATCCTGAGCACGAAGCAAAACTCTACGAAGCAACGTGGGAAAAATTACACCAAGAAGGCTATCAGCAGTATGAAGTCTCTAATTTTGCAAAGCCTGGTTTTGAATGTCGTCATAATTTATCGACTTGGAAAATGCAGGAATGGATTGGTCTAGGTCCTTCGGCAGCCTCCCAGCATGACGGTATGCGTGGTGTAAATCCAGCAGACCTTGCTTTATGGAGTCAGCAGCTAAATGCAGGTAAAAGAATGCAGGAAGATAGGCGAGTACTGACAGCAGATTTACTCTTGGAGGATTCTCTTATCTTTGGCTTACGAGTAAATCAAGGCGTTGATCTAGCTCAAGCACGTATCCGTTTTCCCGATGCAAATTGGACTTTTGTTGAAGCTAAATTAAGTACCTTAGAAAGTGAAGGACTTCTTAAGATTAGCTCTGAAGTAGTCCGCTTAACGAATAAAGGAAGACTCCTTGCAGATTCTGTAGGCACTGAACTCTTAGGCCTAGGTTCAGACTAAACTGTAGCTTAAAGGCTACTGGTTGTTACTTTTTTCGAGTGTTTTTAACTGACCAACTAAAGCCACAAAATCGGAATCTGTTTTTAGACTTTCAAGATCAGGATCTTGGGCAAGCCACTCGACATCGCGGTACCCTAATTCGATCGCTTGAGTAAGTGAATCTACTGCACTTTTAGGCTTATTTACTAAGGCTAGGCTACAGGCTAAATTGTAATGAGCAGTTGGATTCTCGGGATGCAATTTCACTAATTTTTTATCCATCTTTAAGCCGTCTTCAATCCTACCGGCTTTAGTGTATAGCCCACCCAAAATTTCTATTACATCATCATAAGCTGCATGCTTATTTAAGATGGTTTCGAAAAATTGGATATCAAATGCGAGATCGCGATTTTTGTCTTTAGCCATGTGTTTAACGCTTCTTACTTGTATGATTAGTTCCTGCCTTAGGGCAAGTCCCTGTTGTCTTTAATGTATCACAGCGTGCACTTACCTGCAAACGCTGGGCCACAGGGGTAAGGCCTAACTTGGATGATACGGTACTTCCATACCAATCCATAAAAGGTGCACTAATTTCAAAGATTTTGTCGCAGTCCATACATACGACCTGGGCAATTTGGCTATTATTGCCTGTATGCGGGGTATAAAATTTTTCGCCAGTACCGATATCTACTTCCCGTAAAAGAGAACTTTCGGTCATAACAGGTAAGGTCCTGTACACTGTTGCCCGAGATACATACTTACCTTTGGAGAGTGCTCTGACCCTCTCAAGGAGTTCATCAGCTGTAAAATGCTCTTTTTGAGAGATAGCTGTTTCAAAAATTGCTCTACGCTGTTCGGTTACACGAAGCCCCTTTAGCTTTAGATAGTGTTCAAAGGTTTCTCGTGCTTTAAGCGTACTCACAGCTATCAGTGTTTTACGGCTTAGACCTCCCTGTCAATCGTCAGGAATGACTAATATTTGCCTCCATTCTTGCACGTAGGCCATGGACTGTTCATTTCTGATAGTATGATCGTAGGAGTTCATCCTTTAGCAGGCTTTGATAAAGTCCTGCACTACAAAGTCCCTGAAGAACTCCGGGCAACTGCGGTTGTGGGGGCTTTAGTGAGGGTACCGATCATGTCTGCACTTAGGCTTGGGGTTGTGTGTGAAATTGCCCCACCTAAAGGCTTTCCTATAGATAAGCTAAAATCGATTTCCCAGGTTGTATATCCGTTCCCGGCTTTAACAGAGGATTTGCTGCCCTTAGCAAGTTGGATGGCTAATTACTATGCTGCCCCTATGGATTCGATTATAGAAACCATGATTCCTGCTGCAGTCAGGCGTGGTGCTGCAATCAAGATTCAAAAGCAGCTAAGTATTTTAAAAGAATTAAATAAACAGGAACTTGAAAAGTTAACCAAAAGAGCTCCGCAACAAGCAAAGCTTTATACCTTTTTAAAAACACAGACCCATCCTGTCGCAAAAGCTGTTGTTTTAAACCGGCTGCATATGACTGCCTCTTCTGCGGATAGTTTAATTAAAGCAGGAGTGATTCAAGAAGAGGGCCTTCGTATTGTAAGAGACGCGTATGAAGAATCCTGGGCAGTCGGTGAAAAAGTAATTGAAATTGCTCCTACACCAAACCTAGAACAGCAAAAATCAATTGATGAGATTGGTGAAAGTGTGAAGAAGAAATCTTTTTCTACCTGGCTTATTCATGGAGTCACGGGTTCTGGAAAAACAGAAGTCTATTTAAAAACAATTGAGCAGGTGCTTAAATCCGGTGGAGGGGTAATCTTTTTAGTTCCTGAGGTAGCACTTACTCCGCAAACCGTATCGCGTCTTCGCTCAAGACTTGAGGCGATAGCACCAGGTCACAAATGTGTTGTCTGGCATAGTGCTTTAAGTGAAGGAGAGCGTTTAGATGGATGGCTAGCACTAGCTACAGGTGAAGCACGTATTGTGGTGGGTGCACGCTCCGCAGTCTTTGCACCGATTCGTGATTTACGCTTAATCGTAGTCGATGAAGAGCATGAGCCAGCTTACAAACAAGATGAGACGCCTAGATATCATGGCCGTGATGTTGCAGTCATGCGGGCAAAATTAGCGTGCGCAGTCTGCGTCTTAGGTTCAGCAACTCCATCATTAGAAAGCTATCTCAATGCAGTTTCTAAGCGCTACCACTTATCAGAATTAAAATCCCGAGTAGATTCGCGCAAATTACCTCACATCCATGTAGTCGACATGAAAATTGAGGTCGCTAGACAACGCGGATTCACAACCTTGTCGCGTAAATTAGTCGATGCGATGCAAGATAGGCTAAGTGCTAAAGAGCAAATTATTTTATTTATTAACCGAAGAGGTTATTCTCCGTCGGTAGTGTGTACAAAATGCGGACATGCAGAAGAGTGTACGCATTGTAGTATCACGATGACTTACCACCGCAGTGATGAGCGTATTCGTTGTCACTTGTGTGGAGAAGAAAAGGCATCACCTGTGAGATGTCCCTCATGCGGCTCACCTGAAATAAGATCTCGTGGTATGGGCACTCAGCGCGTGGAAGAGGCCGTAAGACGAGTTATTCCTAGAGCACGCATTGCTCGTGTGGATACCGACACGATGAATAAAAAGCACCGTTTAAGAGAAATTTTATCCGATTTTAGATTAGGAAAAATTGATGTCTTAGTGGGCACTCAAATGATTGGTAAGGGCCTAGATTTTCCAAATGTGACTTTAGTGGGTTTGATCGATGCAGATTTATCCATGCATATCCCGGATTTTAGAGCGAATGAGAGAACCTTCCAGTTATTAGTACAAGTAGCAGGTAGAGCTGGACGTGGGGCAAAATCAGGGGATGTATTTGTACAGACCTTTACCCCTGCTTCATCAGCGATTCAATTTTCTAGGCACGCAAATTATAACGGCTTTGCAGATGCAGAACTGACTTCACGTAAGTGCTTTGGTTATCCGCCCTATCGTCATATTATTCATCATCTATTTAAGGGGCCAAATCCTGAAAAACTCGCTTTCTTTACTAGCCAGTGGGTAAAGCAGGTAAAAGAAAAGTTTGGTGATAGAATCGAAGTGAAGGGCCCAACGCCTGCTCCGATTGATAAGATTAAAGATCAGTACCGCTGGCAGGTTTGGTACTTTGTTCCTAATGTGACCCCAGTGATTGCTGAACTATCTACTTTAAGGGCAGCTTTTCAGTGGCCTGGGGATTTGACTCAGAGTCTGGACGTAGATCCCTCTAATCTTGTTTAATGTTGAAGGTTTAGGTAAAAATAAATTACCTTAAGAAGTACTTTCTAAGAAGATCCTTTAAGGTGTTTTTAGTGAAGTATTCCTATTAACGTGAACACCAAGCGACTTAGTTACTTTTTATTTCTCCTGCTTCTTTTGGGGCTGGGATTTATGGGTTTTGTGTCCTTCAAAGAAGCGCGTGTGCAGTATGTGCATTTAAAGCAGATTCAAGACAAGGATAGGCGTCGTCTTGAGGCAGCTCAGAAGGAATTAGAGAGAGAACAAGTCACCTTACAGCGTCTGCGTACCGATCCAGCCTTTGTGGAGCAGCAAATTCGCATGAAGTTAGGCTATACTAAGCCTGATGAAATGATTTTCCGCTTTGAGCAGTAGCCTTTTTTGATTCACAGTATTGTATGGCTGCTCTTCATCCTTTGATCCACGTGTACCGCGATGCGGGACAAGGTCATGTATTCGAGTATTTCGACACGCTTACTGAAGCCGAACAAAGACAACTCCTGTTAGAGGCATCTGAAATTGATTTAGAGGAATTAAAGGTACTGAGTGAAACCTTGGTCCTTCAAAAAAAAGCTTTAGATACGAATAGTTTTGAACAACTTAAACCAGCACCGTTTGAAAGCTTACCTCAAAAAGGGGGTAGTGCAAAATTATGGGCCTTAGCACGTGAAGTAGGAGAAGACGCCTTAAAGGCTGGAAGAGTAGCCGCATTCACTGTGGCTGGGGGTCAAGGTACACGTTTAGGTTTTGATGGACCGAAGGGGACTTTTGAAGTTACTGCGATTAAAAAGAAATCTTTATTCCAAGTCTTTGCTGAAAAAATTAAAGCAGCAGCAAAAGATTATGGTAAGGTGATTCACTGGTTTATTATGACCAGTCAGCAAAACGATAAACAAACTATCTCATTTTTTCAGGAGCATGACTATTTTGGATTAGATTTTGAGCGTGTTCATTTCTTCAAGCAGGGAAGAATGCCTGCGGTTAATTTTGAAGGTAAAATACTCTTAGAATCAAAGTCCTCTATAGCTCTATCACCCGATGGACATGGTGGATCATTAAGAGCACTTGAGCGCAGTGGTGCACTTAACTTCATGCAGAAAAATGGCATTGATACGCTAAGCTATTTTCAGGTGGATAATCCACTGGTCAGATGCATTGATCCTGTTTTTATTGGTTGGCATTTGCTGCGTAAGTCCGAGATGTCGAGTAAGATGGTGCCTAAGGCTTATGCAGAAGAAAAGGTAGGGCACTTCTGTATTCAGAATGATAAGTTGTGTGTAGTAGAGTATTCTGACTTACCAATGGAATTTCAGAAACAGCGCAGTGAAGCAGGCGAACTAAAGTATATCGCAGGCAGTATCGCTATTCATATTTTAGATAGGGAATTTATTCGTAAGATGGCTAAAGCAGACAAAGGAGCTTTGGCCGTACTTCCCTTTCATAGAGCTGATAAGAAAATTACGTGCCTTGATTGCTCAGGAAATATAGTAACGCCAACTAAGCCCAATGGAGTTAAGTTTGAACTTTTTGTTTTTGATGCACTTCCATTTGCTGCTAATCCAGTGGTGATAGAAACCGAGAGAAGTGAAGATTTTTCACCGGTTAAAAATGCAGAAGGGTTAGATAGTCCAAAGACCTGCAAAGAAGATCAGATGAGGCAAGCTGCACGCTGGCTTAAGGAGCTGGGTGAAACACTTCAGGTTGATTCAGCAGGCTTACCTTTAGTGAATATAGAAATTTCACCCTTATTTGGGTACGACTTTTTTTCATTTAAAAAACGCTGGTCAAAGTTAAAACCAAAACCTTCTTTTTCTAAAGATCTCTATCTTACATGAGCGATAACCAAAGCATTCAAGCCGCAGTAGCGCAGGGTAAATTGCTGAATTCTGCAGCCCAAACAATCGAGGCATTCCGCCAGGCGAAACTTCCTCAGTGGGCTAGCCTGAGTATTGATGAATTAATCGCTCAGGAAGCATGGCAGGAATTAAACGACCGATTTTACCGCTTCTTAGAATTTGGTACAGGTGGGATGCGCGGTCGTACGATGGGTGTAGTTAAAGCGAAAGCAGAAACAGGGACTCTTTCTGGCTTAGGTAGTCCTGAGTATGCAGCAATTGGTAGCAATATGCTCAATGACTTTACTCTGATTCGAGCCGTTATTGGGTTATACCGGTATACTGCTAAAGTTTTAGTTCAGAGATCTGTTACTACAAAACCGCGTATAGTGATTGCTTACGATGTGCGCCATTTCTCAAAACATTTCTGCGAACTTGCTGCATCAACATGGGTAAAATTAGGCGGGGATGCTTTTATTTTTACAGATCCTCGGCCTACACCGCAATTAAGTTTTAGTGTACGCTGGCTTGGTGCACATGCAGGAGTTGTTATTACAGCAAGTCATAATCCTCCTCATGATAACGGCTTTAAAGCGTACTTCGATGATGGAGCGCAAGTAGTTCCTCCTCATGATACTGGTATTGTAAAAGAAGTGGACTTAGTTCCTTTAAGTGAAACGACCTCCTTTTTAATTAAAGATATTTCTAAAGTAACACTGCTTTCTGAAGAAGCAGATAAAGCGTATCTGGCAGTCGCTTCGCAATCTGTCCTCGATACGCACGTCATCAAAAGGGCAAAGCTTTCGGTTATCTTTACTAATATCCATGGCACGGGTGGGGTACATGGCCCTGCACTGCTTAAACAGTTTGGGGCTTTGGTAAAGTCAGTGCCTGAGCAAGCTGCCTTTGATCCTAACTTTCCAACTGTTAAGTCTCCAAACCCTGAGAATGCTGAAGCTTTGTCTAGAGCTGTAGCACTAGCTGAAAAAGAAAATGCAGATTTAGTTTTAGCGACAGATCCAGACGATGACCGCATGGGCTGTGCAGTGCGTAACCGTACGGGGAAAATGGAATTACTGACAGGAAACCAAGTGGGTGCCCTCTTAGTTGATTACAGGCTTACACGCTTTAAGGAATTAGGCATTATCCCTAAACAGGGATCCAAGAATGTTTGTATAATAAAGACCTTTGTTACGACTTCACTGCAAGATGCAATCGGACATGCACATGGTGTTAAGGTGATCAATACGTTAACAGGCTTTAAGTGGATCGCATCTAAGATGAGAGCCTATGAAGTAGCCCTTCAAAAAGCTATGGGCCCTGCATTCCGCTACGATGAAATTACCCTTGCAGAAAAAGCACGGCTTCATCTAGAGCACAGTACGTTCTTTGCTTTTGGTAATGAGGAAAGTTATGGCTACCTTCCTAATGATCTTTTACGTGATAAAGACGGCAATGCAGCCTGTCTTATGTTTGCAGAATTAGCGTCCTGGGTGAAAGACCGTGGTCTCACTGTTCCTGAGTACTTAGATCAGATCTATTTAAAGTACGGCTTCTATTTAGAAGGTACAATTAATCTGTATTATGAAGGTGCTAGTGGTAATGCGAAAATTAAACGCATCATTGATTCTTACCGTAGTCAAAAGCCTCAAGTATTTGGTTCTATAGCTGTAACTCAGTTTCAAGATTTTGGACGTGAGGTTATTCTGGATGCAGATGGGGATCAGATTCCAAAACAAGATTTGTATGTCGTAAGTCTTGCTAATGGTGCTACCTTTGCAGCGCGTGGTTCAGGCACTGAACCTAAGATGAAGTTCTATTTATTTGCCCAAGCTAAAGCAGCTTCACTTGAAGCACTGCCTAGTGTTAAGGCTACTGTTAAACTAGAGCTAGAACAGCTAAAGGCCTTGATCGAATCTGATGCAAGACTAAGAGCTGAAAGCTAAGTTCTATTGAATATCGTATACTTCAATGAGTGCTACGCCAACTGTGCCACTCACACTAGAGCCCTCTACAGAGTAGGATCCAGGCGCTAGCGTGAGTAAAATAGCTGAGTCATTACTTTTGGGATCATTCAGTGGGAAGGCTCCTGCTGAAGCTGCAGCTTTAATAATTGAAGTATCTCCAGCCCAACCTGAGTTCGAACCAATGATAGCTGTGCCACTAAATACTTTTAGTTGAGGATCGGGCATATATCCAGTGATCGCATAATTTGCCAATGTCGGACCAACGACACGAACTAGGACAGTCTTTGAGGTGTTTCCTCCTATTACAAAACCAGCTGTTATTTTAGAACCTGATTGAATAAGTTGCCCACAGGAGAGATTAACAAGTCTAGAACTTGAAGGCAAATAGGCAGCAGTAGGAGTATCATCGTAAATTTCTGCTAATGTATTTCCGGAGTTCCCGGATGTACTGCCTACTTGAATGGTATATGCTGAAGGGGGAAGAGTGGTTACCAGTGCTGCATCAAGACTGGATGGGTTTGTAAGAGCGAAAGCTCCGGTTGCTGTGTCGGCAGCAGAAACTTGACTTTGATTTATGATCAGATTTGCCCACCCGGCATTATTGTTAATGATAAAAGGACCACTAAATAGTGATAAGCTTGGATCACCTAGTAAGCTTGGGACTTGGAAGACTTTAAGGGATGGTCCAACAGCTCGAATTAATAATGGCTGATTACCTGATGTACCATAGCCGCCGATAACAAATCCTAAAGAAAGTGCCTGATTACCCGGCCCATAATAGCTCAGTACTGATAAATTAATTAGACGCCCTGGATTGCTCGTTGGTGCCACTGAGATAAGTGCTGGGTTAGTGAGGATTGATCCAGAGGCATTCGTAATCATACACTGGTAGGATCCAGAATTACCTACGCTTGCTGTAGTCATTAGAAGCGGATGTGTGGCTCCCGCAATTGCAATTCCATTTAAATACCACTGATAATTCGTGTAACTAGACTGAGTATTTACACCTACTTGAGTGCTTAAGGTAACAGTCTCTCCTGGAGTAACGAACTGAGTGTGCGGCTGTGTGGTAATGACTGGAGTTCCTGATGTAGGTGCTACAATTAGCAGTTGACCGTAACTAGCATAAGAACCTAAGGCATTGGTTGCTAATACCGAGTAGCTTCCTGAGCTCCAAGATTGGAAATTAGAAATTGAATACGATGGTCCATTTGCGCCAGCTATTGATTGGCCATTAAAATACCATTGGAAATTAGGGCTTGGATTCCCGGTTGCTGTTGCTGTGAGTGTTGCACTGCCTCCCAGTGGTACAGCTAGTGTGGAAGAAGTAGTTGTAGAAAGAGTGTTCGATGTGATGTGAGTTGAATCCATCGAGACCCCTGAAACAGTGGTAATAAATGGCGACCCACTAGCGTTTTGTAGGGTGAGTATTGCAGCTGCACTTGTGACTGAGTTTGCAGGATTAGTTGCAATTACAGTATAGCTTCCTTGATCAGTGAATTGAACTGAATTTAAAGTTAAGCTTGAGCTTGTTGCTGAAGTAATTGGTACCCAATTATTGTACCACTGGTAGGTTGGACTTGGAGTTCCTGATGCTAAGACTGTAAATGTTACTGTATTTCCAATTACACTTGTTTGTGACTGTGGCTGTAAAGTTATGACAGGAGCAATAGCTGGATTTGTGACACTAAGTACAGCAGCTAGACTTGCAGTGGATCCAGCTGCATTACTAAGTACTACCATGTAGCTACCTGCATTGGATGCTTGGCAATTTAGAATTGAATACGTCGATGCAGTAGCTCCGTAAATGATAGCACCGTTTAGGTACCACTGATAAGACGTAGTTCCTGATGTGGATGTGGCAACTGCGAAGGTTGCTTGACTGCCTACTTGAACGATTTGGGAGTTTGGTTGTAGTGATATTACTGGCGCACTGAAAGGTAATAGAACGCTTAACAGTGCGTTTGAGCTAGTCACAGAACTTACTGGATTAGTAACTACAACGCTGTATGAACCTGCGCTACTTGTTTGAGTATTTGTCAGTGTGTAAACAGATGATGTAGCTGATGGAATTGGAACTCCATTAAAGAGCCACTGATAGCTAAGGGGTGCAGAGCCTAATGCACTCACGCTGAAGGTAACAGCTTGCGAGACAAAGATTGTCTGTGTTTGGGGCTGCTGTGTAATTGAAACGTTAACTGCAGGTTGAATAATTTTTAATGTGGCTGGGTTACTCGTGATTGAGCCTACTTGGTTAGTCAGGGTAACTGTGTATTGACCTGCATTTGAAGCCTGAGTCGTACTTATAGCAAAGGAGGCGTTAGTAGCACCCGTGATTGCAGTCCCATTAAAGTACCACTGATAGGTTGGATTTGGAGTTCCTGAACCTGTGACAGTAAACGTTGCTCCACTGCCTAAGTTAACACTTTCTGATTGTGGCTGCTGAGTAATACTAGGTGCACTGCTTGGGACTGTTACTGTTAAGTTGGCTACATTACTTGCTACTGAGTAGTCAGTATTATTAACACTTACCGTATAGGAACCTGCTTGAGAAGCACTAGCAGAAGTAATCGTGTACGCTGCTGAAGTCGCCCCTGCAATCGCTGTTCCATTAAAATACCACTGGTAGGTTACACCTAGATTTTCTTGAACCGTAACAGTGAATAAAACAGCCGAGCCCAGTAAAACGGTTTGGGACTTTGGTTGATTTAAAATAACTGGAGCTGTGTGGGCTACACTTACCGTTAGACTTGCGGGAGCACTTGTAACTGAACCTGCCGAATTTGTTAGGACTACCGTATACAGGCCTGCTGATGTTATCTGTGCACTTGATATGTTAAATGCAGGTCCGGTCGCACCTGCGATTGCAGTACCATTAAAGTACCACTGATAGGTTGGATTAGGAGTTCCTGATGCACTCGTTGAGAATGTAACTGAACTTCCTTCAGCTACTGTTTGAGAAACAGGCTGTGTGAAGAAGCTAGGTAAAATCTGCGTTGTACTTGGTGGGTTAGAGACAGCGGAGGCTGAGAGAACTTGGGTCTTTGAGGTGGGTAAATAATCGTTATCACCCGCTTGAGTAGCAAGAATAGTGACCGGATTTAAATCTAAACACGTTAAAATATTTCCAACTAGAGTGGCATTTCCGTTAAGAATGGAGAAGGTTACGCCTAGGCCGCTTGAAGCTTTTGCCAATAAAGTAACTGGAGCTCCCAGAGTAGGTGTATTTATAGCCGAGAAATTTATTGTCTGTGAGCTAGGAAGAATAGTTAATACACTTGAAACAGATCCGTAATAAAGTGAATCAACAACGTTTACTAAAACGTAGTAAGTGCCTGCTTCTGTAGGAGGATTAAATCCAGGGTAATAAACGACTGCTGCGCTTAATTGACTAGGTTGCAAGCTTATGGTGACTACTTTTGCTGACCCGTCGTACGTTTGAGTAGTATTTGAGATAGTGATACCAGCAGAAATTTTAGCGCTTGAGGTTACGCTAGGTGGTGCTGAAGGTGCGCTTGGTGTTGTTACACTTAAGGTGGTTGAAGCGGTTGCTGCCGTGTAATTGGACGTGTCTAAAGGGGTAAACGAAACGCTTAAGGCCTGGGTACCTGCAGGAAGTAGGGTGCCTAGGGGAGGCGTGTAGGTGAACACGCCATCTAATCCTAAGGCGGTCGCATTGAGCTGTGATTCACTTAATGGTGAATCTGAAGTAATTGACGAAGGGGTTGACCAACTAAGGACTGGGGTGGCTTTATTAATGACTAAAGTTCCTGTTGTTGACCCCGTATAATTAGTAGAGGCGGCGGTCGCATTAACCACATACGTTCCTGCTGCTGTTGGTGCAGTAGATGAACCGTTATAAGTTATAGCAATAACTCCACTTAAAGTTGAAGCGCTAACAGCTTCTGCAGAACCGTTAAAGGTTTGGGTCGTGTTACTTAAAGTAATCGTTTCGGTGGCTTGCGTAATTGTAAGTGGAACACTCTTTGAAATAGATGTGTAATTTTTCGTATCAGAAGGAGTGAAGGTAACATTGAGTGTTTGCAGGCCTACACTTGGTGTTGCACCAAAAGTGGGTGAGTAAATAAATGTTCCAGATAGGCCAGCTGTATCTGCATCTAGCTGCATCGCATTGAGCGGTGTACCGTAAGTAGTAGCTTCAGGATTTGCCCAGTTAATAACAGGGGTTAGAGGATTAATGATGAGCGTTCCTGTAGTAGAGCCCGTGTAATTAGGATCAACGACTGTTGCAGATACACTATAGGTACCTGCTGCTGTAGGTGTAATAGGTGAACCATTGTAAGTGACTGAAATTGATCCGTTAGCAGTGGATGCACTAATTTCTTTAGCTGAACCGCTATATATCTGATTTGTATTAGATAGGCTTACCGCTTCGGTTGCTTTATTTACTGTAAGACTAACAAAGGTATTACTATTTGATGTATAATTAGCTGTATCACTTGGACTAAATACCACGTTCAAGGTTTGGTTACCGGCTGCTAATAACGTTCCGGCGCTAGGTGAATAAGTTAGAGTGCCTGCAATATCCCCCTCGATAGAAGCACTCAGTTGAGGGCTACCAAGTACTGTACCATAAGTGATTGCTGACGGCGTAGCCCAAGTAACAATTGAAGTTTCTGGACTTACGTTAAAGGACCGAGAGATACTTGGTGCAGCGTTAATTTTTGATCCACTGTCTCCACTTTGACTTGCAACCACAGTTACCGAACCTGCTCCTAAAATAGTCAATTGATTACCAGCAACTGATGCAGGACCTGATTCAACGCTATAAGCAATAGCTAATCCAGAACTTGCTGTCGCAGTAAGTGTAATAGGTGCAGATCCAAATATAGTATTTGGAATCGAATTAAACGTTATTGTCTGATCTGAGTATGCCATGTCTTTCACAAGCAGATGAACAATAGCGGTAGCTTGGTTATAATTAGTTGTGTCAGTAGGGGTAAATGTTGCAGAGAGTGTTTGAGTCCCTGTTGCTAAAACTGTGCTAGCTGTAGGCGAGTATACAAATGTACCTGCAACATCTCCTGCGCTCGCATTGAGTTGAGTTGCACTCAGTGCTGTACCCGATGTAATGTCTGCTGGAGTGTTCCATGTTATCCTTGGTGTCACTTGACTAATTGTGAATACTCCTGATTGAGTTCCAGAGTAGTTTGTATCCGAGACAGTGGCTACTACTGCATAACTACCTGCTGCTGTAGGTAGTGTAGATGAGCCGTTATAGGTAACACTTATCGATCCGTTTGCAGCTGTCGCAGTGACTGATTCTGAGTTCCCTGTGTATGTTTGTGTCGTATTACTTAATGAAATAGCTTCTGAAGCTTTAGTTACACTTAGTGTTACAAATGCTGAGTTATTGGACGTATAATCAATTGTATTATCGGGAGTGAATGTAACATTGAGCGTATTATAACCACTACTTAACACTACACCAGAACTAGGACTGTAGTTAAAAGTACCAGCGAGACTTCCAGCGACACCCACAGCCGCCGCATTTAATTGTATACTAGATAAAGCAGATCCGTAAGAAACTGAATTTGGAGTTGCCCAGCTAACTACTGGTGTTGCTTTACTAATTTCAAATATGCCGCTTTCTGTGGCGTAATCACCTGCCGTATCACCTGCGACAGCTACCGTAAAAGGATACAGCCCTGGATCGAGTGGATAGGGGACGGTAGCTCCAGAGCCTGAGGGATCGTAATAGGTAACAACAGAAGTTAGGCCATGTAACAAAGTCACGGGAAGATAAATTGGGCTTCCTGTGTAGATAGGATCGTGCGTATTGGCCGTGATTACAACTGCAGGAGATATTTCAAGTACGGTAGCTGCTGTGTTGGTAGTATAGTTGAGTGTATCTGTAGGTGTAAATGTCGCACTCAAGCTAAGATAGCCTGCATCAAGCAGTGTTCCAGTATTGGGTGTATAAGTAAACATACCGGCTACACCATTAGAGTCTGCATTGAGTTGTTCAGAATTAAGTGTTGTGCCGTACGAAATCGCATTTGGCTTAGACCAACTTAGTATTGGGCTTTGCTTAGCAATGACTAAGGTAGCCGCTGAGTTGGCAGGGTCTGCGATGAAGTTGGGATCACTTACTGAAGCAACCACTAGATATATGCCTGAAGCGGTAGGAGCACCTGCAGATCCATTATAGGTGAGTGAAATCGAGCCACTTGCAACCGATGCACTGACGACTTCGGCACTGCCTGAATAAATTTGGTTTGTTGAGCTGAAGGTAACTACTTCAGTAGCCTTATTTACTACAAGATTAACAGTACCTGCATTGTTTGATGTAAAGTTAGTTGTATCACTAGGTGCGAAAGAAACACTCAGGGTATTTATTCCAGCATTTAGAATAGTGCCTGTAGCTGGAGTATAAACGAATGAACCATTAACTGTATTTCCAGACAAATTAGCTGTAGCATTTAACTGAGTGTTGTCTAGTGCTGCACCGTAGGTGATTGCAGTAGGCGTAGCCCACGCAATAACTGGTGTTGCTTGTGCGATTATTAGATTGCCAGTTGTAAAACCTGTATAATTTGGGTTTGTAACATTTGCACTCACAGCGTACGTGCCTGCAGCTGTAGGAAGACTAGAGGCTCCATTGTATGTGACAGATACTGGTCCATGACTGACTGTAGTAGTCACTGATTCTGGATTTCCGTTATAGGTTTGATTAACTCCACCTAGAGTTACGATTTCAGATGCTTTACTAACGTTTAGAGTTACAAAAACCGAGCTATTGCGAGTGTAATTAACTGTATCAGTTGGTGTAAATGTTGCATTAAGTGTATCAGTGCCTGCATTGAGTACTGAACCAGCAGCAGGAGTGTAAGCCCATGTGCCGCTTAGAGGATTGCCTGAATAACTTGCTGAAGCATTAAGCTGTGAACTATTTAGTGCTGTGCCGTAAGTAATTGTAGACGGTGTTGCCCATGTGACAATTGAACTAGCTGCAGCAACATTAAATGCATTAGTGACTGGGGATGCTGCATTATAACTAACCGAGCCAACCTGATTAGCAGTAACATAAACCATACCCGCACCTGTAAGAGTAACTATGTTAGATGAAGATAGGCGTGCGTTGCCTGAACTAACGATAAAGGAAACGGGCAGTCCAGAACTCGCTGTAGCATTAAGTGTAATGTCAGGATTACCGTAGGTCTGGTCGCTTATAGGGCTAAAATTAATTGTCTGATTTGCTGCTCCTGGAGTTCCAACAACCAAACTCGTAGTAGCGTTTACTGTTGAGAAATTTCCTGTGTCAGTTGGTGTGAATGCCAGACTTAGTGTGTAGGAGCCAGCGGCTGAATATTTATAGTTTAGTGCTGGTGTATAAACATAATTACCTGCGACTACATTACCAAGATAGTTCGCCGTGGCATCTAGCTGTGCACTTGCCAAGTTTGAGGTGTAAACCATTGCAGCTGGCGACCATGTAATAAGGGGTGTTGCTTTGCTTACGCTTAAACTTACGTAAACTGAATTATTTGTCGTGTAATTACTTAAATCAGAGGGACTAAATCCTTCATTTAAAGTATGTAATCCGGCACTGAGTGTAGCTCCAGAAGTAGGAGAGTAATTAAATGTCCCTGAAACTGGACTGCTTGCATTAAGCTGCATGCTATTAAGCGTTGTGCCGTAGGTAATGGCAGAAGGTGTCGCCCAAGTGATAACTGGGCTTGCTTTATTTATTATGAAATTAGTTGTGAGGGTCCCTGTATAATTAGAATCACTGACTGTTGCGACAACCGCATATGTACCAGCTAGTGTTGGTAGTGTCGCCGAGCCATTATATGTTACTGCAATGGATCCGTAGTTAGCAGTTGCAGTGACTGATTCTGAGTTCCCTGTGTAAGTTTGTGTCGTATTACTTATTACAACTAATTCGCTGGCTTTATTAATTGTCAGTAAAGCAAAAGCTGCGTTGTTGCTTGTAAAGTTTGCTGTATCAACAGGTGTGAATGAGACATTTAAGGTTTGGACACCTGCATTTAAAGTTGCTCCAAAATTGGGAGTATAAATAAAACTGCCATTGAGTGTATTACCTGTGAAGCTAGCGCTGGCCTTAAGTTGGGATGAATTAAGCGTTGTGCCGTAGGTAATGGCAGAAGGTGTCGCCCATGTGATTACAGGAGTTGCTTGGCTAATTGTTAATGTAGCTGTAGCTGTACCTGTATAGTTACTATTGTTTGCAGTAGCACTAACAGCATAACTACCCGCTGCTTTTGGGACTGTGGCAGATCCGTTATAGGTAACAGAGATTGTACCATACGCTGCATTTGCACTTACAGGTAAAGAACTTCCGTTATAGGTTTGAAGTGTATTTGTTAGATTAACTGTTTCGGTCGCCTTATTTACAATTAGTATAACATAAGCCGAATTATTTGTTGTGTAGTTGGCTGTATCCTGGGGAGTAAATGCCGTATTTAGAGTTTGGCTTCCTGCATTGAGAGTTGAACCAAAATTAGGTGTATAAATAAAATTCCCACTAATAACGCTTACCGCATTGAGCTGTGTGTTAGTAAGCGCTGTACCATAGGTAATGGGTGTGGGTGTACTCCAAGTTATTACGGGTGATTGCAGTACGTGTGTTATTACAATTGAAGCGTTGTTAGTCGTAAAAAGTGGAGGGCTTCCGCTGTCTGTGGCCGTGACTTGAAGGATATCACTTCCATAGTAATTTATTATTCCTTGATAAGACAAAGACTGTAGACTGGTTTGAATTTGGCTTTGAGTACCTGCTAAGGTAATAGTTGCAGTACCTACTGCACCTGCAGAAACTCCGACTCCGCTGGTCAAACTCAAATTCAGAATGCCGTGTGAGACTGAGAGTTGAGTAGATGCTAAATTGCTATCTTGGTCATTAACTGTAACTGCTGTACCACCAGTGAATGAAAGAATCGCATTCTGATTTGTCGTGATACTTACAGGAGTAATAACTGTTGGTGGATGATTAACAGCGATAACAGAAAGTGAAACCGTTGCTGCTAAAGCCGAGTACTGAGTGCCGTCATAGGCAAGAAATGTAAAACTATCTGCTCCTAAATAATTTGTATTCGGAGTATATGTTGCATTCGGTGTGCTAAGGGAAACGCTGCCATGGGTAGGGTTTGTAGCAAGTGTAAACGTTAATGGATAACTTTGGGGATCTGTTCCAGTTAAGGTGATGACCTTTGGGTTATTTTCGTTGACTGTTACCATTGCAGGACTTGCGACAGGTGGCTGCGCAACGAATGTAACATTCAATGTAACGGCTGCAGCGTTTGAGGTTAAAGAGCCATCATTCGCCGTAAAATTAAAACTATCATTACCTGAATAATTTACATTTGGCGTATAGGTTAAGTTCGGTGCACTACCTGAAATGATGCCGTGTACAGGAGAGCTAGCTACTGCAAAGCTTAGTGCATATCCTGCAATATCTGTACCCGCTAAGGTTACGCTCGCTGGATTATTTTCTAATGTTGTAACAGTTTGCGGCGTTGCGACAGGAGGGTAGTGAACAAACGTAACAGTGATTGCTACAGTACTTACCGCATTAAGTACAGGAGTGCCGCTATCTAAAGACGTAATTGTTAATGTATCGCCTCCTGAGTAGTTTAAATTTCCTGTATAGGTGAGAGTAGCAAGAGCTAAATTAATTTGTGCCTGAGTTCCAGAAAGAGTCAGTGTTGAGCTTGCATTTGCGCCCGCTGAAATTGTAGCACCTCCTGATGTTGAAACTGAAAGTGTACCGTTACTGACTACAAGTTGTACGGTTGCTAGATTGCTGTCTGGATCAATGACAGTAATTAAATTAGCAGCAATGAAGCTTAGGGTAGCATTTTCATTCACAGACTGCGCACTAGGAACTGTGTTCTGAGGTGGGTGATTAACAAAGGTAACAGTAATATTAACCGTACTTGAGGTAATGAGTCCTCCGCTATCTGTTGATTTAAATGTTAACGTATCAGAACCCGAGTAATAAGATGTTGGGGTGTAGGTCAGCGTTGCTAGGGCAGCATTAATTTGTTTTTGGGTACCTGAAAGAGTAAAGCTCGTGGATGCATTCGCGCCCGCTGAAATTGTAGCACCTCCTGAAGTACTTACGTTCACAGTGCCGTGAACTACGGTGATCTGAGTACTCGATAAATTGTTGTTCACGTCATTGACTAATAGGGTGGAGGCACCCGTAAAAGATAGCGTTGTATTTTCTTGTATCGTTTGCACACCGCTAGGTGCAGTATTTGCAGGTGCTACGTTGCTGGCTGTGTCTGTTGCTACTGTAATTGATACTGTGGCAGAATTGGCCGAATAACTCGTTCCGTTGTACGCTTTGAAGGTAAAACTATCTGCACCCAAATAATTTAAATTCGGAGTATATGTGGCATTAGGTGTTGTGAAACTTAGTGTCCCATTTGTTGTCGTAGTAGTGATACTAAACGTTAAGGCTTTTCCTGCAGGGTCACTGCCCGACAAAGTAATTATAGCTGGAGTACCTAAGAATGTTGTAACGGACTGAGGAGTTGCTGTGGGTGGAAAGTTTACTGCACTTATAGATACTATTTTGTTCGCCGCATTGCTCGAATATGTTCCGTCATTTGCAACAAAGCTAATAGTTCGATTTGCGGTGTTAGGGGTATAGGAGGTATCTACGTAAGTTACTGAGCGTAGTGCATTTTGCCATTGATTGAGAGTCGCTGTGCTTCCTGATGATGCTAAAGTGAGTGCTCCACTTAACGTATTATAGCTTCCAGAGACATTTCCCATCGTTGAGTTATTACTCGTGAAGGCTAGCGTGTCTTGGCCTGGATTAAAATTTGCTGTTATCGAAATTGAACTTGAGGCAAGTGTTGTATTGTCGACATCCGTAACAGTCACACTCGGATCGATTGCTATTACAGTAAGCTCGTTTGATGAGGTAATTCCGTTTGAGGTTGTTACAACCGGAGGATAATCAATGGCTGCTACATTCAGGGATACTAGTGCTGCGGTCGATGAAACTGCATTTGCAGTAGTTATGAACGTGAAACTATCATTACCATGAAAGAGTGCGTTTGGTGTATATGTGACAGCCGGGGGAGATCCTGATAGTACACCTGAAGTAGGAGGGCTTGAAATGCGGTAGCTTAAAGGGAGGCCGGATGATACGTAGCCTGTTAACGTAATCTGTGCAAAAGAACCTTCGGTTACATTGACTGCTTGGGGGTATGCAAGAGGTGGAGTAGCCCCAATATTAAATCCATCTGTATTACTGTAGGTGAGTGTATAATCCGAATTTAAGACATATGCATCCGTGAGTGCTGCAGTTGCATTATTTCCGAACGGCACTGTCATAATGAAATTCACTGTACCTGCGTTCATATCACCCGCCGCTATTTTCGCACCAGCTGCTGAATCTATGTTAGGTGTTGCTACACCTAGAGGAAGGAATCGAGCGGTATCTCCTGTATTCCACTGAAGATTCGCAATACCACTTGTTGATCCAAAAATATTCACTAGCGCTGCATTAATTTGGGATAATAAGGCTCCGAAACTTACAAACTTATTCGTTGCATTTCTCTGATCTACATAAACTAGAGATGTGGAATTTTGGGTATTTATTGTTGAGATTGAAAAATTATTAGGTGTTGTTCCTACCCATCCATTAGGGCCCAGATATTGAGTATTCCCAGTAATGCTTGCATCTGAACCGTTTCCTGTAGCTCTCCCAGTATACAAAAGGTTAGGTCCTTGGTTTACTGCTCCTACTACTGCTGGGTAGGTTTTTGGAGCAGCTGTGATAAAAACAGATGCACCTGTAGTTGAATTGTAATTTATACCGAGCCAGAAATCTATGGATGCAACACCCACAGTATTTGTACTAGGATTTGCTGCATTATCACCACGTTTTGTTAGATCAATACCTACGATATAATAACCATTGGATACTGTTTGTGTTCCACTGCGAAAAGAGACCCCTGCAGTATTCGCAGTAGCAGTTGTATTTGCGGTAGTGAGATTTCCTCCAGCAAGCCAAAAGTCAGGAGCGCTATAAATACTTCCAACATTTGCGGCTAAATAAGTTACTCCACTAAAATTAGCTGTTACACCTGAAATTGAAGTGATTGTAGTACTAGCAGCTGTTACGTTATTATAGTTATTATTTGCAGTTGCAGCAATTCCAAGGGTAGGTGCAGTTCCTCCTGCAGGATCATTCATATAC
>Ga0208496_1000038_pt1 | contig 40129 bp, 49 predicted proteins | sample CryBogmetaGMA2M_FD_184552 | JGI IMG/M metagenome (GOLD analysis project Ga0208496, IMG submission 184552) | Freshwater microbial communities from Crystal Bog, Wisconsin, USA - MA2M (SPAdes) | ecosystem: Environmental > Aquatic > Freshwater > Lake | place: Crystal Bog, Wisconsin, USA | collected... | reverse complement strand
TCTAAGGCCGAGGTCGCACGTTCGAATCGTGCTGGGCAGGCCAAAGGCCGTACTGGATGAGATTTAGTTAAAAAACTTGTTTATGAGGCTCAATTGTCTAAGTTTAGCTATCAGTAGATTTACGCCTTGTTATATGCCAAGCACTATGTAGAATAGTATCAACATCTCTCCGAGCTGACTTAGCGTCCTGCTAACTCTACCGCCCCAGATTTCGAGCATAGTTCAATTCATGGGGTTAAAAATGAGACTTATTTTCTGCTTGGCACTTGCAACCTTTTCGGCCACTTTAATTAGTGCCTGTAGTGGAGGCGAGGGTAGCACTACAAGTAGCACTTCGAGCAATACCTCTAACCCCGCCCTAAGCCAAACTACTGCTGCTGTTAGCGACTTAGCTTTGAATGGATACAATGTTACTCAGGGCAATGTTTTCTTATTCGAGAATACTTCCTGCCCACAGTTCGTTGCGATTTTTGGGAGTTGTTTTGGGAATAATGCTGCTGCACCCTATATTATTCCTCAGCCGCCTATTGAAAATTCATATGTCGATCCATATTATGCGGTTCCCTTAAATACTCCAGGCCCTAATGGCGTAACCACTAATATTGCTTATCGCTTAAGTGATAATGACGCATTGATTACGGTAGTGAATTACCCTTCTACCGGCGCATATTTCGGATACCAGAGTTATGTATTTAGCAGCCTAACTAGCAACTACACTCAATCTCATCCACTCCAGGTTCTGTCTCCAGATCCATCTCGATTTGAAATATTTGGCAGCGTTGGAAATAATTTAAATAACATAGTAGTGACAAATCAGGGCGGCTCACCATGGAATGGCAAAATTATCACCTATGTAACAAGCTCAAATGAATTGCTAGCTAACGATATTGTTTCAAAGTTAAAGGCTAAAGGCGTTAATCCAGATTCTATAATGATTGAAAAACTAGGGCCAAATGTCATCACAGGAAATACCCAGGCAGCCGATGACTTGATTACCTTAATAAAATATGCATTGCCTCAAAATCAAAACTCTGCAAATGCCTGGTACTCATCAATATCAAGTAATGTTTTAGTTTATAAAGTTAGCGCACCTAATGTGGGTGTTGTACGTTATCCTACTCATCAATATACGGCCCGGACGGGTACGGTTGAGACCCAGTTAACAGCAGCATTAGATGAGCTAGCAAGTCTCTTGCAATCATGGTCAATCACCAATACGACTTTAGGAAGCCTCTCTGCAGTAACTACCTCAAGCTTTACGAGAACGACCCTGGACGACCTCAAGGGCATTCCCGTGGGTTTGGTAGGGGGCGATTGCATTAGAAAAGGCACTATTTGTGCTGGTGATGATCAAGATACCAGCACCTATGCTTTTTCACCAAAATTTGATTTATCTAATAATAGTATTTTATTTATAGCTGGCGTTAACCATAATTATTTTAGTAATTCGAGTTATATCTCTTTGAGTATCTATAACGCAGCAGAGATGGCTGGAATAGCAAGCTCTTCACAAACGAATTTCAATGCAGTTGGATTTAATAGTGGCTCTTTAACGGGTTCTGATACTGGGGTAAGCTCAGCAGAATCAGTGTTACGAGCACTAGGATTATATAGCTCAGCCTCTTCTATGCTTAAGGCTACGTTACAAAATCTCTACATTAGCCTTATCTCTAAAGACTGTACTATTGCCACTCAGTATTGTGTTAATTTGAATGGGAACACATTGATTCCTGATTCAACTCCGCCTACTCCCATCAATATTTATGAACGTTCATACATACGGCCAGGCGATACCACGGCAGCTGATACAAACATCATGGTTTATCCGCGTGTCATTGGTCCAGGAAAAGAGTGATTTTTTCTTAAATGGCTTTTTCTTTTGAGGGGATAGCTGACACCCACCATCACCTAATACGACAATTAGTTAGTCGGGTAAACCGACTAACTGCATGCTTGTCGCGCCTCCCAGGTCAAATTAAGGGTTATCTCGTATATATAAAAATCTGCCAATAAACAATTATCAACGCTAATATGCTGAGGTTATTTATCTTTAGTCAATGAAAAGTATCCTATCCTGCAAATATTCCTACAAAATGAACTTAGAGTGTTTGTATTTAGGATGCCTTTAGTCTTTTTTGTGCTTATTTAATTGGGTTTTTAAAAACAATAGCCTGCTTAACTTTAAAGTAGGTAAAACATTTATAAAGAAGGGGGGCGGTATGCTGCGTTCAGTAATGAAGTATGTGTTCTTGTGCTTATGTAGTTATTTATTAGTAAGTCCAAATGTCTATTCACAGACTGCGGCGAACTACCCCAATAAACAAGTCACCTTTGTTTTGACCCAGGCGCCAGGAGGCGCAAACGACATCACCGGTAGGGCAATTGCTCAGAAATTAACTGACATGCTAAAAGTTCCATTCATCGTGGACAACAGACCTGGTGCAGGCGGCAATATTGCAGCCCAATATGTAGCTAAGGCACCTAAAGATGGTTATACACTTTTATTAGCCTTAGGAAATACTATTGTTATTAATCCCTACTTATATAAAAACACTGGTTTTGATGCGCAAAAAGATTTTGAGCCGGTGGCCCCTATAGTGAGGGCCCCATATGTTCTCGTGACCAATCCATTATTTCCACCAAAAACAGTTAAAGAGTTAATTACTTATGCTCAGGCAAGACCTGGAGAGCTTTTTTATGGCTCAGCTGGCAATGGCACGCCTAACCATCTATTGTTTGATTTGTTTAAGTACCTTACTAAAACAAATATTGTTCATGTGCCATATAAGGGTGCTGCTGCCTCTGCAATGGATACGGTATCAGGACAAGTTCCCATGAATTTTTCAAGTCTACCCTTAGCATTACCTCTAATTAAGGATGGAAGATTGCGTGCTCTTGGAATTACTTCTGTAACAAGATCTCCGCTAGCTCCAGAAATTCCTCCTATCGCTGATACAGTGCCAGGGTTCAATCCTGATATGTGGGTTGGTATTCTGGCTCCAGCTGGAACGCCTAAGGACATTGTTGCAAAGTTACATAGCGATATTCAAAAGGCACTCAATAGTAAAGATTTTCGTGACAACATGGCCGAAAAAGGCTTGGATGTTGCGCCAACCGCATCACCTGCAGACTTTACTAAAATGATTCAGGTGGAATCTGTGCGCTGGAAAAAAATTATCGCTGAATCCGGCGCCTCTATCGATGAATAACCCTTCTATTTAATTGAAATTTGATTATGAAAATTACACGTCTTGAAGTCTTTACTCTTAAAGCTCCGCAATCAGGTAGACCGCATTGGGTTAGCCACTTTATCGTTCCTACTGCCAATGAAATTTTAGTGCGTATTTATACCGATGAGGGTATTGATGGCTTTGGGTTAGCTACAAGCTATACGCCAATTGATTTTGCCGTCAAAGCATTTAAGTCTGGCATTGGAGATTTAATTATTGGTGAAGACCCTTTAGCTCCTGAGCGTGTATATAAGAAATTGTTTGCGCTCACCACAAGCAGAATAGCAAGCGAAAAAGGTTGGTCAAGAGAGGCGGTAATCCGAATCTCTTCAGCGATTGATATTGCGCTCTGGGATATCGTTGGTAAAGCTGCTAATCTACCTTTGTATCGAATTTTTGGAGGTTTTCGTAGTGAAGTGCCTGCTTATGTCACTTGTGCTTATTACCGCGATGGTAAAGATGATGCTGAGCTACGCGATGAGGTACAAAAGCTAGTAGAGCAGGGGCACACTGGTTTTAAGGCAAAGGTTGGTGGCTTACCCCTTGAAAGAGATATCGAGCGTATGGCCCTCATAAGAGAAATCATCGGTGATAAAAAAGATCTGATGATTGATGTAAATAGAGCTTGGGATCTAGAGACTGCAATTAGAGGTGCTCAATTATTGGAACCCCTTAATCCAAGATGGCTCGAAGAGCCGGTGCGATGGGAGGATGATCGCCGAGCTCTAAAGCTGCTTTCCAATAAAACACGTATTCCATTGTCTGGTGGAGAGAGTGAAGTTACAAGCTACGGTTGCCGCGCCATGATTGAGGAGCAAGCAATTCAGATACTGCAATTTGATTGCACTATGTTTGGAGGTTTTACTGAAGGCCGAAAAATGGCTGGACTATGCGAATTAAATCATGTTCAAGTTGCACCACATCATGATTGCTTCATACATGCACATATTGTTGCGGGTAGTCCTGCAGGCTGTATCGTTGAGGCCTTTACTGACCCAGAGCGGGATCCATTGCAGGCTGAGTTATTTGAAGATCCACCTGTGATTAAAAATGGCATGATGACATTAAAAGAACAGCCTGGATTAGGTTTAACCCTGTCTGAAGCAGCAATGAAGAAATTTAGTGAACGAATTATTTAATTTACAGGTTACATCAGATCAGGGTTAGCCAGGCTGAACTGGCTCGATGATTTTATGGAGCGCTCTGGCAGGACGTAGGTTGATGCCGGTTTACTGCTTTCGGCTATTCATTTAATTGCTAATATCAATTAAGATAAAGTTATCCATTTGATAAATCCCACTAACCACTATTTTTATTAAAGATTTACAGATGAAAAAGATTTACTCAATAATCCTATTTTCTTGCATCGCTGGCCTTTTGATTTCTTGTGGCGGCAATGGCGATTCAAGTACATCGTCATCATCTGGTACTACGGGCACATTCACTGCAACTGGCATGATGTCATCTCCTCGTTCCATGCCAACTGCTAATTTACTTGCTGATGGGCGTGTGCTTGTGGCAGGAGGAGCTGTATCTGAGTCGGTCACCGTTGCGTCTGCTGACCTCTATGACCCAACAACGCGAACATTTAGTGCAACTGCACCTATGGCAGTTGCTCGCGTTGCTGCAGCTTCTGCGCGGCTATTAGATGGACGTATTTTGGTGGTCGGTGGTCAAGGCATCGATGGTATCGCTGTTGCCTCCGTAGAAATTTATAATCCATCAAGCGGCACGTGGTCCTTCACAGGCTCAATGAGTACACCTCGCGTTAACTCGACTGCAACCTTGCTAAATAACGGAAAGGTTCTTGTCGTTGGGGGGTACAGCATCGATGACAATTCTTTTCCGCTTGCGAGTGCTGAACTCTATGATCCCACTACAGGCACCTTCTCACTTACTGGATCCTTATCGACCTCACGTCGCAATCAAACTGCAACATTACTAAATAATGGCAAAGTTTTGATCGTTGGCGGATATAACGGAGTCACGCTAGATGCGCAAGAAATTTATGATCCCGCTACTGCTATGTTTAGTGCTACTGGTTTAATGGGCACACCTCGACGCTATCCAACGGCCAATCTTTTATTAGATGGAAAAGTGCTCATAGCAGGTGGTTTTGATCAAAACTTTAATGCACTCGCATCTGCTATCTTATATAACTCACAATCTGGCGCCTTCTCAAATACAGGCTCGTTGCTAAATACGATCGGTCGCCAGACAGGAACATTGCTAATTGACGGCAAAGTTCTGATAGCCGGTGGATACGATACAGTGAAAGCCTATTCGACTGCGCAACTTTATGATCCCCAGACGGGCATATTTACTGCTACAGGATCAATGACGATGCCTCGCTGGCGCCATACCGAAACACGTTTATTAAACGGTGATGTCTTGATAGCGGGCGGGAAAGATGACGTCGCCGCACTTGCATCGGCGGAAACGTATACAAGGAAATAGCATCCGCTACATCCGCTATGGCTTCTAAGCTGCCCTCGGCCACAGGGATATAGAGGGATTTTATATGGGTTAACAGATTATGCAAAATGAAAGCAGCCTAACACCTCAGCTATTGCATTAAATATACCGCTTATTCCCTGAAATTGTTTTTGCTGATTATTAAGAATCCCAAGGTCTAGGTTGATCTTTTAGTATCTTGCTCTTTTTTCTTTTGGTCTTTTTCTCGTTCTCTTCGAAGGTCACGCAATTGCCACCATGCAAATAGTAAAACCCCTCCAAAGATCAGCACCACTTCAAACAAGATAAGCGGAGCAAAGTTATCCATCTATTTTTCTCATAGGGGATATCCTAAACATGGAGCATCACTTTTTCCAAACACTTGCTAACCAAGGTTGTTGCTCAATCGGTAGTCCAGCTGGCCTATAGAAATATTCAATTTCAGTGAACTGTGCATCATTCATGAAAGATCTCCAGCCTTCTAAATCATGATATGAGCCAAAGCGATCTCCGTACCAACATTCCTCGTTATTACCCCGAGGGTTTGAGCTAAAAAGAATGCCATTTGGCTTTAAGCATGTCCATAAATTACCTAGTACTTTGGGCAATAGATTATTGGGGATATGAAAAAGTGAGGCATTGGCAAAAATACCGTCAAAAGTGTTATCCGGTAAAGATAAGTTAAAAAAATCCTGCACCAAGATTTTGCAATCACTTTTCATTCTGGCTATTTGAGCGGCTTGTTGGCTACCTTCAAGACCAATCGCAATATGACCAAGCTTAGTAAAAGTTTGTAGGTCTCTTCCTGGTCCACAGCCAAAATCAAGAATATGAAACGGCGGCTCAGTCTTGATTGCTCTTAATAAGGCATCGATATTTTGACTGACATCATGGCCTTGTGTACCTTCGGCGTAAGAAACAGCATTTTGATCATAATGGCCAATATTTTTTTGGGAAATCAATCCAAATTCATCTACGAAATTTTTTAAATTAGCCATAATGAATTAATAAAAATGCAACATTGTTAATATCGTGCTGTTCAATATACGCTTAAATTCAACATACCTACTCGCATGCTTAATTAACATACTTATGATAGTCTAGGCCTAGAATTTAACTAAATAGGAGATAGAGATGAAAATGCATCAAAAAACCTTAAAAGCTTTAGTGGGGATTTGCTTTGGCCTAGCTTCTTTAGCTGTCTGCGCACAGTCAATGAAAGTCACTCTCGCTGGATCTCAGGAAGTGCCTCCTGTTGCTACTTCTGCTTCTGGTACGGGCTCTATTATGGTTAGTCCTGATGGATCAGTTTCAGGCAGTGTTACTACTACTGGTGTAGATGGAACTATGGCGCATATTCATGAAGCGCCCATGGGTCAAAATGGACCTGTGATTGTTCCATTTGCAAAAACGGCAGATAGTGTGTGGTCAGTCCCAGCTGGCGCTAAATTGACCGATGCTCAGCTGCAAAGCTTGAAAAGTGGAAATCTGTATATCAATGTTCATAGTGCTGCAAATAAGGGTGGCGAAATCAGGGGTCAGTTAAAACCTTAATTTAAGACTTGAGCATTAATGAGCGACACAAACCACTCTACGGAGTGGTTTTTTATTTCCCCAACGTATTCATACCCTTAATTCAAGGCTTCTAGGTTAATAGAAGACGTCTGTGAGTATAAAGTTGCCACTTATCATCAGATCTGAATGTTTTATGTCTATCATCAACTTATGAAAACTTTGTTATTACGTTTAGCTTGGGTTTTGCTTGGATCTTCTGTGGCGATTACTTTGGCTTTATGGATTACCAAAGCAAACTCTCCACTTCTATTAGCCTCTTTGGGCGGTACAACACTCTTTTTATTTGCTCTTACTACTGCCCCTGCCGCACAGCCAAGAGCAGTATTTGGGGCACATCTAATTAGTAGCTTGGTGGGTATATTGGCCTATCAGTTATTTGGTGATGCATTTTGGGTCTATATCGTTGCCTTAGTTGTCACAATAGGGCTCTTATTAGTGATGAGATGTGTACATCCTCCCGCTGGCGCCAACCCATTAATTATGATTCAAGCCCATGCCAGTCTCATTCATTTAGGGGTAACAGTAATGTTAGGCGTGAGCATTATTTTTGTAGTTGCCTACATATGGAGTCGACTAGGCTTTGGAGTTAGAAAATATCCAATATCCTGGACTCAGCCTTCACCGCCATCTCTTAATTGGAGTATTTGGGAAAAATAAGTCAGAAGCCAAAATCGCTCAGAGCTGGGTGGTCATCTGGTCTTCTGCCAAGCGGCCAAAAGAATTTTCTTTCTATCTCTTTAATTGGCAAATCATTGATGCTGGCAAAGCGACGCATCATGAAGCCATTTTCATTAAATTCCCAATTTTCATTTCCAAAGCTGCGTGTCCAGTTGCCAGAGTCATCATGGCATTCATAGGCAAACCGCACTGCAATTCTATTATCGGTAAAGGCCCAAAGCTCTTTAATTAAACGGTAATCTAATTCTTTAGCCCATTTGCGACGGAGAAATTCTTTTACTTGCTCACGACCATTTGGGAACTCTGCACGATTTCGCCAAACAGTATCTTCTGTGTACACCAAAGATACCTTTTCGGGATCACGAGTGTTCCATGCATCTTCAGCCATTCTAATTTTTTGAATAGCCGTTTCCATTGTGAAGGGGGGCAGCGGTAATTTTTGTTCCATTCTTGTCTCCATGGCTTGAGCTAATTCATTAAGAATATAAGACTCATCTTCCGTATTGTTAAGGTCATGCCAATGCAATGGCATTAAGAGTCGACCTTTCCCTTTTTAAATGCGCCTATCGATTTTTTTATTGTCCTGAAGGCAAATAATTCAATGCTAAGCACCATTTTGGGGCTTTATTTCTTGAAAACAATTCATTCTCACGAAATTATTACGTCTCTGCTCATTTTGATAGAGCTTACTTTTCCTGAGGGCCTTCAAAAATAGGTATACACCATTTTGGTGCATAGGACTTTTACCAGTGCTTCATTGGTGCATCTGGCCATGTTTGGACAAAACGTCCTATTCAAAATGGGGCATCGATTTTTTAATTAAACAAGCCCTAGGAGAAGTCAATGAATTCATATCGCCCCTTTGATCCTGATAGACCCTTATTTAGTAGTCGCTGTAGTTGTGGACAACATGCATCTGATGCAGAACACGCCCTTGATCTATCTGCAAAGGTGGATGAAGAGAAAATGAGTGCTGATTTTGTTGAGGCGAGTCTTGTTAAGGCCTTGTTTCCAGAAGAAAGTCGTCGTCGTGCATTCTTAAAGGCAGTTGGTACTGGTGGAGCGATGAGTGCGTTATCAGGCTTCCTTCCAGTTGGCGCCTTGCAAGCGATGGCACAAGATAAAGCCCCTCTTGAGAAACCTGATCTCAAGATTGGTTTTATTGCCATTACATGCGCAACGCCCTTGATCATGGCTGATCCCTTAGGTTTTTATAAGAAGCAGGGCCTTAATGTCACTCTGAACAAGACAGCTGGATGGGCTCTGATTCGAGACAAGATGCTCAATAAAGAGCATGATGCATCCCATTTCTTATCGCCGATGCCAATTTCAATGTCGATGGGGCTAGGATCAGATCCATCACAAATGCGCGTTGCAACCATTCAAAATGTGAACGGTCAAGCCATTACTTTGGCCAATAAACATAAAGACAATCGTGATCCCTCAAAATGGAAGGGCATGAAATTCGCTGTTCCCTTTGAATATTCTATGCACAACTTCTTGCTGCGTTATTACATTGCTCAAGCAGGCTTAGATCCAGATAAAGATATTCAAATTCGCGTGACTCCACCTCCAGAGATGGTTGCGAATTTACGCGCAGGAAATATAGATGGCTTCCTTGGGCCAGATCCATTTAATCAAAGGGCTGTTTATGACGAGGTTGGATTTATTCATATTCTGACCAAAGAAATTTGGGATGGTCATCCATGTTGTGCTTTTGGAACATCTGATGATTTTATTAAGAAAAATCCAAATACCTTCGCGGCTTTATACCGTGCGGTATTAAATGCCTCAACCATGGCGCGTGATCCGGCTAACAGGCCATTGATTGCTAAAGTGATTTCTCCTCCAAACTATTTAAATCAACCAGAGACTGTGGTGATGCAGGTATTAACTGGTAAGTTTGCTGATGGACTTGGAAATATTCAAAACGTGCCTGATCGAATTGATTTCAATCCAATTCCCTGGTACTCCATGGCAACCTGGATGCTTACCCAAATGCAACGTTGGGGCTATGTAAAAGGGGATGTTAATTACAAGGATATTTCAGAGAAAGTATTTTTGTTAACGGATGCTAAAAAATATATGGGTGAAACGGGCATTGCCATTCCTCCACTAGCTAAGGCAGGTTACAAAAAAGACAAGATCATGGGTAAGGAATTTGACCCAAGTCAGCCTGCTGCTTATCTCAAATCTTTTTCGAACACCAAGGCATAGATCAGAAGGTAATCCATGAATAAGTTATCCGTTAAGACCCGAGGAATGATCCTGTCAGTCGTCATTTTGCTAATGGCTTTATGTATTTGGCATGTTGTGACCGCCCCCAAAGTGGTCTCCAATCCTGTAGCTTTAACTGGCTCGAGTGAGTATCAGGCGCTCATGGGACAAGGGGCTGGAACTACTGTTGAAAAGTCAGGCTTTCCAACTTTGACAAAGATGGGGGAGACCTTTTATCAGCAACTGTCACACCCCTTTTATGACAATGGCCCAAATGACAAAGGAATAGGTATCCAACTCGCTTATTCTTTGGCGCGTGTAGGCCTCGGCTTCTTGTTAGCAATGGTGGTCGCTATTCCTTTTGGGTTTCTGATAGGGATGTCACCATTAGCGTATGAAGCATTTAATCCTTTCATACAAATCCTCAAGCCAATATCCCCATTAGCTTGGATGCCGATAGCACTGTATACGATTAAGGATTCCTCTATCTCTGGGATCTTTGTAATCTTTATTTGCTCTGTATGGCCAATGCTGCTGAATACTGCCTTTGGAGTTGCTAATGTTCGAAAAGAATTATTGAATGTTACAAAAACCTTGGAAGTTTCACCAATGCGGAAAGCGTTCCTCGTTATTCTGCCAGCTGCAGCGCCTACTATTTTGACTGGTATGCGCATCTCAATGGGTATAGCTTGGTTAGTAATCGTGGCGGCGGAAATGTTAGTAGGCGGTACGGGCATAGGCTACTTTCTATGGAATGAATGGAATAACTTATCTTTATCTAGCGTTATTTTTGCAATCATCATGATTGGGCTGGTTGGCATGTTGCTTGATATTGCATTTGCAAAATTACAGAAGGCGGTCTCTTATGCAGACTGAAAATTCATTTTTAAAAGTTGAGAACTTAAGCAAGTCATATAAGGAGGGTTCTCCTCCTGTTTTTGAGGGTATCAATTTTGAAATTGAGCGTGGCGAGTTCGTTTGCATTATTGGGCACTCAGGATGTGGCAAGACAACAATCCTTAACGTTCTAGCGGGACTTGAGGACGCTACAGATGGCTATGCTTATATGCTCGGTCGAGAAATTAAAGGTCCTAGCTTAGACCGTGGGGTTGTTTTCCAGGGGCACGCTTTAATGCCATGGATGACAGTGCTACAAAACGTGGCCTTTGCAGTGAAGTCTAAGTTCCCTGACTGGAATAAAGCTCAAATTACTGAGCATTCTAAAAAATATTTAGCCATGGTTGGCCTAGTAAATGCAGAGAATAAAAAGCCATCAGAGTTATCCGGTGGTATGAAGCAAAGGGTGGGTATTGCAAGAGCCTTTGCAATTGAGCCTAAAATGCTGTTACTGGATGAACCGTTTGGTGCTCTAGATGCACTGACCCGAGGGGTGATTCAAGATGAGTTACTCAAGATTTGTAGTGAGACCAAACAAACTGTATTTATGATTACGCATGACGTTGATGAAGCTATTTTGCTATCAGACAAGATCATGTTGATGAGTAATGGCCCCAATGCTCGGATTGCAGAAATTGTGATCAATACATTGCCTAAGAATCGAAAGCGGGCAAGTTTGCATCATGATCCAATGTATTACCCCATGAGAAATCATTTGGTCGATTTCTTAGTTAATCGCTCAAAAGATCTTCAAATTAAGGGGTCTGCTGGAGAGTTAGATGGCTACCAACCAGTGTTGGTATGCCCTGGATTGCAAACCCCTATTACTCAATAAATTTAATATCAAGGAGAAAAAGATGATGGATCGTTCTGTAGTGACTCAAAAGATCATAGAAGCAAAAGTGCGCAAAGGCATGAAGTGGAGTGATATTGCAAAAGCAATTGGTGAATCCAAGGAGTGGGTCACCGCCGGCTGTCTTGGGCAAATGACTTTTACTAAAGCGCAAGCAGAGGCTGCTGGTAAATTATTTGAGCTCACTGATGAAGAAATGGCTTGGTTGCAAATTGTTCCATATAAAGGCTCCTTGCCTACTGCTGTACCGACAGATCCATTAATCTACCGCTGGTATGAGATTGTGAGCGTCTATGGCACAACGATTAAAGAGCTTATTCACGAAGAGTTTGGCGACGGGATTATGAGCGCCATTGATTTTTCCATGGATATACAACGCGAGCCAGATCCTAAAGGTGATCGGGTTCAGGTAGTGCTTTCTGGGAAATACTTATCCTATAAGACTTACTAAGCTACATCTCTAGTGACAAAAGCCCTTGAAACTTTATTCAAGGGCTTTTGGGATTAAGCTTAATGAAGTATTGATTCCCCCTAAATTTGTTTTAAGCAATATCCAACCGCACAGCCTGTATTCAGTGCCTGTAATTTGGGCGCTCCTTTATCTTAGAATAGCGTAATGAATAAACCTTTCGCTTTGTTCGCCAGTATTTCAGTCATCCTGGCGCTCGGCCTTTCTGCTTGTAGCACCGCTAAATTGGAGGCACGGTTAGAGGCCAACCCCCAATGCAAAGAAGTCATCAATCCCAAAACGGGTGCTCTAATGCCATGTCCAGGCTCAGATAGGGCCTTCTATGTTGCAGCTGGCCTAGAGGCACCAAGGCCGTCCAAAGTAAAAACAAGTGCACCTGATACTCCTGGCTCCAGCCCATCGCCTGGATCACCAACGACACCGGTTACCAGCTCTATAGCACCCGCTGGAGCTAAACAGGCAACAAGCGATTGCAAGCCTAAGATACATAAAAAGACAGGCGGAATGTTGCCTTGCCCGCCGGATGATTAATTCATGAGGGATTTACAGTAGAAGGTTATGATTGGCAAGAAGTATCAATTAACGTTTAATTAATGACATTGGATTCAAAATGAAAAAATTTGGTCTTTTAGCGGCATCTATTTCTACTGTGGTTTTATTGGCTGCTTGTAGTAATACGCCCAAGCTTGCATCTGAACCAATGCCAAGATCTGGATTTTTGCCAGACTATTCATTGCTAGTGCCAATGTATACCTCTGTACAGGATGTGCGTATCTGGAGATACCGTATTTCTGGTGTTAATCCTGGCTCGTACAATGCAGTGATTTTGGATCCTATTTATCTCAACCAGAATGCTACCAAGGACGTTAGCGCTGATGCCATTGCAAAAGCAAAGGCAACTTTACAAGCATCCATGGTGGAATCGGTAAATGCTCGCGGCAACTTAAAGATCGTCACTAAGCCAGGCCCTGGCGTAGTCCGCGTTTCAGTTGGTATCACTGGTGCTGAAAGTTCTAATGATTATTTAAAGCCATGGAACTTCACTCCGATTGGATTAGCTACGAATGCAGCGGCCTTTGCAGGCGGCGTGAACGCTAAAACTCCAGCGCTCTTAGTTGAAAGTAAGATTACTGATAGCCAAAGTAATAAGCTATTAGGCGAGGGATTAGTAACTGTGCAAGGCGAATCCTTTAGAACTGCCAGCGGTTCTGTTGACTCATTTATCGGCATGGCCAAAAAAGCGGTTCAGGCAGCTATGGAAAGTTCTGCTAACCCAAATCCAACTGGCCAATAAGGTGATCTATGCATTTTGCTAAAAATATTCTGATACTCACTACAGGCGCATTATTTGTTATGCCAATTGCTGCACTTGCAGATGATGCCTCTCGTAACAAAGAAATCGTCGACCGTTTTGCAAAATGCGATAAAAATCATGATGGTAAGCTTACTAGGGATGAGGCAAAAGGATGCATGCCACGAATCTATGACCACTTTAGCTACATTGATTCAAGTAATAAGGGGTATGTGACTGTCGCCGAGATTGAAGCAGCAGCGTCCCGTTAAAACGGCTAACAGAGCTTCTTCGGAAGCTCTTTTTCATTGGATAGGGTATGCCAGTAATTATTCCGGGGTTTGAACAAAAACGAATCACGGTTTCTTCTGATGATGGTCCCATAGAGATCGCTTGCCAAATTGGCGGTAATGGTCCACCGATTCTCTTGCTACATGGTTTTCCTCAAACCAAGGCCATTTGGGAAATCGTTGCACCAGAGTTGGCAAAGAACTATACGGTGGTGGTGTCAGACTTACGTGGCTATGGAGAATCATCGAAGCCGCATGGCAAGGCAGATCATTCAAGCTATTCCAAACGCGCTATGGCAACAGACCAGCATGCCGTGATGAAAGCTCTTGGATACGAGAAATTTTTCTTACTGGGGCATGACCGTGGTGGTAGGGTCTCACATCGATTGGCTATGGACTTTCCAGGAAGCGTGCTGCGTTTAATGGTATTAGATATTTCCCCGACCCTGACTATGTATGACAACACTACGATGGAATTTGCAAAAGGATATTGGCATTGGTTCTTCTTAATTCAAAAAGAGCCGATTCCAGAAACCATGATTGGTGCCAATCCAGAGTTCTGGTTAAAAAATCATATGGGGCGTCATGCAGGTACAGGAATATTTACCCCACAGCGTTGGGCTGAATATATTGCAGGAGCTAGTAATGCACAGAGTATGCATGCCATGTGCGAAGACTATCGTGCCGCTGCAACCATCGATTTAGTTCATGACCGCGCTGATAGAGCAGCCGGTAAGAAGCTCACAATGCCCTTGCGGGTGCTTTGGGGAGAACATGGACTAGTAAACAAATGCTTTGCGCCAATAGCAGACTGGGAGGCAGTGGCTCAAGAGGTGTCGGGTAAGACAGTGCCTTGTGGGCATTACATTCCTGAGGAGTGTCCAGACGAGTTAATTGCTGATGCTCAGAAGTTTTTTGCTATTTAGTTTGTAACTAAGGCGCCAATTTTGGGGGCTTCTTACCAAGGGGCGGGCAGGGCATCACAATCTCAGCGTCTACCCTCAAAATCTTCTCATCTTTATCCGGATAACTAACCCTCGATAAAAGATCCCGAATGAGATTTAAATGAGTCCGTTTCTTACTATTTGCATTGACAACAGTCCATGGCGCTTTTTCAGAACTGGTCTTAAGTAGCATCAGATCACGTGCAATGCTATAGGCTTCCCATTTATTCTGTGCCTGCTCATCAATTGGGCTAATTTTCCATTGTTTTAATGGGTCTGTTTTTCTGCTTTCAAGTCGGTCCGCTTGTTCTTTTTTATCAATATCTAAGTAGTACTTCAAAATCTGAATTCCTGAATTGACTAGCAATGCTTCAAATTCATTAACAGAGCCCATAAATTGTTTGTACTGATCATCAGTGCAAAAGCCCATGACTTTTTCAACGCCAGCGCGGTTGTACCAACTGCGATTGAATATAGCAATCTCACCAGCAGAGGGAAGCTCTGATACATATCTTTGGAAATACCATTCACCCTCTTCACGAGAAGATGGCTTACCAAGAGCTACAACATGGGTTTCGCGCGGGCTAAGATGCTCAGTGACTCTTTTGATGGTGCCATCTTTACCGGCTGTATCACGTCCCTCCAGAATGACGAGCAAACGTAAACCACCAGAAATAATCTGACGCTGAAGCTTAACCAGCTCTATTTGCAATAGTCTTAGCTGGGCTTCGTAATCAGCCTCGTGGTGATCATCCTTAAATTCCTTGCCCACTAATTAAACTTCGCCACTAGATGCGGGCGGACTAATCGTTTTCTTAGCAGGCGCTTTCTTGGCTGCGACTTTTTTTCTAGGGGCTTTCTTGGCAGGAGACTTTTTAGCTGCAGTCTTCTTACCTACCGGCTTTTTAGTTGCTTCTTTTAACTCTAGCTTATCAAGAGCCTTGCCAAGTTTATCAATCAACTTTTCACGTTCTGACTCTAATTTATCCAGTTTTTTCATTAACTGTTTGACTAACTTCTTTTGACTCATGATGTAAATGCCTTTTCTTTATGCTGTGCTAGATCTTTGATCCTACGTTGTATTAATCCTCGTTTCAAGCGATTATGACAATGGGTGAATGCTTTATTTCAAGGAGTGAGCCGAACATGGATCTAGCTAAGAAAGCAAAAAACCCAAATAAATCAATTATTTGGGTTTTATTATTAAGGTAATAGCTTATTCTGGATGAAAGTTATTGCTAGCCATGAAGCTGATGGTGCGTTCAAAGCCAAGAATACGAATGTAGCGCCAAGCGATATCGCGGTACTTGCTATCTAAGTAGCCAATAGCAACCTCAGGCGTCCTTTTGGACAAGTCGATTTGTTGAATTGCACGGGCCCAGCGTTTAAGTCTTGTTGACATATTTGTCACCTCCATGAGCATACAACGCCTCAGAATTGGGCCGAGATGACAGGAACTACAAAATATTTAACAAATATCTAATGGGCTTCAAAACCTCAAATAGAGACCACTTTATGAGGATTTAGGATGTTTTGAGGGTCTAGAGCCCTTTTTATGGTCTTCATGAGCTCATGAGCTATGACCCCTTTATGCGCCCTTAAATCGCCTACTTTGAGTTGCCCAACCCCATGTTCTGCCGATATTGATCCCTGGCAAATCTCAACTTGGGCAAAAACCAGCTCATAGATTGCTTTTTCATGGGTTTGGTTAAAGACCTTAGGGTCAGAACCTGGGGGCGGCGCAATGTTGTAGTGCAAATTGCCATCACCCAGATGTCCAAAATTGATCATTCGCACTCCTGGGTACTTTTGCCTCATCAAGGCATCGGTTTCTTTGATAAAGCGATCCAAGGAGGAAAGGGGGATAGTGATGTCGTGCTTCAGATTAGCGCCTTCTTCCGCTTGTGCGAGGGTAATATGCTCACGCATATGCCAAAACGAATTGGCCTGACTCAAATTGCTAGCGATGACTGCATCACTAATCATATTGGCAGTAAAAGCCTCCTCTAGAATGATTTCTAAAAGCTGCCGAACGTGTTCCTCACTTTCATGATCGGAGAGTTCAATCAAAATAGTGAAGGGAGGATTGCCTTTTAATGGGTTTGCCATTTGGGGGAAATGTTTTTCATTCAGAGCTAATGATTCCTGAGTCATCATTTCAAAACCGGTGAGTAGCGATGTAGCGCGTTTTTGAAAAAGATTCAGTAAGGCAATAGCAGAATGAATGCTGTCAGTAGCAACCAATGTGGTCCACTGAGAAATCGGCAAGGGGTAGAGTTTCATGACCGCGGCAGTGATAATGCCTAAAGTGCCTTCCGAGCCAATAAAAAGATCACGTAAATCGTAACCAGTATTGTCTTTACGCAGACCTTTCAGGCCGTTCCATATATCGCCTTGAGCCGTCACTACCTCAAGACCCAAGCAAAGATCTCGTGTGTTGCCATAGCGCAGAACGTTAGTGCCGCCTGCATTAGTAGCAAGATTGCCGCCAATCATACAACTGCCCTCTGCGCCAAGACTTAAAGGAAACAAATAGGATTTTGCTGCAGCATTTTCTTGAACGGCCTGCAAAATACAGCCGGCCTCTAGGGTAATGGTTTGATTAACTACATCAATCTCACGTATTTGGTTCATCCGTTTAAGATTCAGAATCACTTGCTTGCTGCAATTATCGGGAGTCGCACCGCCGCATAAGCCCGTATTTCCACCTTGAGGAATAATCGCAATATGGTTGGATGCGCATAGCTTCACAATTGTAGATACCTCTTCACTAGTCTTAGGTAGAAGAACGGCTAGGGCTTTGCCAGTAAAACGTTTGCGCCAATCCGTAAGGTAGGGCGCTTTATCTTCGTCTGCTATGAGAACATATTGCTTACCTAGCACTGCGCTAAATTGTTCGATCAAGCTTTGCATCATCCCTTAGCCTGAACCTTTTGTTTGGCTAAAATTTTTGCTTCCTTTTTGATGGGCTTTAGGTAAATGAGCAAGCAAATAAAGCCAGTGGTAGCTAAGATGGTTTCCAAAAGAGCCATCCAAAAGTTTACGTCTGACTCGAGTATGCGCACCAAGCCTTCAGTGATGTAGAGCAGTATCAACATTGAGGCCCATTGCATTGTGTAGACCTTGCCTTTCCACAGGCCTGGTATAGCAAAGAGTAAGGGCACCCCTTTTAATATCAACCATGAACCGCCGGGACGTAATGGCGAGATAAACCATTCCCAGCTCACGCACAAAATAAATAAATCCACAAAAGCTGCTGTGGCCAACAGTTGATATGGGTTTTTTTCAAGTAGTTGCTTGAGCATGCTTATTATTTTTTCTGCAAAAGCTTGAGCGCAGTTTCTGCTAAGCGCTTACCTTGCGCTTTTGCTAAACGCTGCTCTTCTGGGCTAATAGGAGCTCTACCATCTGCATGTGCCAAGTGGGTAACGCCATAAGGACTACCGCCGGTATTGGATGACATCAAATCCGGCTCACTATATGGTAAGCCAACAATCAGCATGCCGTGATGCAAGAGCGGAATCATCATGGTGAGTAGAGTGCTTTCTTGACCCCCATGCATGCTGCCTGTACTAGTAAATACGCAAGCCGGCTTTCCGATGAGGGCGCCATTGAGCCATTCGGATGAGCTACCATCCCAAAAATATTTCATAGGGGCAGCCATATTGCCAAAACGAGTCGGGGATCCTAAAGCTAAGCCAATACATTCTTGTAGATCAGAGTACTCGACGTAGGGTGCACCCTGATTAGGCACAGCCGCTTCCGTAGCCTCACAGACAGCAGAAACAGCAGGGACGGTCCTAACCCTAGCATTCACACCCGGAATGCTTTCAATGCCTTCAGCAATGAGACGCGCCAGGTCCTTAGTAGCACCATAGCGGGAGTAGTACAAAACTAAAATATCGTGTTGGTTCATATTCTTCTCTTATGATACGGCGATGCGCCTTATTCGTAACCCCCAATTATGGCTTGCTCTGGGCAAAGAGCTCTGGGAGCGTAATCGCGGCCTAAATCTCAATCAAATTGCTGGTGGCTTAGCTTTTACAACAACTCTTTCCTTAGTGCCGATGCTAACCATTGCCACCATATTGATTGGCTACCTTCCCAGCGTCATTCAAGTAAAAAACGCCTTTAGAAGTTGGTTACTAGAAACCTATATGCCTGGGGGGATAAATCAGCAAGTTTTTATTTATTTAGACCAATTCTCCTCTCAGGCCCGCGGCCTAACTTATGTCGGCTTAATTGGTTTAGTCATTACTGCGCTCATGACTTTAGCTGTGATTGAAGCGGCATTTAATCAGATTTTTAAGGTGAAAAAAAATCGGCCCTTATTGAAAAAGATAGTCATCTACAGCGCGGCAACTTTTTTAGGGCCAGTTGTTTTAGGTCTGGGCATCTACCTCAGCGGTATTTTATTTGTCGCTTCTGAAGGCTGGATTAAATCAGTCTCTTTCGGTTTTCGTTTGATTGCTACTATTGCGCCAGTTTTTATGGCAATTGCCGTTTATGCAGTGATATATAAAATCCTGCCTTATGCCAAGATTTTATGGTCGGATGCATTTTCAGGGGCCCTAGTAGCCGCCCTGAGCTTTGAATTCATGAAGTTTGGCTTTGCCATCTTCTTAAGCCATACCGCCTTCTATAAGACGGTTTATGGTGCTTTTGCCATATTCCCGCTAGGACTCCTGTGGATCTACATGACCTGGTGGATTACCTTGGCTGGCGCGATTTTAGTGGCGAATTTACCTAACATTCGCAATGGGGTCATTAGGGTTATTAGTTACTAAAAGAACACTTCTTTAACTTGATTGAAACTGGTGTTGGGAATATATTGAGTTTATCTGTACATTTTTCTGTATGGTTTTGGAGGCTAGATGAAAGTACGTGACATATTGCGTGTAAAGGGCAGCACTTTATTTACTGTTGCGCCCGACACAGCCCTTCAAACTGCAGTCTTGGTCATGAGCGAACATGATATTGGATCTCTCGTTGTCATGGAGTATGACAAGCTTGTCGGTATTCTGACTTTCCGTGAAGTAATTTCTGCTTTAGCAAAACACCATGGCAATTTAGATGGACTTGAGGTGAGCTCAGTCATGAACCAAAAGCCTTTGACTTGCAACATGGAAACGGAGATTGACGAAGTACGTCGCATGATGTTGGTGGATCATGCTCGCTATTTACCAGTTGTGGATCAAAAAATGCTCATGGGCGTTATTTCTTTTTATGACGTTGCTAAATCTGTTGTGGAAGCACAGGATTTTGAAAACAGCATGCTTAAAGCCTATATTCGCGACTGGCCAGAAGATACTGAAAAAGCCGCAAACTAGTCTTTAACTAGGCTCTTTGAGCCGATATTTCTGACAAATGAGATAATGTTCATATGTCAGGAAATACATTAGGCCTCCTTTTTACTGTTACCACTTTTGGTGAATCTCACGGTCCCGCTATCGGGGCAGTGGTTGATGGCTGCCCTCCAGGCATGCATTTATCCGAGGTAGACCTACAAATTGACCTTGATCGACGTAAACCGGGTACATCACGTCACGTAACCCAGCGCAAGGAAGAGGATCGAGTCGAGATCCTCTCTGGTGTCTTTGAAGGTAAAACGACAGGGGCTCCTATTGCTCTTTTGATTCGCAATACGGATCAGCGCAGTCAAGACTATGGGGACATCTTGCAAACCTTTCGACCTGGCCACGCTGACTACGCTTATCACCATAAATATGGTTTTCGGGATCCTCGTGGAGGTGGTCGCTCATCTGCGCGCTTAACTGCTCCAGTTGTTGCAGCTGCAGCTATTGCCAAAAAGTGGTTACATGAACAATTTGGTACGGAGTTTTATGGCTATATGAGTCAGCTCGGCGAAATAGAGATTCCATTCAAAGATCAAACTCAGATAGATCAGAATCCATTTTTCGCAGCCAATGCCGACATCATTCCCCAGCTTGAGACATACATGGATGAGCTACGCAAAGCAGGGGACTCTTGTGGGGCGCGCATTGAAGTTCGAGCGCGTAAGGTCCCGATTGGTTTGGGTGAGCCACTTTTTGATAAATTGGATGCAGATATTGCGCATGCGATGATGGGCATCAACGCCGTTAAGGGTGTTGAAATTGGCGCTGGTTTCAAATCTGTGTCTCAGCGTGGTAGCGAACATGGCGATGAAATGCATCCCGATGGATTTGCTAGCAATAATGCTGGCGGTACATTGGGCGGCATTAGCAGCGGGCAAGATCTACGTGTTTCGATTGCCATTAAGCCTACTTCGAGCATTATGAGTGCAAAACAATCTATTGATTTGGATGGCAAGGCGATTAGCGTTCAAACTAAGGGGCGCCATGATCCTTGCGTTGGCATACGTGCCACTCCAATTGCAGAAGCAATGTTGGCATTAGTAGTGATGGATCATGCACTTCGCCATCGCGCACAATGCGCTGACGTCACAGTCGCAGTTCAGCCCATTCCGGCATCACGACCAGGCTCTAAACTCGATTGATCAATTTATAGAGATGACGCCTTCACTTCGCTGGGCCTTCGGGTCCTTTTTCTTTTTATATTTTGCTTACGTTGGCCTAGTTTCACCATATGCCAGCTTATTCTTTTTAGAGCGAGGGTTCAGCATTATTGAGATTGCGGTGCTGATGTCAATGCTACAAATTACTCGGATTGTTGGACCATTTTCTTGGGGTTGGCTCTCAGACTTTTTATCCAATCGGATTAGTATTATTCGCTTTTGCGCTTGTTTGGCAGCGCTAGTTTTTTTATCAATTTATTTTCTCCAAAGTTACGTTAGCTTTTTTATCTGGATGTTTGTACTTCATACCATCCTGAGTAGCCTCATGCCTCTTGGTGAGACAGCAACAGTTCATGCTTTGTTTAAAGATAATTCATTTGATAAGCGCTATGGCCGTTTAAGACTATGGGGCTCTTTGGGTTTTATCTTTATGGTTTTAGCTGCTGGCGAACTGTTTCAGCGTAAATCTATAGAACTCTATCCATTAGTTGGCGCAGTTGTTTTATCCGCTCTAGCCTTAGTTACCTTTTTGTTACACGAACCAAGGATGGAACGTCGCAAAATGGTGAAGGGTGAGTTGCTGGTAGTTTTATTTAACCCAGATGTTCGCTGGTTTTTACTCTCTGGGTTTTTTATGATCTTCGCTCATGCTGCCCTGTATGTCTTTTACTCTCTGTACCTTGCCGATCTTGGATACAACAAACTACAAATTGGTTTGTTCTGGGCATTGGGTGTATTTGCAGAAGTGATTTTTTTCTACTTCCAAAGTAAGGTGCTGAGTAGATTAGATGCAGAAGTAGTATTGCAGGCCGCTTTTGGTATTGGGGTAATACGCTTTATTTTGATTGCTTTCTTGCCAATGACTTCTGTATTGATTTTTGCCCAAGTGCTTCATGCAGGAACATTTGCGGCTCACCATAGCGCCGCAACGAAGTTACTTCAGCGTTGGTTTACAGGACCACTACAAGCCAGGGGACAGGCCTTAATGGCTACCGTATCTTATGGATTAGGAGGTACTTTGGGCGGCTTATGTGCTGGATGGATTTGGGAGTTATCTCAACCGCGTGATGTCTTTGTAATGTCGGCGTTTGCTTGCGGTTTGGCGGGCATGGCAATCCAAAAACTCAAGCCAAGACACTACCCAGCAAGAGAGTAGATCGTACTCTTACTGAATTTTTGCCTTGGCGCGTAGCTTTTGCATCATTTCAGCGAACTTCGCCTTTTGCCAATTTTGATCAGATGCAATCATTTGCTTTAATTGATCTTTCATCTCTTCAAAACTTGGTGCTTTGGTATCACGAGAATCTAGCATTTTAAGAATGTGATAGCCAAACTGTGTTTTTACTGGCTTATCACTTATCTGACCATTCTTCATTTGCACCATAGCTTTTGAGAACTCTGGAACTAAAGATTTTTCTGATACCCAACCAAGATCTCCGCCATTCTTTGCGGAGCCTGGATCTTTAGATTTTGCTTTAGCGATCTCTTCAAAATTTCCACCAGCTTTCAATTGAGCGATGATTGCTTTGGCGTCTGATTCTTTTTCAACCAAAATATGTTCAACGTGGTATTCCTTGCCGGTGTATTGAGCTTTGACGCTTTCATAAGCAGCCTTTAGCTCTGCATCAGCAATGCCTTCTTTTTCAACATAGTCCTCAAAAACAGCCGCTACTAGAACTCCCACACGAGATTGCTCTAATTGGTCACGTACAGATTCTTTTTGTATCAGTTCGCGATTATTAGCCTCTTGCAAAATTAATTCACGGGTTATCAACATTTCGCGAGCTTGATCACGTACTTGTGGATTGTCTCCCTGGCCTGACTTTTGCACTAACTTATCTAGTTGAACTTTTGGGATGGGCTTACCGTTGACGATTGCTGCATTTTGGGCAATGACATTTGAGGATAAAAGACCAGCTGTAAGAAGGCTAATGGTGATGATTTGACGAGAATTAAACATATAAAAGAAATTAAAATGGCTATTGGAATGCATGACAGTGTAAATCAGACTTGGGAATTGAATTCTTCAGGCGTCATGGCGGAAATTGTTAGAGCATGAATCTCTGCTGGAATATGCCGATTTAAGGCAGCGTAGATAGCGCGATGCCTAGCAACTAGGGTTAGGCCCTTAAATTCAGGGGCTACGATCGTGAGTTTGAAATGCCCGCCACCACTTGCAGCGCCAGCATGTCCAGCATGCAAATGGCTTTCATCTTCAATGATGAGGCGCTCAAGTGCGAAGGTTTTATGAAGATCTTGTTCAAAAAGAACAATGCGCTCTTGATTAACACTCATTCGGATGGGTGCTCCATATGACGCGTCAACCAAACACCTTGAATAATGACGAACACAATAAGGAGGCCTGTACTGCCAAATAATTTAAAGTTTACCCAGGTTTCTTCAGAATATTCAAAGGCGATATAGAGATTAAGGGCGCCCATGAGGAAAAAGAATCCAGCCCAAGCCATATTTAAGCGATGCCATACGGAATGTGAGCTTTGAGGCTTAAGTTTTACTTGTTTCCCCATTAAGATCTCAATCCAATTCTTGCTAAAAAATTGGGCGCTAATAAATAGGGCTGCTGAGAAAAGCCAATATAAGGCGGTCGGCTTTAGCTGAATAAAAGTTTTGTCGTGCAAAAAGATCGTTAGGCTACCAAAAACCAAGATCATCGCTAGACTAATCCATTGGATCGTATCAATTTTGCGATGACGATAGTAAACCCAAAGTATTTGGCCAATAGTAGCAACCATCGCCACAATAGTTGCGGTGTAGATATCGCTAAATTTAAAAGCGACGAAGAACAGAATAATGGGGAATAGATCGAATAAAAATTTCATAAGGGGATTATCGTGCTATTTTTCTGTTGGCTTTGCATTTGAGCTAGGCTCAAAGCTTAAAGATGCAGAATTAATGCAATAGCGCAGTCCAGTGGGCTGCGGGCCATCATCAAACACATGACCGAGATGTGCATCGCAGTTGGCACAGCGTACCTCGGTTCTGATCATTCCATGAGTGGTGTCACGTATTTCTTTAATTGCAGACCCTTCCTCTGGCTGGTTATAGCTTGGCCAGCCACAACCAGCATCAAATTTAGTTTCAGATAGAAAAAGGGGGGTTCCGCAGCAAATACAGGTGTATCTGCCCTTATCCCAATGATCCCAATACTTGCCGGAGAAAGGTCTCTCAGTGGCAGCCTCTCTAGTGACTTTGTACTCAATATCGCTTAAGGATTTTTTGTATTCTTGATCTGTTTTTTTCATCAAAACTCCGTTCAATTTATCGCTAGATATTATCTTATGAGGAGCAACTTACTTCGACAGTTGCCAAATCAAAGGGTGGTGGGGCTGCGTATTCTTGGTAATGAGGCTGCTCTTCAAAGGGGCTCTCTAATATCTTTAATAATTTAGCGACCTCAGTAAAATCTTTTTGCTGCGCTTTTTCAATAGCAATTTGTGCAAGATGGTTACGCAGAATATATTTCGGGTTCACCATATCCATTTGTTGTTTTCTTTTTGCATCATCACTAGATTCTGCTTGTAAGCGCTCAATATAGTCAACAAACCATCGATCGATAGAGTCTCGATCCAGAAAATGGTCTCTCATGCCAATTCCACTAATAGATTCATAGATCTTAATATCACTAAGTCCTCGAAACAGGGTGGTGAAATCGACCTTAGATTCATGCATAGCTTGAAGTAGTCTCTCGATGAGTTGAGTATCGCCTTCTTGCTCGGTAACTAATCCTAGTTTTTGTCTAAATAAACTTTGCCAAGCCTTTCCATAGTTGACTGGGAATTCGCCTAGCGCATTACTAAGAAGCTCTTGTGCCTCTTCCTCAGAATGATCTAACTCTAGGAGGGGTATAAAGGCGCTGGCTAAACAAGCCGTATTCCAATGCATGACTTGAGGTTGGCGATGGTAAGCATAACGACCGCCTTGGTCGCTGTGATTGCATATATGGTCAATTTGGAATTGATCCAAAAAACCAAAGGGGCCGTAGTCAATCGTTAAACCCAAAACGCTAATATTGTCACTGTTTAGAACTCCATGACAAAAACCTACTGCTTGCCATTGGGCTACTAGTTTTGCATTACGCTCAGAGATCATTTCGAAAAGGGCTAAATAGGGCTCTTTAGTCTTTCGACAATCGGGGTAATGGTGTTCTATCAGGTAATCGGCCAATTCCTTTAAACGAACAATATTTTGCAAGGAAGCAAAATGTTCGAAGTGGCCTATGCGGATAAAGCTTGGTGCTAAGCGTGCACAAACGGCAGCTGTTTCCAAGCTCTCTCGCAAAACGGGCATATCAGAACCCACAACAGAAAGCGCTCTACTAGTAGGGATGCCTAAGCTATGCATTGCTTCACTGCATAAAAATTCACGTATAGAAGATCGAAGTACTGCTCTGCCATCCCCCATACGCGAATAACGCGTTTTACCTGCACCCTTAAGCTGTAATTCTTGACCAGCAATATCGCCTAATAAAATAGCTCGGCCATCTCCGAGTTGACCAGCCCAGACCCCAAACTGGTGCCCGCTATAAGCGGTCGCAATGGGATCGGAGAATTTCTGAGAAGGTGTTTCTAAAGCGTTCCCTGCCAATACTGTTAACCAAGCATTTTCTTGAGGAAGGCCTTTGTCGTTGACTTGAATATTGACAAGTGAGGCTGCGGATGGGGAGAATGCTACCCAATAAGGATCCGGAATAGGGCTTGGATGTAGATTTTCAATAGCGTCATCGCCGCTTAATATAAAGGCCATAAGAACTATTCTAGGTGTATTTACCAAAAGGCGTGCAAGCCTCTAAAATCACATTATGAATAAACAAGTACAGATTAATCCACAAACCCAGCTAGCCAATTTAGGTGAAGAATTAAATGTCCCCTTTTTGAAGCTTTTGGGGGTTCGTTGTCTTAGCGCTGAAATGGGTAAAGGTGAAATTCTTCTTGCCTTAAAGCCAGAACACACCAATACCTGGGCAGTTGCCCATGGTGGCGTTCTACTTACTTTAATGGATGTGGCTATGGCAGTAGCTGCTCGATCGGGTGATCCTAGCGATCGAAGTGTTGTCACCATTGAATTAAAAAATAATTTTATGCAAGCTGCCAATGGGATATTGCGAGTGAAGGCTGATACGGTTCGCAGCACTGCCACAATGGCATTTTGTGAAGCTAAACTTTATAATGACCAAGGCGAAGTATGTTGCATGGCGACTGGTACATTTAAGTACCTCAAGCGTTTAGCGACACGCAATACTGATGGCGATCGCGTTGTTAATGATGATCTTCGTAACGAGGCGAATGATTAAAAAATTAAACGGAAAGATTTGAACCTGGGGCAGTAGTAAGCGCCCCGGTTACTACATCATGGCCAACAGTGCCGGTAGCATCAAAACGACGCTCCACCATTTCAAACTGGCCATCTTTCCGAATTCTCAGAATGGTGCTTGAGCGCGTTCCGTAAGAGGCAGTTTTAATAAAAGCGGGTGATAGGGCTTTTTCCCACTCGCGACTCACTCCAGTATTAGGTAACTCGTGATCGCTCGCATGATGAGTATCTGCCAATAATTTTAAGTATTGATCCGCATTTTTCAGTTGGCCACTATCCATCGCTAAAGTCTGCGCAAAGGCGGCTACACGGTGATTTACCTTGGGCCATGGCGTGTCTAACATGGCATTTGAAAGGCCATAAACGCCCGCATCTAGAGGTTGATGCGGAAATACTTTACGAGGGCGAATATTTTGGCCCATGATCATGCGATTACTTACCCAATGCATCTCTGCATTGTCAGGATCACTCAGATCAGCCATGAGAAGATTAAATCCGTTATAGCCCTGAAAACGTTTTGCATTCTCCTGGATGAAAGTTTTAGGGGCATCTTTACCGGCCAGATACATCATGGAGAGTTCGCCGCGTGTTCGTGAATCAGGATTTTTTTCACTAGGAGCCCTAACATTGGTAAGAGCTGCGAACTTACCAGTCTTTGTAAAGCCTAACCATGTTCCAGGGTTACCTAATACATCAGCACGATCTCTTCCTGCTAAAACATGAGGATGTTCAGGCCACCAAGAGATCCCCTCAGTATTACGCTCATAAAACTCATCGCGATTAGCCGCCACTACCAATGGGTAGTCGGGATGTGATTTCCAAGCGAAGAGAATAAGGCACATAAAAGGGTTTAGATCTCAATCAGTGGGTATGGCAATAGATCTATTTTTAACACAGGTCCATCTATAGTTCCAAGATGGATTTCCCCATTTTCGAGCGCCTCAAGTTTGCATTCCAATTGAAAGCCGATTCTATCGGGATCTTCAGCGCTAGGAGAGGATAAAACGACCATTCCAGCCGGTTGAGTTGGGTCATTAGAATGAAAAAGCTCGGTTCCTGCAGCAATAGATTGGCTGTTCAGCGCATCTTTATTGGTGTGGGCTAATTGCAGACGCCTTTTGATAACGCCTCGATATTGACTACGGGCAACGATTTCTTGCCCAGGATAGCAACCTTTTTTGAAATCGACCCCAGCAACCGATTCAAAGTTAATCATTTGAGGCACAAATTGCTCTTGCGTTGCAAGAACAATTCTAGGAATTGCACTAAGGACTTCAAGGTAGTTCCATTGCGTAGAATCTTCGCTCAGATTTTTTATGTGGCTCTCATTTTGCTGTGCAATTAATACACGAGCATGAATTTGGTCTTTATACAGAACGTCTGGTAAACGCAATCCAATCTGATTGGATTCTAATTTCAGATCAGCAAGGCCTAAATCACTTGCGCAATAAGCGGATATATTCCATTCCGAGGAAGCATCGGTTACTTTTACTTTTGAGCGCAGCACAAACATTGATAAACGTTTAGCAGTGCTAGCCGCTATGTCTTTGCTAATGAATAAGGCAAAGCGATCATCAGCATTCTCATTGTTTGGAAACAGGGCGAGCCATGCACTTGCCAACAGCCTTCCTTTTGGGCTGCAATACCCAACGAGCCTTACTGACTCATGCGAATGGGCAACTTGTGGTGAAAAAGTACGATTTAAGCCTAGAACGGAGTTACTCAGTTGATTTTGTAAAAAACTAGCAGCATCTGTGCCTTCAACAAAGATTAGGCCCCACTGGGACAAAGTGACTTGATTTGGGGAATTTTGAACTTGATTGATCATGACCCTTTTATCATAGCCTGATGAGCAGAAAAAAACAGGGAAGAGCTTATTCCAGCCTAAAAAATTCTAAGGGACGAAATGTCAGGCTCTGGCTTTATCGATTTGTTGCCATACTTAGCCTTATGTACGCCAGCATCTTCTTTTGGCCAGTTGTGCCATCTGAGCCCAATGTTGCAGATTCATCTGCCTATAAAGTCAAAATTGAACCTCAATCAGGTGTCACGAGTATATCTAAGCAGTTGCGCTCTCAAGGCATCTTAGTGAGCATAATTCCTTTTCAGATAAGCGTGAGAGCTTTATTTTTAGGGTCTAAGCTCAAACCAGGAACATATCTTTTGCCAACGAGTGCAAGCTTAGGAACCATTCTCTTCCAAATAGCAAGGGGCGATAGCGTGCGGGAGAGTATTGCCATCATCCCTGGAATGACAATCTGGCAATTAAGAAGTTTAGTTGACTCTCATGCAGCTTTACTTCACACCACTAAAGGCATGAGCTCGAAAGAGCTATTACAAAAACTCAATCTTTCATACCCAAATCTTGAAGGTGTTTTTCTGCCTGATACTTATATTTTTGATCCTGGTGAGCCTGATATCAATATCTATCGTAGGGCATCTCAAGCGATGAATAAACAGCTCTCTCTTGCATGGTCACAAAAAGCATCGGCTTCACCGATCAAGAGCCCCTATGAACTACTCATACTATCTTCCATTGTAGAAAAGGAAACTGGTCGTTCAAGTGATCGAGAGTTGGTTGCTGCAGTCTTTACCAATCGCTTAAATAAAGGAATGATGCTGCAGACAGATCCAACGATAATCTATGGAATTGGGCCCAAATTTAATGGTAATTTACGTAAAGCGGACCTACGCAAAGACAATCCCTACAATACCTATATGCACAAAGGTTTACCCCCAACACCCATCGCCATGCCCAGTAAGGAATCCATTAATGCCGCCATTCATCCGGCTATGAGTAACGCCTTATATTTTGTTGCCAAGGGCGATGGAAGCAGCCAATTTTCTCAAAGCTTGATTGAACATGAGGCGGCAGTAGATAAATACCAACGGAAGTTAAACCGTGCTTCTCAATAACTAGGTTTAATCAATATGACATCAATGTATCCAGGATTTTTCATTAGCTTTGAGGGCATCGATGGTGCTGGCAAGAGCACCCATATCGAATCATTTCAAAAGTTGATGCAAGAACGCTATCCCAAACGTGAAGTGGTAATGACGCGCGAGCCTGGTGGAACTGCACTGGGAGAGCAGCTTAGGACACTATTGCTGGATATGCCTATGAATCTAGAAACAGAGGCCTTATTAATGTTCGCAGCCCGCCGTGAACATATTGCCCAAATCATAGAGCCAGCCTTAAGCGCTGGAAAAATCGTAATCTCTGATCGCTTTACAGATGCAAGCTTTGCCTATCAAGGGGGAGGGCGGGGCTTAAGTCTCAAAAAGTTAAATGAGTTGGAACACTGGGTTCAAGGGTGCCCCAATGGGGTTTTATTGGAACCCAATTTGACAATCCTTTTTGATCTACCTGGTGAAGTTGCAGAAGCGCGTAGATCTAAAGTGCGAACTCCTGATAAGTTTGAAAAAATGGATTTAAATTTTTTTGAAAAGGTTAGGCAAGAGTATTTACGCCGCGCTAAAGAAGATCCCCAGCGTTTCTACATAGTCGATGCAACTAAAACTCCTGACCTTATTTGGAGTGATTTAAAAAACCTGGAAATTGCCATCTAAATGAGTGATTTGATGTATGCCGCACAGCAAAAAGAAGTGGCCCCGTGGTTGCAGCCTCTGTGGGAAGGGCTCGATTTTGCCAAATTCCCAAATGCGATCTTGCTCCATGGCCAGTCTGGTATTGGTAAGTTTGCATTTTCATTAGAGCTTGCCAGAGCACTCTTGTGCGAGAGCGCCCAAGTGAGCTCACGACCATGTAAGCAATGTGAAGCCTGCCATTGGTTTGATACCGGGAATCACCCTGACTTTATTGCTCTAGTTCCCGAGACTCATCGCAAACTGTTGCCACAGGCTGAGTATGAAAGCGATGACTCCCCCAAAAAAGTGAAGCCAACACGGGAAGATTCTGATGCTGAAACGAGTGATAAAAAAGAGAAGAAAAATATCTCTATTGAAGAAACTCGGAGTGCGATTGAGAGTCTATCGATCGGGTCTCATCGAGGTGGTAATCGTGTGATTCTTATTTATCCTCTAGAGTTACTTCGTCCTGATGCTGCAAATACCTTACTCAAATCACTGGAAGAGCCACCATCAAATACTATTTTTATACTTCTTGCCGATCGAGTTGATCGCGTCTTGCCAACCATTCGCTCTAGATGCAGATTATTGACTGCCCCACGTCCAGATCGCTCACAAGGCTTAACATGGTTGCATGCCCAACTAAGCAAAGTCAGAGGTCTTAAAGTCAGCGATGCTGACGTTGATGCTATTTATGATGAGCAGGGCGGGGCTCCCTACTCAGTTTTGAATTCTTTAATAGCAAGACATAACAAGGACGAAAAGGATGAGTTGAGCATTTCCATTCAAGCATCCCGCTACCTTCTTCAATCTATGTCTCAAGGAGTACGAATCAATTGGCTTGATGCTGCCGAAAAGACCCATAAGGCTCAATACGCCTATTTACTGGCAGCAATGCAACGCTGGGTTTCTGATTTACAAAGCGTGAATCAAGGTGGCCAGCCACGTTACTACCCAAAACATCTTGTAACTCTTAATAGCTTGTCTCAAGTAGCTAAAACCCCCAAACTGCATCAATTTTGGAAATCCCTGATTTTGGCGCGGCGTCATGAGAATCATCCTTTGGCCAATAGAATTCAGCTCGAGGCTTTGCTTTCTCAATATCAACAGGTGTTTGAAGCATAGCTCTAGCGCAGGCAGTCTAAAATAACGAGTCATGTTTATAGACTCCCATTGCCACCTCGATTTTCCGGAATTTCAATCTCGCTTGCCTGAAGTGCTTGCGAATATGGAGTCTGCTAAAGTAAGTCATGCCTTGTGCGTATCTGTTGATATGCCTGACTTTCCTAAAGTTCTCAAGCTTGCCCAAGATCACGCGCATTTATATGCCTCAGTAGGCGTTCATCCAGACTATGAAGATACGCCCGAGCCCAGCTTGGAGTTTTTAGTTGAGACTGCCCTAAAACATCAAAAAATTATCGCAATAGGTGAAACGGGTCTTGATTACTATCGTATGGGTGATCGCACTTATGAGTCAATGGAATGGCAAAGGGAGCGTTTTAGAACCCACATCAGAGCAGCAATTGCCTCTAAAAAGCCTTTAATCATCCATACACGCTCTGCATCTGAAGATACCATCAGGATCCTTAAAGAGGAGGGCGCTGAGCGTATCGGAGGCGTCATGCATTGCTTTACAGAAAGCCTTGAAATGGCTAAATCAGCGATGCAAATGGGCTTTTTTATCTCTTTTTCAGGTATTGTTACCTTTAAAAGCGCTAAGGATTTGCAAGAAACCTGTAAACAAGTGCCCCTTGACAGGCTTCTTATTGAAACGGATTCGCCTTACTTGGCCCCAATTCCATACCGTGGCAAGATCAACGAGCCAGCTTGGGTGGCTAAAGTCGGTGAATTTATTGCACAGCTCAAAGGCATAGAAATTGATGCGCTCGCTACTAAAACATCTAGTAATTTTTATGAATGTTTTCATATAGATAGAAAGTATTCATGAGAATAAGATTTAATTATTATCCAGTTTATCTTCTGGCTTTTTTTATGGTGGCCACATTTGGATATGCCCAAACTCCTGACCAAGCTGTAGATTTTGCCAAGGCCGCTAAATTTGACAATGTATCTGAGGTTAAGTACTTGCTTTCTAAGGGGGTTACACCAAATGCAGTCGATATAAATGGTAATCCAATGCTTATTTTGGCTATCAAAGACAACTCTGAGAAAGTGATTGATTTACTGCTAAATGACAAGAAAATTGACGTAGATCTATCGAATAAAAGCGGTGAAACACCGTTAATGATGGCGTCCATACAGGGTAATTTACCCTTAGTTCAGACCTTAGTGCTTAAAAATAAGGCGATGATTGATCATATAGGTTGGACTCCACTGCATTACGCCTGCGCTAAGGGGCATTTTGATGTAGCTCAATTTCTCATTGCCAATGGCGCTATTGTTGATGCTATGAGCGTAGGCAACACAACCCCATTGATGATGGCCGTTCAGTCTGGTAATGAGCAACTGGTAAAGCTTTTACTAGATAAGGGTGCTGATCTTCAAATACGAAATAACAATGGCTTAAGCGCAATTGATATTGCTGATATTTATGACAAACCATGGATTGCTGAAGGGCTTAGATCGAGGTGGTTAAAGCTTTATAAAAAGCCTTACACTGGACCTGTTAAGCCCAATGCAACAAAGTCCTGATATACCATAACTGCGTATAATCATTATTATGTCAAATAAGATATTTCTGTAATCACTGACCCTTGAATCCAATGTACCTGATAGACCTCATACGTAGCGCTGACCTGCCCAGCTTCAGTAGCTTATTTAATCAAATCAATACCGATATGGGAAATAGCCAGGTTTGGTTCCTTATCCTATTGGCTTGTTTCATGCTTACTGTTCATGCAATGATTGTTTTATCGATTGCTGGCACCTTCCATTGGTTAGATCAGAAGCTAGAAAATAAGAGCGTCTATGGGGCTAATTTCCTATCGTATTTCATCGCGATCTTGCTCATCATTGCAGTTCATTTTTCTGAGATCATCGCCTGGACTTATATCTGCGTTGCCCTTAAGGTATTTACAACGAATCCACAGACTTTTTTCTTTGCCGGTGAAATGTATACAACTGTTGGGTATGGAGACTACAACTTAAGTGAACAATGGAAAATTCTGCCCATTATCATTTCGTTTACAGGCATATTTGCTGTATCAATGTCTGGTGCAGCCTTATATTCAATGATGATGGCCTTATTGGGCCCCCACCCAAAACCTAAGACTGGATTCCGTCTTTAGGGTGTCTTACTGGATGGTATTGGGCTCTTTTGCTTAAATACCAACTCTAGAACCCTGCCATTGGCCTCCTGGGACCGAATTCTACCTGGCAACCACTCAAGATCCTTGGCTAGCCAAATGTCGACTTGGCGCTTATATGGATCGTTTTCACGCTGCATTAGAGCGTAATGACGGTTTACTGACTTTCCTAACGTAGGAACGTCATCCGAAACTGCCTCACCATAACTCTTAAATTGCCACATTTCGAGGGTGTTGTAATCAACTACCGGTAATGCCCGAACACTACCCGCCTCGTCAATCTTGCTATCTCCATTTAATAAGGAGGCAATCTGGAACATCAGGCTAAATCTATCCTGAGTCCCCGGAAGAATGCTTGGAGTAAATTCTGGTTTTTCCGAGAAGAACATCTGCCCTCCTCCCTTTTCATCTCTATCGAAGCGTGAATATCGAGGTGGGTTGGTTCCGCGTTGTGCCCAGTAGATAGCAGGGGCCATGCCATAGGCATCGACTGTGCCTCGTGACTCAAAAACAAAAGGGCCAACAAAAGCATATGGAATATTGATGTAGAGACGATAATTATTACCATCAACTTTCCAATCAATCTCACCAGTTTGATATTTTTGACCATCTACATATGAGTCGTAGTAAATAACTCCAGATTCGGGAAGTTTGAAAGCGACTCCCTGTTGATTATTGGAGCCACCTTGCTCGCCTGATGTAAGGCCTTTGGCATCTTGAACTTGATTACTTGAATTATCTTTGCTTACTTGCTTTTTGGGCGCCTTGGACATTTGAATTTTCTTAGGGGGCTCAAGCTTTATATCGGCCCTGATGATGAGATCATCGGCAATCTCTGGGGCAGAGTTGAAGGATAGAAAAGGGATGCCGAAAAAAAGGATAAGGTGGCCAAGTAAAGACAAAGCCAAAGCAACGAGAATGATTCGTAAAGAATTTGCGTACATCAAACTATTGCTATTGAGACGCCTACCTTGCTGTAAGTCCAAGCTCAGGTAGCGCCCTCAAGTAAGCGACTATTCTTGGGAAGATTGGCTGCCAAGAAATCCATTTGATCGGCAAGAATATTTCGGCCTTTAAGAATCATATCTTCATAAAGACTTGGAAGATAAGGGGTATACAACAAGCCCATACCAGCTTGCTCTGGTGTGCGATTACCCTTGCGTTGATTGCATGGCCTACAGGAAATTACCAAGTTCATCCAAGAATATTTACCACCTCGACTATTTGGAATAATATGCTCGGCCTCGGCATAATTTTCATGAATAGCATCACCACAATAAGCACAAAGTCCGCGGTCACGCTTGAAAAGTTTATGTTTTGTGATGACTGGAACAACGTCAAATAAATTAATCTTTGCGCTGCCCTTAATAGCAATAATTGAATGAAGCTCAATGACAGATTGGAGTCCGCTTGCCCTAGAAATACCGCCACGCATTTTCATGACAGGTTCACCTAGCGTCCATAAGACGCTGCTGTCGGCATAATGTTTAGTTGCCTCTTCAGCATTAACCCAACCCTGGGGAATTCCACCAGCGTCCAATTTCAAGATGCTCAGCACAAACTCTCCTTTCTCGATCTTGGCAAAGCCATCAATCGCATGACTTATCTTACAGAAGAAGTTTGCAGCAATCAATCATCTAAGGGGATATAAACTCCATGACCCTTGGGAGATGGTCTGAATAGTCAGCTATTCCATGGTCGCTGCCTTCTAGAATCAGCTGCTGAGCGCCTTGATAGAACTGGCTCATTTCCTTCCAATCGAGCAATTCGTCTCCTTTTGCTGCAATTAAAAAGTAACGGCTTGGATCAGAAACCCTCTCAATTTGTAAGGCTTTTAACTCTTCAATATATTCGGGTCGAAAGTCAAAAGGCTCTTCACTATCATAAGCAGTCATCATCCCGACATGAGGCGCAAGCTCTCTCGCTGCACGAACAGCAGGATTTAAAGCAACTGCCTTGCAGGCATATTTTTCTGCTAAATAATTGGCATAAAAACCGCCAAGCGATGAGCCGACCACAACAATGCGATCAGCTTTGGACTGATCGATGTAGTTTGTCACCATAGTCATGCTGGCCTTTGGAGAGGCCATTAATTGAGGGCAATACCATTCGATCGAATGATCTGGGGTTGATAAAGCCTTAACGGCCTCACTGGTCTTGACGGCTTTGCTAGATCGAGGTGATGAGCGAAAACCGTGCAAATAAACCAGTAAAGTCGATGCCATATTCAATTTTTAGGATTTTTGTCCAACCTCAAAGTTAGCCAGCTTTTCCAAAGCTTTTACCATTGCAGAGTGATCCCAGGCTTTTCCACCATTTGCAGCGCAAGAGTTAAATAATTCCTGTGCAGTGGCGGTATTGGGAAGGGATACACCCAAAGCACGTGCGCTATTTAGAGCAAGATTGAGGTCTTTTTGATGCAGCTCGATTCTAAAACCTGGGTCAAAAGTCCGCTTAACCATGCGCTCGCCATGAACCTCTAGAATCTTTGAGCTTGCAAAGCCGCCCATCAGTGCCTGACGTACTTTTGCAGGATCAGCGCCGGCCTTAGATGCAAATAATAGAGCTTCTGCTACAGCTTCAATATTGAGAGCAACAATGATTTGATTTGCTACCTTAGCAGTTTGGCCATCGCCATTGCCACCTACTAGGTTGATATTTTTACCCATGAGATCAAGTACTGGCTTAACTTTATTAAATACTGCCTCATCACCGCCAACCATGATAGAAAGTGTGGCATTTTTTGCACCGACCTCTCCGCCAGAAACAGGCGCATCAAGGTAGTCACAACCTAAGGCATTAATTTTCTTGGCATATTCTTTAGTAGCAATCGGTGAAATAGAGCTCATATCTACAACAACTTTTCCTTTAGATAGGCCTGCAGCTACACCGTTTTCACTAAACAATACTTTCTCCACATCAGGAGTATCGGGAACCATTGTGAAAATGATGTCTGCTTTTTCAGCTACTTCACGTGGGCTAGCGCACTTAATTGCTGAGGTTGAAGCTAGATCTTCCGGAACTTTGCTACGTGTAGTAATAAATACCTCATGCCCTGCTTTCACTAGCTGCCCGGCCATAGGGGCACCCATAATGCCAAGCCCTACAAAACCTAATTTTAATTTCTGACTCATTTTGTTTCCTTTATTTTTCTTTAACTAATCTTATGAATTTAAATTTTTAACCCAGCCTAAACCAGCTTCAGTATTGGTAGCAGGCTTATATTCGCAACCTATCCAACCTGTATATCCAAGGCTGTCTATGAATTTAAAAAGGTGCGGGTAATTAATTTCCCCTGTACCAGGCTCGTTTCGACCTGGATTGTCTGCCAATTGAATATGTGCAATCTTATTGAAATTCTTTTTAAGAGTATTGGAGAGCTCACCCTCCATACGCTGGGCATGATAGATGTCATATTGAACGTATAAATTATCAGCGCCGACTTCATTAATGATGTCTATGGCCTGCTGAGTTGTAGAAAGATAGAACCCAGGAATATCAAAAGTATTGATTGGCTCAATCAATAGTTTGAGATTAACCTTCTTCAATTCCATGGCCGCATACTTTAAGTTCGCTATAAAGGTGTCATGTAACAACTTTGCATTCACGCCTTCAGGTATTTTTCCAGCCAAGCAATTTAGCTGTGGAACGCCTAAAGCTTTTGCGTACTCAATTGCCTTAGTAACGCCTGCGCGAAATTCATCCACTCGATCAGGTAGGCATGCAATGCCTCGCTCACCAGCATCCCAGTCGCCAGCTGGCAAATTATGAAGAACGAGTTTTAGCTGATTTCGGTCTAGCTCCTGCTTAATTTCAGAGGCAGGAAAGCCATAGGGGAAGAGAAATTCTACGGCCTTAAAGCCCGCCTTAGATGCGCGCTCAAAACGCTCCATAAAAGGGGCTTCATTAAAAAGCATGGTCAAGTTTGCGGCAAATTGAGGCATTTCATAACCTTTCTAGGTTTTAAGAAGATTTAAGGATCTTAACAAAGATGTGAAATTCGGTCTTGGCCTTGAATTAGAGCGGACTGAAGCGATTAAATGATAAAAGTGAGCTAATATCTTAACAAACAACAATATCTCATAAGGAAATAATGAATACTAAATTCGCATCCCTCTCCTCTCTAGTTGTGGTGTCTTTAATGGCCAGCTCTTCCGTAGCTATTGCTCAATCAAGCCCTGCTAATTCTGGAGCGAATAAGCCAATGGTGATTGACGCTGCTGTAGTTGATAATCGCTACCAGCTATATGAGGGTGAAGTCATTAAGATTGACAAAAAGACTCGAACCCTTACTTTTAAGAACAAAGAAGGTGAATCCAAGTTTGTTGCAGGTCCAGAAATTACTAACTTTGATCAGATCAAAAAAGGTGACCGAGTCAATGTAACGTATGAATTAGCCGTAGCAATTGAGCTTATTAAAACGAAAAGTGATGGGGTTCGTAGTAAGGTTGAAACAAATACCATAACGACTTCTAAAGTAAATGAAAAGCCTTCAGAAACCATCGCAAATAAAACCACCATCATTGCTGACATCGTATCTGTAGACAAAGAAAAGAGGCTTGTATCAGTTAAGGGGCCTAGCGGCAAAGTAACTACTGTGACTGTTAAAGATCCTGCCCTACTGGCCGATGTAAAAGTTGGCGAACAGGTAAAGGTGATTTATTACGATGCAATGGCTGCATCAATCACCACCCCTAAAAAGAAGTGACTTGGAATGAACATCCTGACAGGGTAAGCTAAGCGCCATGTCTATTTGCCACTAATTAATGCAAATAGACATATTTAGCTATTCAAGTTTGTGGGGGGGTATTTTTAAGGAGATTTCGTATTTTAATGTCGCCTTCAACCATCAACTTGAAGCGGGACTCGCTAACTAAAATAGCCATCTTTGCGTTGTATTGTTCGCGACGTAACCATTCAACTAAAAAACATACCAGCAAGGTATAAGAGCTATAAACAAACAAAATCGTCACATCTCTTGTATCGACAACAGTAAATGACCCAAAGGGTGCCATAAAGAAATAAGAGATTAAGGGAACGCTCAAGGCTACAGTTAATAATGCTGGGCCAGTTCCGAAAAAAAAGGCAATGACAATCGTGTTAACTTGGAAGAAGAACAAAGGCAGGGATGCCTCAACCTGTGGCTGCAGAGCATAGCGCACGCAGAAGGCAAAAAATACCCCAATACAGGCATTCAAGTAGCCTTGAGGCTTATTAGAGCACCACCGAAAGGCGTTCAGATTATGTTTCATGGTCTCCTAAGACAGTGTATGCTTTAAGGCAATACTATATTAGAACAGTGTAAATCATGGCTTCTGGAAATGAAATAGGTACTCAAAAGGAGAGCGTCACCCTCCTGCTTCCGGGCCTCAATGGTGGTGGACTTGAGCTCGGCCAGTTACCTAGCTTCTTAAAATCAAATGGCTTTGATACGGTAATACCTGAAATCAAGGGCTACCTTTATGGATCACCTGCAGACCACTATGAAAGTTGGTTTAGTCAAATCCACAATGCATTGGATTTGCTCAAAGCTGAATACAAAACTATTAATCTAGCAGGTATTAGTATGGGTGCCACCTTGGCTCTAGCGGTTGCCACCCAAAGAACTGATATTTCCTCAATCGCTCTATATTCACCAGTATTACGTTATGACGGTTGGTCAGTTCCGCGATATCGTTTTCTATTAGATATTGCTTATAGCTTAGGAATTCGTAATTGGGAGTACTCAGAACGCGAGCCATTTGGAATCAAGAATCCGGATTTACGGCGTCGAGTCCGTGAAAAATTTAAGTCTCAAGAGTTATCTGAAGTAGGTGCACCGCTCATCACTGCAAGGCATTTACATGAGGCAAAAGGGCTAATGTCTTATACAATTAAGAACCTTGATGCAATCACCTCCAGACTTCTACTAATTCAATCGGTCGAAGACGATACCTGCTCAGTATGGTCAGCGGAGAAAATTTTGGCTAATGTTAAATCTGATCTTCGGAGGGTCATTTGGCTTGGCAATAGTTATCATATTGTGACTATCGATAACGAACGAGAGATAGTACTCAATGAAACTTTGCGATTCTTCGCTAGGGCAGCCGGTGGAAATATTGGGCTAGATCATTACTATTCGGATATGAAACCAAAATCGGTGCGCGCAAGAACTCTCTAGGAAATTAAACGATAAAAAAAGCCCCAAAACAGGGGCTTTTAATTATCTTGGCGGAACGGACGGGACTCGAACCCGCGACCCTCTGCGTGACAGGCAGATATTCTAACCAACTGAACTACCGCTCCAAATTACTTCGAGTAATACTTCATGCTACTTTGCTACCAAAAAACTGGCGTCCCCAGGGGGATTCGAACCCCCGTACTCACCGTGAAAGGGTGATGTCCTAGGCCTCTAGACGATGGGGACCTGGACTACTGCAAATCACTGCTATTTTGAATGCTTGGTGGAGATAAGCGGGATCGAACCGCTGACCTCTTGCATGCCATGCAAGCGCTCTCCCAGCTGAGCTATACCCCCGAAATCCCACAA